>Ga0213822_1001043_pt1 | contig 17155 bp, 20 predicted proteins | sample MC6MC0908MG_FD_179872 | JGI IMG/M metagenome (GOLD analysis project Ga0213822, IMG submission 179872) | Enriched soil aggregate microbial communities from Iowa State University, Ames, United States - MC6-MC0908-MG | ecosystem: Environmental > Terrestrial > Soil > Unclassified | place: USA: Iowa...
TGCAGCCGTTCGCGAAGCGCAGAAGCTCAAGGAACAACATCAACAACAGGGCGAACAGCTCCAGGCCCTGCGCAGCAAACTGCAAGGCGCCGGCATCAGCACCAAGAACCTCAGCAGCCACGAACGCCAGCTGCGCGAGCAAATTGGCGCCACCAACGCCAGCATCAGCGAACAGGGCAAACGCCTGGTCGCGTTGAATGCTCAGCAAAAGCGCCTTGCCATCGAGCGCGCCAAGCTGGAGAAAACACAGAACCTCGCCGGCAACATGGCTATGAACGGCGCCGCCGGCCTGGGTGTGGGGTATGCAGCAAGTCGGCCGGTGGCTAAGGCCATCGGTGCCTTTGCGCCAAACGAAGACTCGGCCACGCAACTCAAGGTTTCGATGATGGACGGCACCGGCAAGGTGTCTGAAGACTTTCAGAAAATCACAGACCTGGCGACCAAGCTGGGCGACCGCCTGCCTGGTACCACGGCCGACTTCCAGGAAATGATGACCATGCTGCGGCGCCAGGGCCTGAGCGCGCAGAGCATTCTCGGCGGCACCGGTGAAGCGGCCGCTTACCTGGGCGTTCAGTTGCAGATGCCCGTAACCGCCGCGGCTGAATTCGCCGCGAAGATGCAGGACGCAACTCGAACATCCGAGAAAGACATGATGGCGCTGATGGACATCATTCAGCGCGGGTTCTACTCCGGCGTAGACCCGACCAACATGCTCCAGGGTTTCAGCAAGATCGCGCCGGTCATGGACACCATCAAGAAGTCGGGTATCGACGCCGCTGCCGAGCTGGCCCCGCTGCTGATCATGATGGACCAAGCTGGCATGGAAGGCGGTGCAGCCGGTAACGCCTACCGGAAGATCTTCCAGGCCGGCCTGGACAAGGACGGGATCAAGGACGTCAACAAAATCATGGAGCTGGAAGGCAAAAACATCCGCTTCAAGTTCACCGACGACAAAGGCAACTTCGCCGGCCTGGAGAACCTGTTCGCCCAGGTCGAAAAACTTAAATCACTGAACGACGAAGACCGCACGTCCACGATCAAACTGCTGTTCGGCGACGACTCCGAAACCATGACCACCTTGAACACCATGATGAACAAGGGGATCGCGGGTTATCGGGAAGTGCAACAGAAGCTTCAAAACCAGGCCGACCTGCGCAAGCGAGTCAACGAACAGCTCGCCACGCTCACCAACGTAATGGAGGCCGCAGAAGGCAGCTTCACCAACGCCTTGGCTGAGTTCGGCGCCGCCGTTGCGCCCGAGCTGAAACAGATCATCACCACCTTGGGAGAAGTCGCTAACAGCGTTGGCGCCTGGGCTCGTGAAAACCCGAGACTGGCGGGCGGCCTGGTGAAGGTAGTAGCGGCCGTTGCCGGTCTGGCCTTCGTGTTTGGGGGCCTGGCCTTGACGATGGCGAGTCTGCTCGGCCCTTTCGCCATGGTGCGTTACGGCATGGGCATGTTTGGCATTCGCTTGGGCATCGTGAAAGCCCAACTGATAGGCACGCGCACCGCAGCAGCAGGCGCCGGAGCCAACATTGGAAGGCTTGGGAAAGTCTGGCGGTCCCTGGTAGCCACTCGCTCGGCGGGTGGATTGCTCAGTGCGTTACCCGCTTTCGTCAGCAGCGCCCGCCTGGCTGCCGCCAGCGTGCTACCGATGCTCGGTGGAGCGATCAGTGCCGTCGGTACCGCCATCATGGCGACGCCCATCGGCTGGCTGCTGGCGGCTATCGCCGCCCTGGTTGGTGCTGGTGTGTTGGTCTACAAGTACTGGAACCCCATCAAGGGCTTTTTCCTCGGTTTCTGGCAGGGGCTCGTCGGTGCCCTTCAACCCGTGCTCGATAGCTTTGCAGGCCTCGGCCAATCGCTGCTAAACCTGGGCCAAGTCGTCATGACGTTGCCAGGTGTCGGGGCAGCCTTGGAGCTTCTGGGTAGCATCGCTCGCCCGTTGTTCAGCTTGATCTCAGATGGTGTCAGCAGTCTGATCAACTGGTTCGGCCAGCTACTCACTCCCGTCGAAGATGTCGGCGGCGCGGCTCAGTCAATGGGCGAGCGTTTTGGCGCAGTCATCGGCAACATGCTCAGCCTTTTGTTGGGTCTACCCGCACAGTTCGCTGAACTGGGTACGCAGATGATTCAAGGCCTAGCAAATGGCATCACCAACAGCCTGACCGTAGCCAAGGAGGCCATTACCGGAGCAGGCGATGCGGTGATTGGTTGGTTCAAGGAAAAGCTCGACATCCACAGCCCCTCGCGTGTGTTCGCGGAGCTGGGCGGCTTCACCATGGCAGGCCTTGCTCAGGGGCTTGAGGGCAGCCAGAACGGGCCGCTGAGCGCCATGACCAGCCTGAGCAAACAACTCACGGCAGCCGGCACACTGGCCCTCGGCGCAACCGACATGCCCCTGGCCGCCATGCCGTTGCCGCAATTTCCGGTTGGGGCTGCCGGTGCCTCTTCGTTGTCGATCGATGATCGTGCGCCCATCAGCCCTGCACCGGCGCCGGTTCATGACAGCCACGACACCTACGAAATCAACATCCACACCACGCCAGGCATGGACGCCCAGGCGATCAGCCGCGCCGTGCGGGCCGAGCTGGCGCGTATCGCTAGCGAGAAAGCCGCACGCCAGCGCAGCAAACTGTCAGATCTGGAGTAATCCCCATGATGCTTGCCTTGGGCATGTTCGTGTTCAGCCTGTCCACCGCCGCTTACCAAGAGCTGCAACGCCAAACCGAATGGCGCCATGCGAGCAACAGCCGCGTCGGCGCCGCTCCGGCTCGGCAGTTTGTCGGTCGCGGCGACGACTCCATCACCCTGCCCGGCGTCATCCTGCCGGAACTGGCCGGCAGCGCCTTGAGCCTCGACGCCCTGCGCCTGATGGCAAACACCGGCAGGGCGTGGCCGATGGTTGAAGGCAGCGGCCGTATCTACGGCCTGTGGATTATCGATGGCCTGAGCGAAACCAAAACGCTGTTCTTCCGTGACGGCACACCTCGGCGTATTGAATTCACGATCAGCCTCAAACGGATCGACGACGACCGGATTGACCTGCTCGGCGCTGGTACCAGCGCAGGCATCAACATCTTGAGGGCGTTGCTGTGATCGACGCAGCTCTGTCCAAGGTCACCGGCTACATCGAAGACCTGGCCGAACGCTACCGCCGCGATGCCGCTTATCCGGTGCCGGCGTTTCGTATCACGGTCGATGGCAACGACATCGCCCAGTTGATCAGTCCACGGCTGATGAGCCTGGAGCTGACCGACAATCGCGGGATCGAGGCCGACCAACTCAGCATCACCCTCAGCGACCACGACGGCCTGCTAGCGATCCCGCCCAAGGGCGCGGTCATTCGGTTGTGGCTGGGTTGGAGCGACACAGGCCTGGTGGACAAGGGCACCTACACCGTCGATGAAACCGAGCATAGCGGTGCTCCGGACGTACTCAGCATCCGCGCCCGCTCTGCCGACCTGCGCAAAGGCCTGAAGACCAAGCGCGAGCGCAGTTGGAGCAACACCACCCTCGGCGACGTCCTGGGCGACATAGCCCTGGGCAACGGCCTCACCGCCACCATTTCCGGCGCCCTAGACGGGTTGCCCATTCTTCAGCTGGACCAGGCCAACGAATCCGACGCCAACCTGATCAGCCGCGTAGGCGAAGAGTTCGACGCCGTGGTCACCGTCAAGGCGGGCTGCCTGCTGTGCCTGCCGGCGGGCGGCGGCAAGACGGCCACCGGCGCCGAGCTGCCGCATATCACCCTCACCCGCACCGATGGCGACCAGCACCGCTACCTGCAAGCTGACCGCGACAGCTACGACGGTGTGCGAGCCTATTTCTATGACGTGAACAGTGCGAAGAAACAGGAGGCCATTGCCGGCGGCGGTGAACACCTCAAGGATTTGCGCCACACCTTCAGTGACCGCCAATCAGCCCTGCGTGCTGCTCGGGCCGAATTCAACCGCCTGCAACGCGGCAGCGCGACGCTCAGCTACACCCTGGCTCGGGGTCGGCCCGATCTGATTCCTGAGCTGACCTACACGCTCCAGGGGGTGAAGCCGGAAATTGACGAGATCATCTGGTACGGCGGCAACGTGCAGCACACCCTCAGCGCAGACAACGGCTACACCGTCAGTCTGGAGCTGGAAAGCAAGCTGCCAGAGGATACGGTTGAGGGGCTGGCGGAGGAAAATAAAGGGGATTACACAGGGATAATCGCGTACTACCGCGACAAGAAAACCGGCGAGGAAAAGACCGTTACCGCTGGGGATCAGAGCAAGCCGAGGCGACTGCGGTGGCTGTATGCAAGCGAAAAGACTGCGAAACGTGCTGTAGAACGCGAGTGGAAGCGAATGCAATAGCGGCGATTTGCCATTCTGCTATTGTAAGTCCTTCTAAACCGCACAGGGAGGCACTCATGTCTGAAGAAGCTCAGGAATTGATCGATGAGGGCTTGAATGCACTCGACAATATCCCCTCTACAGCCACAGTTCAGAATTTACTATGGAAAACAACTCCTCAATTTCAACCATTAATTTCAGAAAATGGCGTTTCAGATGGTATTAAACCATCAGGAACGGCACGACGCTTCATTCCTGGCTCGCTATCGTATATTAGGATAATCAGAATATACGGAGAAAAACCACTAAATATAGCTACCCATATAACTCTCACAGTCAAATTAGCGGGCAAACCGCCTAAACAAATAAAACTGGAGAACACCAAAACTTATGCTTATGGTTGGACCCTTGGCTTTTGCGAGTGGTTTGAGATATCTTGCCCAGCTCTATTTAAACCAACAATTCAGAAGATAGAAATAGTAGGTGCCTCAATAGACGAGCTAGATGAGTACAGTAGCAATATCGAGGAATTCCACAACCTAAAGCAAAACCTTACGCAATACAAAACCGATCTCAAAACAGAACTTACCAATCTAAAAAATGATTTACTTGACGCCAAAAATGATAAAACCGACTTAACTTCTGAAATCACTGACGCTATCAAACAGAAGCAACAATTACAAAACGAGATCATCAAAACAACCACAACAGCGGAAGAATTAGCTGCGACCGTTAAGGACCTAGACTTTAAAAAGAAGCACCTAGATAACGTCTGTTTCGAAACCAAAAATAATACTGAGCAGCTGTCAAAGCAAGCGGAGAACTTAAACAGAAACATAGCCGACTTAAAATCACAGCTTCAGAAGCTGACTAGCGATAGAAACCTGATATCGGACGAATATGGCCCCTATGTTAAAGAAGGAAACTCCCAAGCAATACTATACTCTGCGCTAATAACCATCCCCCTTGCGGCTATATTTTTTTCAATCTATCAACTGTATATGGGAGCGAGCAACTTACTAACCACCGAGTACAAAACAGCAACAGATGTCATGGCCGCGTTCATTTTGCGTATTCCTTTTGCAGCTATTTTTGGCCTTGCAATTATGTATAGCTGGAAAATCGCCAACGCTATGATTCAGAAAATCTTTAAGATCCATGGAGACCGTTTAGTTCTAGCAAAACTACTAGTCGTGGCAAGAGAAACTGTCCATTCCTCTGCAAAAAACTTGAACATCACTGACCACGAAAAATTTCAAGAGCAAACAGCTCTCAAAATAGAAGTATTGAAAAGCCACATGGCCAAAGAGCTGAGCGACACATTCACCTACAAGCCGATACCCACTTCCAAAGCCGCACTTCCCCCAGTACCTTCGGAGGCAGTTAATGACGACTCTGTGGACAAAGAAGCACTACAACAATAGATATTTTTATCAAAAAAACCCGGCACCTAACCGGGTTTTTTCTGTTCACTTTGAAGCCAAGATGACATTCATAAAACGCAAGATATCTTTCTGGCCCGTCTCATCGAGCGATCTAAACAGCTGCAAGACTGCCCGTTCCAACTCACTTAGATCAGCTAATTCTATAGCTTCAACTTGACTAATCCGTACCTCTTTCATCACCGACATGTGTCACTCCATTCAACACGTTCGGGCGCCCGGTACCAACATCGGTACCAACCAAAGCGCCCGGGGAGTGAGTCATTCTCAGCATGTTTGGGTGTGTCACCAGCCCATCGCAAAAAATTTTATTGCAAATTACGCCCCGCCGCAGAGCTCCTGAGCACTTTGGACAATATCGCTATAGTCCATCTTGATGGATGGCATCGTAGGATTGGGCTTGGTGATGTCCTGGCCGTCCGACCAACCGCGATCTTTTGCCTGACTCCGTGCACTACCGCTCAATGCGTAGACGGTCCCATCCGACGTTCGAGCCAACGCCTTGGGCGACGGTCCAAAGCACAACAAATCAACGCTATCGACCGTAAACGGCCAAGAGTCTCCGTAGTCCTTACTAGAAATCTTCTGAGTCCTTTCCTTAGCACCACACATACCCGAAGCGACCATCGACAGCGCCACTACCGATAACGTCATCCTTTTCATGTCAAAACTCCTTATTTGTTAACTGTAAAAGCCCTGAGAAGGCGCATCACCGCCCCCTTATCCTCATCGCCCAGGTGACGTACGTGCTTCACGATTTCTAAGTCATCGTTCGACAGCTGATTTTCGCCCATAGACGAGCGTCGGCCGGTCACCACATAGAGAACATCCACACCCAATCCCTCAACAGCAGCCAAATACTTGGCATCCGGTGTTCCGGCGCCCTTTTCGTAATTGATTTGGGTGGTTTTACCGACGCCACCAACAGCGCCTAAATCAGTCTGGCTAAGTCCCAAGCGCGACCTTTCTTCCTTCAGCCGCTCGCCAATGGTCATATTTTTTGAACCTCAAGCATTGACAGGTTCAAATATCTGAACCAATATCTTCGCACCATTACGCGAAATCACACGAATCTGAACTATGCACGCCACCTACGCACCCGAGCAAGCCTGCCAGGCCGCTAGAAAGCGCCTGGAGCTTCGAGGCATCTCCGTAAAGGACTTTGCCATTGAGAACGGCCTTCATCCTTCGACCGTTTACGCGGTGCTGAATGGACAGAAGAAGTGTCTGCGCGGAGCAGCTCATAGAGCAGCGGTCCTGCTGGGCATTAAAGCTTCCGAGCCTACAAATTAGAGCCGTGGGCTCCGGGAGAAAACCAGAAGATGAAACGCCCAATACTAGCGACCAAACGCCAAGTCATGAGCGCAGTCATTTGCGCTTACCCCGGCGGGCGCGAGTGCGCCGCTGCCCGGCTCGGCTATGAACTCAAGAAGTTCGACAACCATGTTTACGAGAACGCAGGCAGCCGCCCTCTCAGCGATGAGCAGATTCATTTGCTTGAGCAGGACGCCGGCACTACTCACCTGCCTGAATACATCGCAGCTCTGTATGGCGGCATGTTCGTCCCCCTTGCTAAACCCGAGACGCTGGACAACATCGACCTGTACAGCCGCTCGGTACATGCCGCAGCGAAACGTGGTTACGTCGATCAGATCATCGCGAAGGCTCTGGAGGACGGGGTAGTTGAGCCAGGCGAGGCTGCGGCAATTCTCGGCGCTCACAATCGCTACATGGCTGCGCGCCATTCCGAAGTGCTGGCCGCCATCCAGCTACACAGCAAGGAGCGCAAGCATTGAGCACCTACAAGCTGGTCTGCCCTCACTGCCTGGGCCGTATGCGCATCCGCACCAGTGAAGGCACGCACATTTTCCTGCGAGTGGCCTACCTGCAATGCACCAACGAGGCCTGCGGCTGGTCGGTGCGGGCTGAGTTCGAAATGACTCATGAAATGAGCCCCAGCGGCATGGCTAACCCCTCCGTGAAGCTCCCTATCGCCGACATCGCCCTGCGCCGCGCCGCGATGAAGTCCGCCAACGATCAACCCGACCTGCTCGACCAAATGGAAATGGAGTGTGCGCAATGAACCATGAACAGCTTGACCACGATTACCGCAGCAGCATGCAACGTGCCGCATTCGCCTACCTGGAACGGCACGAAGCGCAGCACCTGGTGGATTCAGACCTACTGTATGAAAACTGCGTTCGGCACATGACCACCGCATTGGAAGTGCCAGTTTTCATGGCACAGCAACTGGTGCACAACGCCTGGACTGAATTGCAGATCATCAATCAACGCAAGTGGATCGGCGTGGACTGGGGCTCCAGCCCTGGCAGCACCGTCGTGCATTTGATCGACACCCGGGCGGACCTTCGCTACCCGGTCCCGGCAAGGCTGCTACCACAGACGATGCTGGCCCAGCGCGATGCCGCGCTGAAGCAACAACCTCAGTAACCCCCTTTTAAACAATCCGCCCTACCCCGCTTCCCGTGGGTTTGGGTGAGCTTTGCCCGAAATCCGAGGTGGACCATGGAAATCGACGTCGCCATCACCGCAAAACTGCCCCGCGAAGAGGCCGAAGCGCTGCTCCAAGCGCTACGGAACCAATACGCCCAGCAGTTTAACGAGCATTGGTACGACGACCGCTTTCGCATGATCCCCGAGGGTTTACGGCATGGCTCGTTGCTCGCGGCCTTCCCGGTAATGGCCGCGCAAAAACGCCTGATTGGCGCCCTTAAACACAGTCTTGCCGAAGCGAAGTAAGCCCCGATGGAAATGCAAGAAAGGCTGCGAGCCGAAGTTATCCGGCGTATTGAGCGGGACTACCAGCTCCAGCACATGCGCGGCACCAACTACATGCGCAAGGGCGTCTGCCCTGCGCCAGGTTGCGGCCAGAAGACGCTGTACACCTTCTACGATGCGCCCTGGATGTTGATTTGCGGACGGCCAGAAAAGTGCGGCCACCGCATTCACGTCAAGGACGTTTATGACGATTTGTTCAATGACTGGAGCAAGACCGCCCCGTCTACACCGGATAACCCGCTTGCCACTGCACGTGCCTATCTGGAGTTCGCCCGCGGCTTCAAGTTCGAGCTCATCGCCGGCTGGTTCACCCAGGAGCACTACTGGAACAGCGACCTCAATATCGGCAGTGCCACTGTGCGCTTCGCCCTGGAGAAAGGGGGTTATTGGGAGCGTTTGATCGACCGTCCCGACCGGTTTGGCAAGATGAAAGCACGCTTTCGGCCGGCCGGTGATGGCAGGGAGAGTTACAAAGGGGTGTGGTGGTGCCCGCCAAGCGTGGACTTACTGGAAGTCGAAGAGCTGTTGATCGTCGAGGGCATCTTCGACGCTATCGCGCTATTTCACAACCGCATCGCGGCAGTGTCGATGATGTCCAGCGCCCCCTGCCCGACTGACTCTCTCAAAGCGTTGATCAAGCTGCGCCACGATGCCGGTAAGCGCCTGCCTACCCTGGTGTGGGCATTGGATAACGAGCCAATCGCCAAGGCCAACATGCGCCGCTGGGCGAAGGAAGCCCGCGACCTGGGCTTCACCTGCAAGGCAGCAGTAATCCCTCAGCCCAACGGCAAAAAAGTTGACTGGAACGACCTGCACCACCGGTGGAAGTCGATAGAGGACGATGACAAACGCGCCGAACAGATCGCTCAAGACCTCGACGAAGCTCGCCATCACGGCGACCTGCTGCTGGCTGACTCGGCTGAGGAAAAGGGCTTTCTCATTTACCTGCGTGACGAGCGCAAGGAGTTCCACTTTTCGTTCCGCAAGCGCCTGTACTGGTTTCGGCTTGACCTTGAGAGATACGACCGCGCCATGGGCGATCTGGAGAGTTCTGAGCGTCATGAGGACCAGTTGCTCAGCGACGAACAGCGCCGCTACAAGGCGTTGCGTCAATCGGGCTCAGTGACCAGCATCGCCAACTGCAATTTCCAGGCGCTGTATTACATGCGCAATGACCTGACCGATGAGGCCTGGTACTACTTCCGCATCGAGCGCCCTCAAGGGGCTGCCATCAAAAGTACCTTCACGGCCAAGCAGCTCACCTCTGCACCTGAATTCGCGAATCGCCTGCTCAATGTCTCCAATGGCGCAATGTTCGAGGGCAGCGCCCAGCAACTGAAACGGATCCTGGCGCCTCAGCTCGATTGCCTGAAAACCGTCAACACAATCGAATGGATTGGCTACAGCCGTGAACATGGCGCCTATGTCTTCAACGACCTGGCGTTCTTCGGCGGAAAGGTACAGACGCGCAACAACGAGGACTTCTTTGACCTCGGCAAGCTGAGCATCAAGTCGCAGAGCCAGTCGCCAGTTCTGCATATCAACACCGACCTCAACGCCTACAACGAAGGTTGGTTCGACATCTACTGGCGCTGCTTTGGCGTTCAGGGGCTGGTGGTGCTGGCCTGGTGGCTGGGTGCCTTGCACGCCGAGCAGATACGCCAGATTCACAAGTCGCTGATGTTCTTGGAACTGGTGGGCGAAGCCGGATCGGGCAAGACAACCCTGGTCGAGCTGCTATGGAAACTGGTCGGCCGGACTGATTACGAAGGTTTCGACCCGTCCAAAGCGACCGCCGCGAGCCGTGCGCGCAACTTCTCCCAGGTCAGCAATTTGCCGGTGGTGCTCATCGAGTCGGAGCGCGAGCAAAAGGAAGGCCAGCCGGTTAAGCACTTCGACTGGGACGAACTGAAAACCGCCTACAACGGCCGTAGCGTTCGCTCCACGGGTGTGAAAAACAACGGTAACGACACTCATGAGCCGCCGTTCCGCGCCGCGCTGCTGATCGCGCAGAACAACCCGGTGAATGCCTCGGAACCCATCCTGCAGCGACTCTGCCATGTCCACCTGACTCGGGAGCACCACACCCCGGAGACCAAGCAGTTCGCCGAGCAACTGGAACGCATGCCGATGGAAAGCATCAGCGGCTTCCTGGTGAAAGCGCTGCAACGCGAAGCCAACACCATGCGCCTGATGGAGCAAAACACCTCCCGCTACGAGCAGGAGTTGCTGGCCCAACCTGGAATCCGCACCGTCCGTATCGCCAAGAACCACGCCCAACTGCGCAGCCTGGTGGATGCGTTGGCAGAAGTAGTGCCCCTGGGCGAACACCGCAAGGCTTTGGCGCACGCCGAGGTCAGCCGCATGGCCTTGGAGCGGCAGCAGGCAATCAACGCCGACCACCCGACCGTGCGCGAGTTTTGGGACCTGTACGAATTCCTCAATGGCCTGGACGAGAAAGGCGCACTCAACCATGCGCGTCGGGATGGCCTGATCGCCGTGAACCTCAACGAATTCGTAGAGATGGCGGCCAACAAGCGGCAGCAGGTGCCCGCGCTCAGCGACCTGAAACGCCTGCTCAAGACCAGCAAGTCACCAAAATTTCTGGAGTCGAACAAGCCCGTTAACTCGGCGCGCTTGCTGGACGCTTTCGACAAACCGAAAACCATTCGCTGCTGGGTATTCCAGGGCGTTTAACCACAGCAACAACAGGAGCAACACCATGCAAAACGAACTTAAATCCGCCATTCGCTTCAACGATTTTGTCGCCTACTTTGGCGTTCGAGGAGTGGTGGCTATGGCCTGGTGGTTGGGGGCCGCACATGCCGCCCGAATCCGCCAGGACCAGAACAGCTTTCCGTTCCTGCATATCGTCGGCGCCGCCGGCAGCGGCAAGACTCTTTTGCTGGATTACCTACAAAAGCTGAACGGGCAGGCGCCTTGGAGCAATTCGCTGACTCACGCCAGCCCAGCTGGGCGCTCCCGAATATTTGCAGGTGCAGGGAAGCGGATAGTCGTTTGCGAAAATCAAGACGGGACAGAGCAGTCCATCGATTGGGACGAACTGAAGCCGCTCTACAGCTCCGGCAGCATCATCACGCGCACAGGAGATGGACTGAGCGAAGAAGTGACGTTCGAAGGCGCAATCGTGATTACCGCAAATCAGCCGCTGGAGTGCAGCGATGCCCTCAGCAGCCGAATGATTATGGTCGACCTTTCAGCCAGTGACGCCCAACCAACCAGAATCCGACCCGACGCGATCAGCGATGTCGACTTGATCCAGGTGAGCGCTTTCGGACTGGAGGTAAAAGAGCGGGAAGCGTGGATCTCAAACAACATTCGCTACTACGGGCCCGCATATCAGAAAGAACTGCTCGAAAAGTACGGCCCCGCCCTGAGCGCGCGTACAGCCCTCAACTGCTCGCAAATGCTGGTCCTGCTTGACCTGCTCTGCAACTTGCTATCGATCAATGACGCCTTGCGACTGGATACCAGGAAGCTGATTCACGACATCGCTTTCCTCAACACCATTCCTTATTGATTCGGTCTTCGAAAGGAGAACCCGCATGAATACGTCAGCGCAAAAACAGCACACAAACTGGTTTCAGCAGTTGCAAGAGTTCGAAGCAAAGCGCCCCTCCATCCGCAAGGCCGGTATCGAGGCACTGAACCGCCTGGTCCCTGTCGCCCAGCGCGGTACAGGCCAGAGCGCCGTTGTCGGCCGTTTCCTGCTCGGGCTCTACAACGGCCACGACTACCCGTTTGTGCTGACCAGCCTACGCGGCCTCGACACTGCGTTGTTCGACGACTGCCTGGCCGTGCTGCAACTGGATTTCTCACCGGAACAAGAGGTGCACACGTACTTCCCCAACGGCGACGCCATATGGGCAGAACTGATCAGGGCTTGGGCATGAAGTGGGCGCCGAAACGCAATAGAGACGGGCAAGTGCAGCAGAACTGCTGGATTACCGACAGCGGCTACACCGTGGCCGAGTGCCGGTTGCCTGAAGCGCGGTACCCCATCACTCGCCAGGCGCCGACCTGCCTTTCGCTTATGCGAAAGACCGGGACGAAGTCATAGCGATCATCAAGCAAGACCAGGCCAGAACGGCCTGAAAAGACGGTGTCGAGGAGCGGCAACTCCCCGACACCTACCACCACCAAGGAGCAGCACCATGCAAGCACAGACCCCAAGCAGCAGCGCCGTAGAGGCTAGCACGAACCCTTTGAAAGTCGGCGACGATGTTTCCTTTGTTGTCGCCAGGACCATGGCGCGCAGTGTCGAATTCAGCGTGCGCAAGGGCACAATCATGGCGATTGAAGACCAGGTCGCGCTGGTGGAATCACGCCACGGCCGGAGTTTGCAGCCGCTCAACAAGCTCAGCCGTGAAGGCGAACCCAATGCACTCACCAAAGCCTTGTTGGGAGGGCGCGACGATGCTTAAGCGCACTTTCACCCATTTCCACCTCTGCTGCGGCCTTGGCAGCGGTGCCGCTGGCTTCAGCGACTCCAAGCCCACCCTTGGCCCAGTCCAAGCCGAATGGCGCTGTCTGGGAGGCGTTGACGTTGATCCATCCGGGTTGCGTGACTTCCAGATGATGACGGGCGTACCTGGCACGCTGATGGACTTGTTCACCCGGCAGCAGTACATCGCCTTCCATGGGAAGGAGCCGCCCGCCGGTTGGAAAGAGGCTACTGCCGAGGATCTTCGCCACGCCGCCGGCAATGAAGATCCTGACGCCGTGTTCATCAGCAGCCCTTGCAAGGGTGCATCCGGCTTGCTATCGGAAACCATGAGTCAGACGCCGAAATATCAGGCGCTCAATGAGCTGACCCTGCGTTGTGTCTGGCTGATGTGCGAGGCCTGGAAGCACAACCCCGTTTCGCTGATCGTGTTCGAAAACGTACCGCGCCTGGCAACTCGTGGGCGACATTTGCTGGACCAGATCAACAAGCTGCTGCGCCACTACGGATACGCCGTGGCCGAGACCACCCATGACTGTGGCGAAATTGGCGGATTGGCTCAAAGCCGCAAGCGCTTTCTGTTGGTCGCCCGGCACGTCGAACAGGTACCGGCATTCCTGTACGAGCCGGAAAAACGAAGCCTGCGGGCCGTGGGCGACGTGCTGAGCCGAATGCCACTGGCTGGAGACATTGAACAGGCTGGGCCAATGCATCGGGTTCCGGCGTTGCAATGGAAAACATGGGTCCGCCTGGCCCTGGTTGAGGCTGGAAAGGATTGGCGCAGCTTGAGCCGGTTTGCGATCGAGGACGGTCACCTGCGTGATTTTGTAATCGTGCCGGAGTACCGCGCCGGTTATCTCGGTGTGCATGACTGGCGAGACACCACCGGCACCGTGGCCGGCCGGTCGAGTCCTACCAATGGAAAATTCTCGGTCGCCGACCCTCGGCCTGCTAGCAAATTCGAATACACCCAGTACGGTGTGCTGCCCTATGACCGGCATTGTGGTGTGGTCACTGGGCAGCGGAGCCCAGGGCAAGGGACGTTCAGCGTTGCAGACCCGCGCATGAGCGGCGAGCGGCACAACAACGTGTTCCGCGTGGTTCACAACGACCAAGCCGCCGGCACTGTCACCGCAGGGCATGGGCCAAGCTCTGGAGGCCAGGCCGTGGCTGACCCTCGGCAGCCTTCCAAGGGCTTCGGCAAGTACCTGGTAACCGACTACAGCAAGCCGGCCGGTACCGTCATCGCCGGCAGCACCACCGGGCAAGGCGCTTTTGCCGTGGCGGACCCTGCCTATAAGAACTGGCATTCAGGGGCCAGCACCCAAAAGTTGCGCATCACCCCCTGGGAGGGCAACGCCAGGACAGTTACCGGCTCACAACAGGTTGCCAGCGGAGCCCTATCCATTGCAGATCCACGCCCGGGCATGTTCCGCACCAAGGGCGATGCCTACTTGACCGGCGGCCATTACGGGGTGGTCAACTGGAATGATCCGGCAGGCGCTGTTTCTGCCAGCGCCTGCCACGACAACGGTCGGTGGTCGGTTGCGGACCAGCGCATGCCGGCGCCCAACGACAGGCTGACCTGCATGATCACCAGCCTCGACGGCACCTGGCACCGCCCCTTCACCACGCTGGAGCTGGCCGCGCTGCAATCGCTGTTTGATCCGGAGGACCATTGGTCAACCGATGCGCAGACCGCGCATGAAATCCAACGGATGCAGCGTGTTCGCAAGATCGAGCAGGCGCGGTTCTTTCAACTGGATGGCATCAACGACGGACTCCACCGGGAGCGCATCGGTAACGCGGTGCCACGGGCGGCAGCGAAGGCGATGGCCGATGTGTTCGGCATGACGCTGCTGCTCGCCGAGGCTGGCGAAACGTTCATGTTGAGCAATGTGTCGATTTGGGTGCGGCCGGTGGCGGTTGCGTTGAGTGTGGCTCAGGCGGAGGCCAGTTTATGAGCGTTTTCCTTCTGCTCTACCTGTGTGCGGACGCAACCCGAACGGATTGCCAGGTGCTACCAGCTCAACGCTGGGACGGGCCAGACGCTTATGAGCAATGCCTCGGCGCGGTGCCAGGGCTTATTCAAGCGTTGAGCGCACCGAACCGTGAACGACATCGTTTTGTTTGCGAGATCCAAACCGACAGTGCACAACCTGCAGGACGTGCCGCCCGGCCGACATTCATTCATCAATCGTTTCGGATGTGAGGGACATCATGAACACAGCTTTTATCCTGATGGCCCAGTACGACGGCCAGGCGATTATTTCGCTGGAGCAGGTTTGCCGGGACTACTTCACGCACCTGACGCCTGACATGTTCCAGCGCAAGGTGATGAGCGGGCAAATCAAGATTCCCATCACCCGCTTGGAACGCAGCCAGAAGTCGGCCAAGGGGATTCATATCACCGACCTGGCTGCTTACCTCGATCTACAGCGCGCAGCCGCGGTTAAAGAGAACAGCCAGCTCAACGGGTTAAAACACGCCTTTTAAGCCACTTCATTGATGCGGCGCCCAGTTGGACGGGCGCCCTCAATATCTCTTCGTACCATTCCCACTTCACATATCGATCACCCTTGCCACGTAGGTGGGTGTAGCGTCTTAGCGAATTCCAGTCCCGGTGGCCCGAAACGCTCGCCACTCGGGGAATATCCCAGTCCATCTCGAACAAACGGCTTACACCTTCGTGCCGAAGGTCATGAAAGTGCAGATCCTTGATCTCCAGGAATTTGCAGGCCTTCGCCCATGAGGTGGAAATTGATTCAGGGCTGTAGGGGAAGATATCTTCGCCGGCGCGGGGCATGGTCTGGAGGATCTTCCAGGCCTCGTCGGGCAGGTAGCACCACACGTCGTTTCCGATCTTCTGGCCTGGGTTCTTCATGTCGCGTACCAGCACCCGCTGGCCGGGCTCGTCGAGATCGTCCCAGCGAATCCGGGTGATTTCGTCGAGACGGCGTGTCGAGAACAGGGCGAAGCCCACCACTTTCATCATGTTGATGATGCTTCGACGCCGAGCCTGCATGTCCTGGTAGTGCTTCATGAGCTTGCCCAGCTCATCCAGCGTAGGGCGCCGGTCACGCTCGCGACTTTTCAAGTTGTAGCCGAGCTTGCGCAGTACGCGCCGTGCGCCCCCCATCGCCAGAGGATCAAGCTGATACCCCCAAGCGTCCTTGCCGATGGAAAGCACTGCGCCGAGGTGGGCCAAGTCGTTGCCGGCGGTCTGCGGCTGGACACCTCCCCCCTCGGGACTCATCCGCCAAAGCGCGTAATCGACCAGGCATTGCGTGTTCACTTGGGTATCGTCCAGCTTGCCCATGTACGTTTCGCCAATGGCTGTGAGGGTTGCGCGTTTCGTCTTGCCCAGCGGCCGGGCTTTCTCAACCTCGATCAGATACCGGTCAATCATCTCTTTGAGCGTGACGCCTTGGCGGCTCGCTCGCTCAATCGCACCAGGTTCATCCAGTTCGGATTCACGTTTGCGCGCCCAAGCCTGCGCCGCCTGTTTTCGGGCGAAGGTCTGGCTCTCTTGGTAGACTGTCACCTTGTCGCGGTTGATGCGGATCTGGGCTGTGTAGCTGATTGTGCCGTCGGCCTTTTTGCGAGATCTGATCGTTGCCATGAGAATTGGTACAAGCTCTGATTCGGTTGGTACATTGTACCAACCACTTGGTAAAAACGCCCCAAAACCCCCGAAAATCGGTACAGAACACGTTGAATAATTCCACTGTTAAAACAGGCTCAAAGCTAGAGAATACGCGGCCTGAGCCGTCCCGCCGCTTCAGTGTGGCCCCGATGATGGATTGGACCGACGCCCACTGTCGCTTCTTCCTACGCATCCTCTCCAAGCACGCCCTGCTCTACACCGAAATGGTCACTACCGGCGCTCTGCTCAACGGTGACAACGAACGCTTCCTGCGCCATCACCCATCCGAACACCCCCTGGCCCTGCAACTGGGCGGCAGCGTGCCTGCCGACCTGGCCGCCTGCGCCCGTATGGCCCAGGAGCACGGCTACGACGAGGTGAACCTCAACGTCGGCTGCCCCAGCGACCGGGTGCAGAACAACATGATCGGCGCGTGCCTGATGGGGCATCCGGGGTTGGTGGCTGATTGCGT
>Ga0213822_1001045_pt1 | contig 17085 bp, 14 predicted proteins | sample MC6MC0908MG_FD_179872 | JGI IMG/M metagenome (GOLD analysis project Ga0213822, IMG submission 179872) | Enriched soil aggregate microbial communities from Iowa State University, Ames, United States - MC6-MC0908-MG | ecosystem: Environmental > Terrestrial > Soil > Unclassified | place: USA: Iowa...
GCCCTATGCCCATACTCGGCCTCGCGACGCCTCGGCATTGGCTTCGGTGTGGTTCACCGCGTATCCGGCCTCCATCGTTACCCGCGAAAATGGCACTGTGCTTGAAGCGCTGGGGGATGAAACCTTATGGCATGCGCTGTCGAGAATCGGTATCCAGGGCATCCACAATGGCCCTTTGAAAAGGTCCGGTGGCCTTTCGGGCACTGACTACACACCAACGATCGATGGCAATTTTGACCGCATCAGTTTCGAGCTCGACCCGCAATTGGGCACCGAGGCGCAGTTGCAAGCGTTGACTCGAATGGCCGCCGCGCACAATGCGGTCGTCATCGAGGATGTCATCCCGTCTCATACCGGCAAAGGCGCGGATTTTCGTTTGGCCGAGATGGCGTATGAAGATTATCCGGGGCTCTACCACATGGTGGAAATCCGCGAGGAGGATTGGCCGCTGCTGCCCGACATTGCCGAGGGGCGCGATGCGCAGAACCTCACTCCGCAGCAGGTCGACGTTTTGCGGGACAAGCACTACATCGTCGGACAGTTGCAACGGGTGATCTTCTTCGAACCAGGGGTCAAGGAAACCGATTGGAGTGCGACACCGGTGGTGATGGGCGTCGACGGCAAGCCGCGTCGTTGGGTCTACCTGCATTACTTCAAGGAAGGGCAACCTTCGCTGAACTGGCTGGACCCGACCTTTGCCGCTCAGCAGATGGTCATTGGGGACGCGTTGCATGCCATCGATGTCTCGGGGGCGAAAATCCTGCGTCTGGACGCCAACGGATTTCTTGGCGTCGAGCGCAAACTCGAGGGTACCGCCTGGTCCGAAAGCCATCCGCTATCGATCACCGGAAACCAGTTGCTCGCTGGAGCGATTCGCAAGGCCGGCGGCTTCAGTTTCCAGGAACTGAACCTGACCGTGGACGATATCGCCGCCATGTCTCACGGAGGGGCGGATCTCTCCTACGACTTCATCACCCGACCCGCCTACCAGCACGCCTTGCTGATGGGCGATGCCGAGTTCCTGCGCTTGATGCTGCGGCAGATGCACACCCTCGGCATCGATCCGGGCTCGCTGATTCATGCGTTGCAGAATCATGATGAATTGACCCTGGAATTGGTGCACTTCTGGACCCTGCACGCGCACGATACTTACCTCTATCAGGGCCAGACCTTTCCCGGCAGCATCCTGCGCGAGCACATCCGCGAGCAGATGTACGAACGCCTCACTGGCGAGCATGCGCCTTACAATCTGAAATTCGTCACCAACGGCGTGTCCTGCACCACCGCGAGCATCATCACCGCAGCGCTGGGGATTCGCGATCTCGACACCATTACGACGGCGGATATCCAGCAGATTCGCCAGGTTCATCTGCTGCTGGTGATGTACAACGCCATGCAACCCGGCGTGTTCGCATTGTCTGGCTGGGACCTGGTCGGCGCATTGCCGTTGCCGGCCGAACAGGTCGAGCATCTGATGGGCGACGGCGACACGCGCTGGATTCATCGCGGTGCCTACGATCTGGTGGACCTCAACCCTGATGCGGCATTCTCGGCCGGCCAGATGCCGCGTCCGAAGACCCTGTACGGCAGCTTGCCAAGCCAGTTGAAGGATCCGGATTCGTTCGTCTCGCAGTTGCGCAAGATCCTCGCTGCGCGCCGTGCCTATGACATCGCCGCCAGTCGCCAGATACTGATTCCAGACGTCGAGCATCCGGGACTGCTGATCATGGTTCACGAATTGCCGGCCGGCAAAGGTACGCAAATCACCGCACTGAACTTCGGTTCGACCCCGATCACTGAAACCCTGCACCTGCCCAATATCGCGCCGGGGCCGGTGGTCGACATCATTAATGAACGGGTCGAAGGTGACCTGACGCCTGAAGGCGAATTCACCATTACGCTGGATGCGTTCGAGGGGTTGGCGCTGCGGGTGGTGAGCAGCTCACCGATGATCTAGGGCTCGGGAGGTCGAGGTGGTTGATCGCTTAACCACCCACCCATGCCATAAGTGCTGGTCAGGCCAGTCAAGGCTTTGTCTATGCTCTGCTCCGTCACCCACGGGGGAGCAGGCCTGGATAACCTGCAGCCTTTAGGCATCCGCTACGCTGCTCGGAGCTGAGCTTCGATCGCTGCCTTGTCGATGACCGACCAGACCTCGCGAATCCTGCCGTCCTCGAACCCGTAGAAGACGTTTTCGGCGAAGCAGATGCGTGCCCCATTCACCGCCAGGCCCAGGAACTCCCCAACCGGCGTGCAATTGAAGGCCAGGCGAGCCGCCAACTTAGGTGAGTCGATCACCAGGAATTCAATGGCGAAGCGCAAGTCGGGGATAGCCCGGTAATCTGCTTCCAGCATGCTTCGATAGCCGTGCAACCCTAATGGTCTCGCGTTGTGAACTACATCCGGGTGCACAAAACGACCCAGGTTTTCCCAGTCCTGTGCGTTGAGGCAGGCGATGTAGTCGTTATAAAGATCGGCGAGGTTCGAGGTCATTGGGGCTGATTCTCCTTTGCATGGCTGTTCTTTGCGATCCTAGGCCCTATGGTCGCGTCTCATCAAGGTAGTGGGTTGAACAGAAAGTCACTGGCGCCGGCATTGATAGTGGTCATCACATCGCCGAAGAGGCGCCGGTCGAGTTGGCTTGCGCATTGGAGGCTTTTTTCGCCGGGCGATGAGGGCCGGTGAAAAGCTCAATGTGACCCCGGCAACGGCAAAAGGCCCGCATGTGCGGGCCTCGTGTTGCCAATTGCATTTATTGCGCAGCTTTCTCGATCAGGTTAGCCACCACTTTCGGGTTGGACACCATCACCACATGGGAGGCGCCTTTAACCACGACGGTCTGCTTGGCGTGCGCACGCTCCGCCATGAACGCCATGGCCTGCGGGGGAATGTTCTTATCCTTGTCGCCATACACGAACCAGGACGGAATGGTTTTCCAGGCAGGATCCGTGGCGGCTTCGTTCAGCGCGGCGACGGTGATGGGGCGTTGGCCGGCCGCCATCAGGCGAGCTTCAGCCTCAGGCACATCGGCTGCGAACTGGTCGTGGAATTTATCCTGCTGGATGTAGAGATCCTTGCCGCCATCAGCCAGCTCGACCGGGGCCGACAAGGCCGAGGCCAGGGTTCCGCCCGGGAATCGTCCAGACAGCTCTGCCGCGGTCTCGCCTGCTTCCGGGGTGAAAGCAGCCACATACACCAGGCCCTTCACGTTCTGATTGCCGTACGCCGCCTCGCTGATCACCGCACCGCCATAGGAATGGCCGACCAGAACCACGGGTGTCTTGATGTTCTTGACGATGCTTGCCACCGATTGTGCATCACTGCTGACGCCACGCAGCGGGTTCGCGGCCGCGATGACCGGATAGCCGTCTTTTTCCAGAATCTTGACTACGCCGTTCCAGCTCGACGAGTCGGCGAAAGCGCCATGGACCAAGACCACAGTGGGTTTGACGTCAGCAGCATTTGCAAAACCGGTGGCTGCGAAAGCGGTGGCGAAGGCCAGGCCGGAAAGAATCTTTTTCATGAGTAACTACCTGTAAGAGAAGAAAAGGGCGGTTGCCAGGTTGAGCTCCTGTGTTGCGCCGTAACTATTTGCGCGCTAACCAGTTGCGATAAAGTTATCGCCTAAAATGTTTGCGCGCAATATATTTTTGAGAGGTAAATTCAAGGCTTGCATAAGTGATTGTTTTTAAATGGATTATTTTTCGATGGCGATGGGTTCAGATCGAACCCCTCGAGCTGCGAGGGAAGGGGAGGTGTTTCACCCTCTGGAGCACACCGTTGCGGTGACTTCATCGGGTGTTTTGGTACTGACGTTGCTTCCGGATGAGCTGGGAGGGTGTCAGGGGCGCTTTGTCCAAGGTCATACAGCGTTGCGACGGTGATTGGAGAAAGAGGGTGTGCCCCTTGGCTGCCTGTGTTCTGAGGAGGCTTACGTTCTTCCCCTCTATGACCGACTACGAGGCTACGCGGTTTTTCCCCCCGCGCTTGGCCTTGTACAGCGCAGCGTCCGCTGCTTGCATCAATAGGGTTTGATCGGTCCCGTTACGCGTCGTCGAGGCCACGCCAAAGGACGCGGTAACGCTGAACGTCTGTACTCCACCTGTAGGGCTCATGCTTTCCAGCGAATCCCGAATGGATTCGGCTCGCAGGAGAGCGTCTTCAATGGTGCAATCCGGCAATATGATGATCAGCTCTTCTCCACCAAACCGGCAGGCAACATCGGTGGCTCTGATTGACTTCATGATCAAGGATGCAGTGCTTCGCAATACCGCGTCGCCCGCAGAATGACCATGGATGTCGTTCAGTTTTTTGAAGTTGTCCAGGTCGAGCATGATGACGCTCAGGTCCACTGCGTCTCGAGTGGCTTTGGAGAGTTCTCGCTTGAGTGTTTCCTCCATGAAGCGACGGTTATACAGGCCCGTCAGCGGATCTTTAATCGACTGGACCTGCAGGACCTGGCGCATCCTACCGTTCGCGAGTGCCAGCGCGGTTTGCTCCGCGGCAGCTTCCGCGAACTGCCGGCTGACTTCCCTGTCGCCATTTCCGCCAGCATGCTGGATATGCAAGAGTCCCAGTGTTTCTCCGTAGGCTATCAGCGGCAGGCACCAGTGAAACTCGCCATCGTCGAACTCTGATTTATCTGAATAGTGGGCGCAGCGCAGCTCATGACGATGTTCAACCACATGGGGGTGGCCTCGACGTATGGCCCAACAATCTTTGGGGCCGATGAGGACATCTGATTGAGCCTCGACGTGACCCCAGCTTGCGGCCGGTTGCAGGGCATCAGCCGAGTTGCGGTACAGGTACAGCGTTCCGCTACTACCCTCCAGTAACTGTTGGCAATAAGTGCTCACCAGATGAAGTGTTTCCTCTTGGCTCATCTCGGTCTGGAGTAGACGGGCCATTTCTGCGAGCAAGCCTATCTCTGCATTGCGCCGCTCAAGGTTTTTCAGGCTTTTGCTGAGTTGGGTGCTTGAAGAAAGCGCACTAGCCGCCGATTCGGCTTGGCGCTTTATGGTCTGACGCATGGACACGTAAATGAAACGGCCCAACATAAGCGTAAGCAGGAAGCTTGCGATGGAAACGGCGACGGCCCAACGCAGGTTGGCGTTAAGCCGATTGTCCAGAACTGCCACTTCCTCAACTTCCGCTTGGATCAGCTCGCCCCCCAGATCGCGGATCTGGTCCATGAGTTGTTTGCCATTGCCTGTGGCGATTTCGGTCACCGCCACAGCAGCACCTTGGGTGTTGCGCAGCTTGATCACCATCTCCAGGTGGTCCAGTTCTAGTGCGGCCTTCTCTATGAAGTCCTCGACTTTGGAAATTTCATCGGACGAGTCGTTTCGATAGTTTTCACGAAGCAGCTTGATCGCGCCGGGAAGCTGCGACGTGGCGACGTAATAAGGGCGAAGAAATGTCTCCATCCCTGTTAACGCATATCCGCGTTCGCCTGTCTCCGCATCCACGAGCAAACCTTGCACCGAGCGAATGCTGTCCAGCTGCTTTTCTACCAGGTTGCGTTCGTTACGCGTCTCGTTTGTCCAAAACAGGGTAAACGGACCTACCGCAGCCGTGACGGACATGACCAATGCGGCAGTAGCTGCCGCAATGAGAAGTTTGGGCGTGCGGTGGGGCATCGTCAGCTCCAATGTGATTCACATCGTTATCGGCAAGTAAGGTTAATGGCGTAGGTGTATCACGCTAAAACCGTTAGACGGTCAAAAGATTGCCTATCCGCTGAAAGGTCGCGCGGTTTACGCGGTGGCAGAATCTGCGCATTTTGGCCAGAAAGGCGAGGTACGCTGGTTAAACTGCTCCCGGACCTAACGACCAACGCTGTTCAACGCTGGCGATTACTCAGGCGCTTCTGTATCGGCTGGAATCGGCGTGGGAATTTGCCATGAAGGTTTATGGCCATCCTGGCTGTCGAACGTGAGGCGCGCCTTGCGGAAGTCGTCGACGTTTTCGACGACCCAAGTCCAAATAGGGGACATGCGGATCAACAGCCCCATGCCCAGCGGAGTCAGCTCATACTCGACACGAGGCGGAATTTCATCGAACGCTCGCCGAATCAGCAGACCATCACGCTCCAGGGAGCGTAGCGTCTTGGTCAACATTCGCTGTGTTACACCGGCCAGCTGCTTTTTTATCTCGGCATGGCGCATGCTGCCGTACACACCCAAGGCATGCAGGATGCCCAATGACCAGCGGCTACCTGCGTGAGCAAGGACTTCGCGCCTGACCCCATCATCATCTTCTCTAAGCGACTGGCAGATAAATTGCGCATGGCTAAGCGTTTCCTGATCGGTCATTTCTCCCCCTGGTATCACGCGTGTGCCTTCTTATGAGCGCTGCCGAATCGTGCCAGCATCTGTTCATCTTACAGGCAACGGGTTTGAGGAGTAATGATGACCGCAGTGACTCAGTTTTCCCCCCAATCGATTCTCGTTCTAGGCGCCGGAGAACTTGGCCTCCCGGTTTTGCGCAATCTTGCGCGAGTGGCAAAGCGTGCGCCGGGTTCCCAAATCAGCGTCCTGCTCCGGGACTCGACCATCAACACTCAGTTGCCCGATAAAAAGCTGGAGATCGAGGAGCTCCGTAGTCTGGGTATCCAGACGGTTGCGGCAGATCTGGTGAACGATTCGATCGATCAGCTGGCTGAAGTCTTCGCACGTTTCGATACTGTAATAGGCTGCGCAGGCATGGTCGCGGGTCGAGAAACCCCGATGAAGTTGGCTACGGCCGCTCTCAGGTCTGGCGTGAAGCGCTACTTCCCGTGGCAGTTTGGTGTCGACTACGACGTGATTGGGCGGGGCAGTCCTCAGGATCTATTCGATGCTCAGCTCGATGTGCGCGAGTTGCTTCGCGCCCAAGATAAAACTGAATGGGTCATCATCTCGACGGGGATGTTCACCAGCTTTCTCTTCGAACCTGTCTTTGAGGTGATTGACTTCGAAAATGACACAGTGAACGCCCTGGGCAGTCTGGAGAACAGCGTGACGCTCACGACACCCGACGACATCGGTACTCTGACGGCGGAAATCGTTTTCTTCGAACCTCGCTTGCGCAATGAAATCGTCTACCTTTCTGGCGACACTGTGACATATGGGCAGGTTGCGAGCATCCTTGAACGGGTGCTGGGACGTCCATTCAAACGTAACGTGTGGACTGTTCCGTACCTGATCCAGGAGTTGGAAAAAGACCCCACTCACCCCATCAAGAAGTACCGCGCGGTGTTTGCCCAAGGCAGAGGCGTGGCGTGGCCTAAAGCTGACACTTTCAACGAGCGGCAGTCGATTCAAGTCACCACGGCCGAGCAGTGGGCAAGGCAAAACCTCGCCGACAAATGAGCGTAAAGGCCCTCCGGCAAGCCTCTGGCGTCGAGATTTCATGAACGCGAAGCTGCGCTGAGCGTCGCCTCCTGGTCAGTCATGGGAATAGAGTTTCAAGGCCTTGGCAAAGCCTTGGGCTTTGAAAATAGCACTGCCTTCGCCCAGATCGCCATCACTGGCGACAAGGTAAACCTCGTTTGTATCTGGCTTGAGCGCCAGGCTGGTTGAACGCAGAAAGTGACCGTTTTCACGTCCGGGTATCAGAATCTGCCCGATGGGAAGGCCGCTTGGATTGAGTACCAGGACACGCCCCTGGCTGTACATGGCCACGTACAAGTTGCCGTCCTGATCGACGCGCATCGAATCGGGCGAGGGACCGTTGAATCGATAAACCACGGCCTCGCCAAAAGGCGCTATGGTCCGAGCGTCTTTGAGTTCAATGCGATGAAGCAAGCCGGAGGCAAATTCCGTCACCCACAAGGTTTTTCCGTCGGGGGCGAGGGCGATGCCGTTGGCTATCGCCAGCTTGGGCAGGATCGGGACGATTGACTGACCGTCCGCGGGCACATAATAAACGCCGCCCGTTGGCTCGGTAGACGTGCCCTTGAAGTCGGTGAAGTAAAAGCCCCCGGTGCTGTCGAACACCAGATCATCGACCAGGTAGTTTTTATTACCCGCAATGAGCTCTTTCTTCCCCGAGCCATCCGATTGGTAGACCGTCAGGTTACCTGTGTTCTTGAAGTTTCCAAGGCCAGCTACAAACAGGCGTCCATCTTTATGTATGGCCAATCCTGCTGAACCCAACGTGTTTTTCGGCACGACAACACTGAGCTTTCCTTGTGGGTCGGCCTTGAGTACCTGGCCACCGAACACCTCCACGAATAGCAAATTGCCCTCTCGGTCGAACGCAGGGCCTTCCAGTTGCATGCCTTCGTCCGAGACTTTGATCCAGCGCTGTGCAGTAACCGTCGGAAGGTCTTTTTCTGGCGCCGGAATGGCATACAGCTGTTTGTCGCCTGCGGGATAAGCGAGGGTTGGAATTGATTCACCGGCGTGTGCCATGAATGCAGTCGCGCTCAACACCAACAGCAGGGATGCGGGGATATTCTTAGGCATGATGATTACCTGGGTTGTTGTCGTGCTTGCTGGAGATCATGGGTGTGCCAGCGCGACGAGGGCCGGAACCGTGAGCACGGCGGTGTAATAGCCCATGAATTGGACGCCAATGTTGAAGCCCAGAAAGCGTGAGAGAAATCCGCCGAGCAGGCCGATGGTGATGATGACCAACAAGCCCAGGAGGCCACCTTCCCAGATGCCAATTACCAGGATCAGGCCAACGAATGTCGAGATCACGGCTTCGTGGCTGATGTTGCGCGACACATAGGAGGCGGCTCTGTGTGCGTAGCTCATGGTGAAGGGATAAGCAATCAGAATGGCAATGACCACTGCCAACATGCCGTAGCCCAGAAACTCCCATGTGCTGAGCAATGAGTGCAGGTTGTGCACCTGACCCGTTGCGTTGTCGACGCTAAAGCGTGGGGGAGCATTGAAGAGCGGCGCCGCCGGGCCTGCGGCGACAGGGCTCAGTGGCAGGCCAAACGCGATCAGCGGGATTAACGCTTCGGCGAGATAAGTTGATTCGGTCACCCCGTTTCGAGCGGTGATGACTGTGGTCAACCGATGGTAAACGTGCTTGACCCTCGAGCCGACGACTTCGCCCATGATGACGGTCATGGCAACCGGGCTGAACACAAAAGTGGCGCTGGAGATTACCGCAGTGATGGCCGTCCACAGGCTTTGCCTGCTGTCCAATACCTTGAGTGGATTAGGGAAAAATCCGCCCCCGCTTTTTACGTCGGGAGACAAGGAGAAAGTGCGCACCTCCTGGCGTCGCATTGTTTCTCGCTCGGCCGGCGCGAGCATGGAGAACAGGGCGGCGATCAATGGGCCGATGGCAATGCCGAGGAAGTAGCTGACACTGAGCTTGACCCCATACTGGCCGGTGACGCTTTGCAGGGCCACGATCACCATGACGAAAGGGATCAGCGTCAGCACCGCCGCCATGCGACCTTTGGAAAACCATGCGATAGCGACCGCTGCGCACAGGAATACCCAGGGTGCGGCACGCTTGATCATGTCACCGAACGGCGCGAGCATCACGGCGAACAGTACCGCCATCGGAACAGCAATCAACGCAGCAATGACCGCGCCCGAAATCATCTTGCGCAGTGCGATGTGGGGGACGCCCAGATTGCGCAAATAGTTGGCTTCGCGCATGAGCGGCGTTGCCATGGTGTCGCCCGGGATACCCAGTAGAGCCGTCGGTACGGCGTGGGTCATATGTTTGGCCACGGCGCCCGCCAGGAAGAATGTCAGCACACCCGCGGCAGGAACGCCCAGCAGAACGACCAGCAACGTCAGTGGGGCGAGCGTCGTGGTTTCATCGCTACCCGAAATGAGCCCGATCCCGGCAAAAATCACCGCCCCCAGGATACCCATGCCCAACGCAATCAGGATCTGATCCAGCAGGGGAGCGATCATGACCGGTCACCCTCGATGCTTCCCGCGCTGACAGCGGCGATGGGAGGGGCATCGAAGCTTTTCGCGCACGTGTTCAGACCTTTCTCGTAATCTGCGAACAGGTCATAAAGATCCATTTCACGCAGTTCCGCTATTGTGGCTGGCGGCAGGTCAGTCAGATTGCCGAGCGGGCCGTATTCATTCTCCAACTCGATCAGGATTGCTGAACGCCACGCCGGATCTGCCAGATGCTCTACGACATGACGCTTGGGTTTGAACATCGATGCACTGATGGCGCCTCCTGCGAGGCAGCCGACGATACCCACCAGCATTGCGTATGCACGGGCCATCTGCAGAGAGTCCACCCAGCCAACAAACAGGTATTGCGCCAGGGAGAACGTGCCGAGGCTGACGATGGCGCCGATGCCAATGGAATAGATCAAGTGGCGACCGTCTACCGTGTCGCCCCATACTTCAAACAGTTCGGATTTCATTAGGATTCTCCCACTGCCCCTGCGGGCTTTTATTGTTATGAACGTGAAGAGATGCGCTTTAGTTCGTTTCTACAAGATCACGTTTCGCGAGGAGGGCATGGAACACTCGGGATGCTGTTTCCCACCCGGGTTCGGCATTGATGAACCCGGACGTGAGCGTCGGCCATGATCATTCCTGCGCGCGCTTTTGCTTGAGCAGTTCAGCCGCTTTGTCTGAACGCACATCACCCGCCTCAACCATCTGCTTGACCAGCCACTTGACCTCTTCGCCTTTGGCACCGGCGGACAGCGCAATGTTGCGCGCATGCAAAGCCATGTGTCCGCGTTGTATTCCTTCCGTCGACAATGCACGCAGTGCGCCCAGGTTTTGAGCCAGGCCCACTGCCACTGCGATTTCGGCGAGTTCCTGCGCTGTCTTCACACCCAGGATGCGGAGCGACAGTTGTGCCAGCGGGTGAGTCTTGGTGGCGCCGCCGACCAGGCCGACAGGCATGGGCATTTCCAGGGTGCCCACCAGATGACCTTGGCCATCTTTTTCCCACGTGGTCAGCGAACCGTAATGGCCATTGCGGCAGGCATAGGCGTGTGCACCGGCCTCCACCGCGCGCCAGTCGTTGCCCGTGGCGACGATAAGCGGGTCGATGCCATTCATGATGCCTTTGTTGTGAGTGGCTGCACGATAGGGGTCGATGACAGCAAAGTTGTATGCATCGAGGATCCCTTCAATGACGTCTGCGCCTTTGTAGGCTGCGGTCGTGAGCAGTTCGGGGGCAATGCGGATCTGAGCCCTGGCAAGACGCAGGTCCGCCAGGTTGGACAGAATGCGCAGTCGTACCTTGCCTCCGGTAATGTCTTCCATCAGCGGGGCAACCGCTTCAGCCATGGTGTTCACGGTGTTGGCGCCCATGGCATCGCGCACATCCACGATGAGGTGGGCCACCAGCATCGGCCCGCGAGGGCTCTGGGCAAAGGTGTGCACTTCAATGTCGCGGCAGCCGCCGCCCAACGTGTTGAGCAGTTGATCCTTGCGGTTGGCGAGTTCGATGATTTCGTCTTTGCGACGCAAAAGGCTCAGCCGTGCATTGAAGGGATCTTCGACCTCGACAATCTGCACTTGGGCTCGCATCAGCGGCAGGGAACTGGATGTCTGGAAACCACCGGCATCGCGTGCCAGCTTGGCCATGAACGAAGCCGCTGCGACCACCGACGGCTCCTCAACCACCAACGGCACGATTACGTCACGACCATTGATTTGGAAGTTGCTCGCGACGGCGTAGGGTAATTCGAATTTGCCGATCACGTTCTCGATCATGCCGTCGGCAATCTCCAAGGGGAGGGCGCCGGCATCGCGTAGAAGGGCAACGTCCGCTTCTGGAAGCTCAAGCAGCGCTTGCAAATGCCCCAGGCGTTCGGCGGGCGACAGGCTGCGGAACATGGGGAGGCGGGAGTCGATACTCATGTGAAGGGTCCTGGCGCAGTTATTGTTATCGAATGGCTGTCACCCTATTCACATGTGTCAGAGTAAAAAAGGTACAGTTGGACAGACAGTACCTAAGCTGTACCCTCTGTAACTCATTCGTCCAGGGTTCTATACGATGGCGCGGCTGACACTTGCCCAGCAACTGACGGCCTCATTAGTCGAGCAAATCGGCAATGGCACTTACCGGGTGGGTGACCGATTGCCCTCCCTGCGCGAGTGCATGCGACTGTTTGGCCATTCGAAAAACACGGTGATCAACGCTTATGAATCGCTGGCCTCCCAAGGACTTGTCGAAGCGCGCCATGGCCAGGGCTTCTTCGTCAAGCAGGGAGCCCCGAGCAGTCACGAACCGGAAGAGCCGCTACCGTTCACCCGGGCAATGGACACCATCTGGCTCATGCGCCAGCAGTTTGTCCGTGAGCCCGGTCACTCGCCACTCGGTGAGGGTTTTCCACCCGTAGAGTGGTTGATGGATTTGCGATTGGACAAGTTCACCCGGCAGGTCATGCGTATCGGTGTAACGACGCTTTTCCGCTACGGCAACCGGCTGGGGAATGCAGCGCTTCGGCAACATCTGGTGCAAAAACTGGCGACCTACTCAATTACGGCAAGCCCTCGCCAGATTGTGACCACCCATGGGGCCAATCACGCACTGGACCTGATAATCCGTCGGTTCATAGCGCCCGGGGACTGCGTTTTTGTTGAGGATCCGGGCTATTACCCGCTATTCGGCAAGCTGCAATTACAAGGCGCCCGGATGCTATCCGTACCCAGATTGCCCGATGGGCCGGACATGGACGTGCTGGAGCAGCATCTGCTTGTGCATAAGCCAAAATTATTTTTCATGCAGTCTGTCGGACACAATCCGACGGGCTCCGATATTTCACCCGGCAAAGCCCATCGGTTGGTTCAGTTAGCGCAAGAGCACAACTTCATCCTGGTGGACGACGACGCTTTGGCGGATTTCAAACCGGCATCGGCAATCAAGGTGTCGGCGCTGGATCAGTTGCGATGCTCGCTGTACGTGGGGAGCTTCTCAAAGTCGGTGTCTGCGGCATTGAGGGTTGGGTTCATCGCAGGCAGTAAAGACGTCATAGATGAACTGGGCGACCTGAAAATGCTGCTGCACACCAGCACTTCGGAGCTTTGTGAGCGAACCGTTGACGTCATCCTGACGGAGGGGCATTTCCTGCGCCATCTGATCCGCTTACAAGAGCGGCTAAAAATTGCCACCACGGCAGGTTTGCAGATGCTGGATGACATTGGCGCCGAAGTCTTCGTCAGGCCGGAGCAAAGCCTCTATTTGTGGGCCCGGTTTCCTCACGTTGACGATGCAAGGGAGCTCACCCGTCGACTGCTTCCGAAGGGTTTCATGATTGCCCCTGGGCACATTTTTTCTCCGGAACAGTCGCGTATGAATCCATGGACGAGATTGAATGTCGCGTATCTGAATGATCCATTGCTCAAGGCCGTATTGGACGATTGAGATTACCGGGGCTTCAGCCGCATTAGTGTGTTCATCGAATTTCTTGAGGAGATCCTGGCCCGGTGATCTCGATGCGCTTTTTTACCTGGCGGATCCAGGAAAACCATGGCGCCTGGCGAACCACACCACCGCCAGCGTGATCACCAGGAGCGCGATGAGGGCAGGGGCAAACGCGGCGACACCCAGGTGTTCCAGCAGCACGCCGCCAATGATCCCGCCGCCCGCAATAGCCAGGTTCCAGGCGGTGACCAACATGGACTGGGCGACATCCGCCGCATCTCCCGCCGTCTTGGCCAGTGCAGTCTGGAACAACGTTCCCGCGCCGCCGAAAGCGATCCCCCAGGCACCCACCGCGAGATAGACCGCAGCCAGGCTGTCGTTCATCACCCACAGCAGCAGCGCCGCAATGGCGAACAAGGTCGTGCCGGCAAGCGTCAATGGCCGGAGATGCCGGTCGATCAGTACGCCGACGATCCAGATGCCCAGTAGCGACGTGACGCCGAAAACCAATAGGACCTGCTCGGTGCGATCGGCCAGTCCGGCGGCGCCTAAGAATGGGGCGATGTAGGTGAAGAGAATGTTGTGTGCCAGCACGAACGAAAGCACTGCGAGCAGGACCGGCCGAACGCCCGGGAGCCTGACAACGTGGCCCAGGCCAAAGCGTTTGTTCGCGGCTTGCCCTGGGAAGTCAGGCACTTTCAGGCGCACCCAGACCATCAAGGCTAGCGCAAACAGGCTCATGATCGCGAAGCTCATCCGCCAACCGATCAGGTTGCCGAGCAGGGTCCCGGCAGGCACACCTAGGGATAACGCCAGTGGCGCACCGACCATGGCAATCGCGATGGCTCGGCCTTTTTGGCTCTCTGGCACCAGGCGGGCGGCATAGCCTGCCAACAATGCCCAGAGCAGCCCGGCTGCAACACCGCCCAACATGCGGGCAATGATCGTCAAGCCGTAGCTGGTTGAAAGCGCCGTGACCGTATTGGCAACGGCAAAGCCGGCGATCGCGAACAACAGAAGCGAGCGTCGCCGCATGCCTTGGGTGGCTGCTGTCAGTGGAATGGCCGCCAGTAACGAGCCGATGGCATAGACCGTCACCCACTGGCCTGCGAGCGCCTCGGAAACGGCCAGCCCTTGGCTGATCTGGGTAAGCAGGCCGGCTGGCAATGCTTCGGTCAGGATCGTAATGAATGCCGCCAATGCCAGGGCAAACAGTGATCCGAGAGGCAATGGCGCAGGGGCTTGCGTAACGTCTGGGGGGAGCTTGATGTGGGTATTGGCAATCGTCATGGTTCACCTTTTGGTGGCGCAGTTGACGCACCCTACGGTGTCGTCAGCAGCAGGGTCGGTACGTGTCGACTACGGTAGGGGCCCACCCGGGATGAGACAAGAATGCTAGAGTGCGAAACACATCGGAATAAATGTCCGTAATGGGATGGGTATGGAATCGCTAAGCGGGATGGATTTTTTTGTCCGGGCCGCTGAAACCCGCAGCTTTTCGGAGGCCGGACGAGCGCTGGGGATTTCGTCCTCGGCGGTGGGCAAAAGCGTCGCCCGCCTGGAGGAACGCCTGGGCGTACGGCTGTTTCATCGCAGCACGCGGAGCATCACGCTGACGGCAGAGGGCGCGCTTTTTCTCGAGCGTTGTCGGCGCATTCTCAGCGAAGTGGAAGCAGCGGAGTTGGAGTTGTCCGAAACCCGGAAAGCGCCACGGGGCAAGCTGCGGGTGAGTGTGCCGCTGGTGGCGGATTTGGTCATGCCGACGCTGATCGCCTTCATGCGTCGCTACCCGAGCATTGAACTGGATCTGGATTTTTCCGATCGGTTAGTGGACATCATCGAGGAAGGTTTCGATGTGGTGATTCGCACCGGTGAGCCGAATGACTCGCGGCTGATGTCCCGTCCATTGGGCCCGTTCAAGCTGGTGGTGGTGGGTTCACCCCGGTACTTCGCCGAACACGGTACGCCGCAGGTGCCGACTGATCTGCTGCAGCATGCCTGCCTGCTCTATAAATTCCCCAGCACCGGCCGGCTGCAGGTCTGGCCGGTCAGGCAAGAGGGCGAGGCTGAGCTCAATCTTCCGGCGACCCTGCTCTGTAACACCACCGAGGCTCTGCTTCATGTGGTGCGGGATGCATTGGGGATTGCCTGTGTACCGGATTTCACCGTGCGCGAGGCGCTCGCTGCCGGTGAGCTGGTCACCGTCCTGGACGATTTCAATCAGCACCAGAGCACCTTCCGGATGCTTTGGCCTTCCAGCAAGCATCTGGCGCCGAAGCTGCGGGTGTTCATTGATTTCATGAACGCTGAGCTGTTCAAGCGTTGAGCCTGCTACTGGCGATTTGGTGCTTACACATTCCTCGGACCAGATGCTAAAGGGTCCGTATTGACGAGCGAATCGCCCGTGCACATTCAATAACGGCGGGCGCAAGCTTGCGCTCGGCTTCCTCCATGCTCCAGCGACTGGTGGGCACGACCACGTGCACGGCTGCGACCGGCAGGCCCTGGCTGCCAATGATCGGCGCAGCAATGGACATGTCGCCAAGGAACAGCTCTTCCTTGTTTGTAGCGTAGCCCCTGCGCCGCGTGGTCTCGATCTGCTCGATGATGTCCTCGATGGCGGTCAGGGTGTACTGGGTATGTCGTTTGCGCTCGCTGGCTTGCAGTGCGGCAACGAGTTCGTCGTCTTGCAGGGCACTCAGGAAGGCCCGTCCGGAACCGGTGCAGTACATCGGTATCCGGCTGCCGATGGGCATGTGAATAGGGATGAATTTCGGCGCCACGAAGCGTGCAACGTAAACCATGTCCAGTCCGTCGGGTTCGGTCAGGTTGGTCGTTTCCCCGGTAGCCTGCGCCAGCTCGGCAAGGAACGGATTGGCCACGTCAACCAGCGTGTCGGCGGCCAGGTAGTTGTAGCCGATCTCCATGACCTTCGGGGTTAGCTGAAAGCGTTTGGTCTGTGGATGTTTACGCACATAACCAAGCTCTTCCAGGGTGTGGATCATCCGTTGCGCGGAGCTTTTATTGATCTCTGCAGCTTGCGCGATATCCGCCAGATTCATCGTGCGCCGGGAAGCGTTGAATGCGCGCAGCACTGCCAGGCCTTTTTCCAATGACTGATTGAACAGGGGATGAGGGTTGTCGCTCATGTGAAATCCTTTTGTTTTTGCCGCTTAGATATCGATATTCGATACTTATAAATCTCTTTACGATTTTTGTAAATCGCTTTACAGTCATTTTGAGCCTCCTGCCATTCATCTGGGGCAACCCTTACCGGACTTAAGACAATAAAAGCGTCCAATGGGAGATACGCCATGCTTACTCGCTTTCGTGCACTCACGTTCGTTGTTGCTCTGGCTACCGGCATCGCTTCAGCCAATGCCGAGCCCCTCTACAAGGTTGGCGCAACCGCAACGGGCATTCCTTTCACCTTTCTCGACGTCAAGAGCCAGAGTATCCAGGGCATGATGGTCGATGCCGCACAGGCGGTGGCCAAGGCCGGCGGCTTCGAGGTGGAGATCCAGCAGACCACCTTCGCTTCGCTGATCCCGTCACTGACGTCCAACAAGATCGACGTGATTTCTGCCGCGATGCTCCGAACGCCGGCGCGGGAAAAGGTGGTGCAGTATTCCGATCCGGTCTTCAGCTATGGCGAGGGTCTGATCGTCAAGGCCGACGACCAGACCGCATACACCCGCATGGAGGATTTTGCCGGCGAGGTGGTCGGCGCCCAGGTCGGCACCGTGTTCATCGATGAGCTGAACAAGCGTG
>Ga0213822_1001048_pt1 | contig 17072 bp, 16 predicted proteins | sample MC6MC0908MG_FD_179872 | JGI IMG/M metagenome (GOLD analysis project Ga0213822, IMG submission 179872) | Enriched soil aggregate microbial communities from Iowa State University, Ames, United States - MC6-MC0908-MG | ecosystem: Environmental > Terrestrial > Soil > Unclassified | place: USA: Iowa...
TTAAATTCTTTACAGAATCCCATGATGTTAACACCGGCTTGACCTAGCGCAGGACCAACTGGCGGCGCTGGGTTTGCTTTACCAGCAGGAATTTGTAATTTAACGACTTTAATTACTTTTTTAGCCACGAGACACACCTCCTTAAAGTCCGTGATGTGGTAAATGGGAACCCTCTGGAACCCTCCCACTCAGGCATCTGTCTTTATATACTAATCATAAAGAACTTATCAAAAGTCTCGTCTCACTTCGGAGACATACTGACCTATGAAATATTAACATTTTTTAAAAATGATTTCAAGTTTTTTTACAATATAAGATATTTTTTTCTTTGAAATTCGATAACTGTCCAGCTCCTAAAGGCTCTTAGGTCTAAGCTTTTCTAATTATAATTTCTCAATTTGTGTAAATTCTAGTTCCACCGGGGTATCTCGGCCAAACATATTGACTAAAACCTTAAGCTTGGATTTGTCCTTGTCCATCTCTTCAACAGACCCGGTGAAGTTCGCAAATGGGCCTTCTTTTACGCGGACTGTTTCACCAATTTCATAGTCTACATCGACTCGTTTTTCGTCTACACCCATGCGCTTCAGTAACACAGTCACCTCTTCAGGCAATAAAGGAGTCGGTTTTGAACCCGATCCAGCAGAGCCGACAAATCCAGTTACACCAGGTGTATTCCTTACTACATACCAAGAATCATCTGTCATCACAAGTTCAACTAATACATACCCTGGGAATACTTTTCGTTTTACGACTTTTTTCTTACCATTTTTGATTTCTGTTTCTTCTTCTTCAGGAACAACAACACGGAAGATTTTATCCGCCATACCCATTGATTCCACACGTTTTTCTAAATTTGCCTTTACTTTATTTTCATAACCTGAGTAAGTATGAACTACATACCAATTCTTTTCCATTTAAGAGGACTTGATGTCCGTCCCTCCCTATCCTTTATCGAAATACTGTTTTTTATTGGACTTTGATAATCGTCTTGCCCCAGTGCTTCCGCTTTTGAAATACAAATTAAAAAACCCGTCAAAACGGGCTTTTAGCTAAAATTTCCTTTATTGATTACCATTATACCATGAAAGATGACTTATTATTCAAGAATTAAGCGAATCAATTTTGAAATCCCTAAATCCAGAACAGCAAAGAACACTCCAAAAAATACAACAGTTGATAAAACAGTAATGGTAGATCGAGTTAGTTCACTGCGTTTTGGCCAGCTAACCTTTCTCATTTCACGAATAACATCACTGAAGAACTTCGTTATGCGTTGCATATTTCGTAACCCCCAACTATCTTAAGTAGCAATGCTAGTATCTATAATGATTATTTTGTTTCCCGGTGGATGGTATGGGCTGCGCAAGTTGTACAGAATTTCTTTAATTCTAATCGTTCTGCTTTCTCCTGCTTGCTGACTGTCGAATAATTCCGCGATCCGCAATCAACACAGGCCAGGATGACTTTTTTGCTCATTTTCGACACCTTCAACTATTTTTCTTTTTTCCTCCAAAATGTAACACGACCCCTAATTAATGTCAATAACCGCCCAGAACGGATTCATGAACATGACCGAAGCCTTTTCCGAAATTACAGCGAAAATTCACGAATTTCCAAGTAGCGCTCTAGTTTTCTTTTCACCCGCTGGAGAGCATTATCAATGGATTTAACATGGCGATTAAGCTCCTCAGAGATCTCCTGATAGGATTGGCCATCTAAATAGAGTGCCAATACTTTCCTTTCCAGATCGCTCAACAATTCTGTCATTTTGACCTCTATTTGGTCATATTCCTCTTGATTAATAATCAGCTCTTCCGGGTCCAACACCTTAGCGCCGGACAAAACATCCATCAATGTTCGGTCTGATTCTTCGTCATAAATAGGCTTGTCCAAAGAAACGTAGGAATTTAGCGGAATATGCTTTTGCCGTGTTGCTGTCTTAATTGCCGTGATAATTTGGCGGGTTATGCATAGCTCGGCAAATGCTTTGAAGGAGGTGAGCTTGTCCTCACGAAAGTCACGAATCGCCTTATAAAGGCCAATCATCCCCTCTTGGACGATATCCTCTTTATCAGCTCCAATTAAAAAATAGGATCTTGCTTTTGCACGTACAAAATTACGATACTTATGGATTAAATAATCCAATGCTTCACTATCACCTTGGTGCACCAAATCGACAATTTCTTCATCTTCCATTACGAAAAAATGTTCGTTGATTTTAGTTCCGAAGTCCGTACTCAAAGTAGATCCCCTCCACCGAACATGCATAGATACTACTAGTATACATTAGAAATATTTTGAAGTCGAGGCTCATTTCTGGCCTCTGCGCCATTTTTCAAAAATTTCTGCCATTTCTTCACTAATCGGTATTTTGGATCCTGGTCTCTTCTCTTGAATTTTCTTTACTTTCTTTTCAATCCCTTTTTCAATCGATGACATTTCGATCAGCAGCTCACGAGCGGACTTACGTAAAGCACCTTGTCCAAAAATTGCCCATTGCTCGGTATAATCGGAGGTGGCTACATGGATTTGTGTTTTGCGATTACTTAGACTGATCGCCATTTTTTCAATCCGCTCATCTGCTGTTTCATTTTCTTTTGTAAAGATGACTTCTACTTTATGGTTTTTATATTTTTTCTCCGTTCCTTGTACATAATAGGCATCAAATACAACAATGACACGGTACCCAGAAAAGGCTTGGTATTCTGCCATTCTTTCTACTAGCCGATCCCTTGCAGCAGGTAGATCTCGATCCTTTAAAGCCCTTAGCTCCGGCCAGGCCCCGATAATGTTATATCCGTCGACAAGCAGGATATCCATATGCTACCCCTTAAGCGGGTGCCGTTTTCGATAAACCTCATACATGAGTAGGGATGCAGCTACAGAAGCATTTAACGAGGTCACTTTTCCGACCATCGGCAATTGAATCAGAAAATCACATTTATCACGGATTAACCGCCCCATTCCTTTCCCCTCACTGCCGATCACTAAGCCAAGTGGAAGCGTACCATCCATTTGACGATAATCTTCCTTTCCTTTCGCATCTGTTCCGGTAATCCAAACGCCCCGTTCCTTTAATTCATCAATCGTCCGCGCCATATTTGTCACACGGACAACCGGTATATATTCAATCGCACCTGTTGAGGCCTTGGCGACTGTTGCCGTTAAGCCCACAGCCCTTCGCTTTGGAATAATAATACCATGTGCCCCGACAGCATCAGCCGTTCTCATAATCGACCCAAGGTTGTGCGGATCTTCAATTTCATCCAACAACAAAAAGAAGGGGGACTCGTTCTTCTTTTCTGCTGCAGCAAACAGATCATCCATTTCTGCATATTGATAGGCTGCTACATATGCAAGCACCCCTTGGTGATTTTGATCGGTAATTTGATCTATTTTTTTCTTTGGGACATATTGGACAATCACCTGTGCTTCTTTGGCCAAATGGGTGATTTGCTGCATTTGCCCTCGCTGCGACCCTTCTGCAATTAAGATCTTATTAATATCCCTTTCCGATTTAAGTGCTTCAATCACGGGATTTTTCCCAACAATGAATTCCTGGTTCACAGTACCGTTCCTCCTTTCTTTTCATCAACATATAAAAACGCCTTCTCCACGAGTTCTTCTAACCGCTCTATTTTATTCTCTAAAGATAAATACCCCATTAATGCTTCAAAAGCTGTGCTGTAACGGTATGTCTGGACATCTGTATTTTTGGGAACTGTGCCTGACTTTGCATTTCTGCCGCGCATAACAACAGCTAATTCTTCTTCACTTAAAAGCTGATCGTCCAATAGTTGAAAAAGAATTTGGCACTGTGCCTTCGCTGAGACATACTTTGTCGCTAAACGATGTAATTGATGCGGCCTTACCTTTCCATTATTGAGAAGGTGCCGTCTTACATACGTCTCAAAGACCGCATCACCCATGTATGCAAGAGCAAGACTATTCAATTGTTTGGCATTGATATTGTTCTCGTAATCAAGCATGAATTAGCCTCTTTTCCACCTTGTACCTTGCGCGGTGTCTTCTAAAATAATATTCATTTCCTTTAGCTGATCTCTAATTTGGTCAGATAATTGGAAATTTCGATCCTTCCGCGCCTGGTTCCGCTTTTCAATTAGCGCATCAATTTCTTCATCCAGCATTTCTTCACTTTCAAGCGTTAACCCTAAAACACGGAATAACTCTTCAAATTGGTTTGTAAAGGAATCAATGACGGCAACAGATGTATTTTTTTCTAACAAATAATAATTGGCCAGCTTGGAGAGCTCAAATAAAACAGAAATGGCTAATGCTGTATTAAAATCATCATCCATAGCCTCAATAAATTGGTCTTGTAAGGCAGATATTTTATCAAGCCACTCTTGATTATTATTAGTTAAGTCTGTACTTGCTTCTTTCCGATGTTTTAAATTTTGATAAGAGGTGGTCAGGCGTTCAAAAGCCGCCTTTGTGCTCTCCAGCAATTCTTCACTGTAATTGATGGGATTACGGTAATGAACGGACAGCATAAAGAATCGTAACACTTGTGGATTATGCTTTTTAATAATGTCATGCACTAAAACAAAATTGCCCAGTGATTTCGACATTTTTTCATTATCAATATTGATATAGCCATTATGCATCCAATAACGGGCGAATGTTTTCCCAGAAAGTGCTTCGGACTGAGCAATTTCGTTCTCATGGTGCGGGAAGGTTAAATCCTGTCCGCCGGCATGGATATCAATTGTTTCGCCAAGATACTTTTTCGCCATTGCCGAGCATTCAATATGCCAGCCTGGCCGGCCGGGTCCCCAAGGGCTTTCCCAGAAGATTTCCCCTTCCTTGGCAGCTTTCCATAACGCAAAGTCCAAATCATCTTGTTTCTTTACGCCGACTTCAATCCTTGCTCCCACCTGAAGATCGTCGATGGATTGGTGGGAAAGCTTGCCGTATTCATCAAATTTACGTGTATGGAAGTAAACATCGCCTTCCGATTCATAGGCATAGCCTTTTTCAATTAATTGGCTGATGAAATCGATAATGATATCCATGTTTTCCATTACGCGCGGATGGATATCGGCCTTCTTGCAGCCTAATGCGGAAACATCCTCAAAGTAGGCATTGATAAAGCGGTCGGCAATTGTCGGAACGTCCTCGCCTAACTGATTGGCTACCCGAATTAATTTGTCGTCGACATCGGTAAAGTTCGAAACGTACTCGATATCATAGCCGCGGTATTCAAAATAGCGCCTGACAGTGTCAAAAACAATTGGCGGACGGGAGTTGCCAATATGGATATAATTATAGACTGTCGGACCGCAGACATACATTTTTACTTTTCCTTCTTCAAGGGGTATGAAAGCTTCCTTTTTTCTTGTTAGTGTATTATAAATTTGAATGGCCATTGACTTTAATCCTTTCTTCTTTTAATTCATCCAGTTCTTGCTTCAACTGATTTAGTTCACCTTGCATTTCCTTTAAGCGGTCCGCTACCGGATCCGGCAGGTCACAATGGTTTAAGTCTTTATTAATTCGTTTTCCGTCCTGGATCACTACTCTGCCCGGAATCCCTACTACCGTTGAGTTAGGGGGTACCTCTTTTAAGACAACAGAGCCGCCGCCAATTTTGGAATTTTCACCGATTATAATCGATCCCAGCACCTTTGCACCAGTGGCAATCAGGACATTGTCTTTAATCGTCGGATGCCGTTTTCCTTTTTCTTTACCCGTTCCGCCGAGCGTCACTCCTTGATATATAGTTACATTATCCCCAATTTCACAAGTTTCCCCAATGACAACACCCATACCGTGGTCAATAAAAAATCTCCTGCCTATTTTTGCCCCAGGATGGATTTCAATTCCCGTAAAAAATCGGCTTACTTGAGAAATGACCCGTGCTAGGAAAAATAATTTACGGTTAAAGAGTACGTGTGCGAGTCGATGTGCCCAAATGGCATGTAAACCTGAATATGTTAAGATGACTTCTAGGTAGTTTCTCGCTGCTGGATCCTGTTCAAAAACAACCTCTACGTCCTCCTTTAACTTTTTGAACATCGCCATTCCCCCTGTTTTTTTGCAAAATAAAAGCGCCTCTGTCTTATCGACAGAGACGCATGACGCGTGGTTCCACTCTGATTAGACCCTTAATCTATCCGCACGCTTCGTAATGAATACGTGCGACTTTTAGCTAAAAAAGTCTCACTCGTACTTGTTAACGGATGGCTCCGCCCATATCTACTCAGGAGTTCGGCTCTTTTCGAAATGGGGCTCAGAGGTGCATTTCAAAAAACGAGAGGCTTAAACCACTTTCAGCCGGTGATGGTTCTCTCTTTCAAGCGTCTTTTTTCTACTTTTCCTCTTCTTCGCTTTTACATTTATAAAATTACTTTCCTTTACTATATTACATTTTTCCTATAATGTTAACCAATAATTTTATGAATTCTATTTTGAACCTTTTGTTTGCCTAGCAGTTCAATCGACTGTGGTAGATCTGGCCCATGTGTTTGGCCTGTTACAGCTGCACGAATCGGCATAAACAGGTTTTTCCCTTTTTGGCCAGTTGACTTTTGAACTGCCTTCATTGCAGCCTTTATACCCTCTGCTTGGAAGCTTTCTAGCTGGTCAAGCTCATGGGAAAATGCCTTTAATACTTCCGGAACCTGTTCCCCGGAGAGAACTTCCTTCGCATCTTCTTCATATTCTGCTTCTTCTTTAAAGAACATGTCTGATAATTCCACGATTTCCGCACCAAAGCTCATTTTTTCCTGTAAAAGTGCTGCTAGGCCACGGGCCCATTGATGCTCTTCATCAGTCAAATTTGCGCTTAAACGTCCTGCTTTAATCAAGTGTGGAAGGGCGAGCTCAAGTACACGGTCAACCTCAATCTTTTTCATGTATTGGTTGTTCATCCACGTAAGCTTTTGCTTATCAAATAATGCCGGTGATTTTGAAAGACGGGTTGCATCAAAAATCTCAATGAATTCGTTCTTAGAGTATAATTCTTCTTCCCCTGCAGGTGACCAGCCTAGTAAGGTAATAAAGTTAAACAACGCTTCTGGAAGATATCCCAATTCCTCATATTGCTCAATGAACTGAATAATCGATTCATCACGTTTACTTAATTTCTTGCGGCTTTCGTTAACAATCAGCGTCATGTGTCCGAAGATCGGCGGCTCCCAGCCTAATGCTTCATAAACCATCAGCTGCTTTGGTGTGTTGGATATATGGTCGTCTCCACGCAGCACATGGGATATTTTCATTAAATAGTCATCAATTGTAACGGCAAAGTTATAGGTTGGCGTGCCATCCTTTTTGACAATGACCCAGTCGCCCATTCCTTCTGAATCGAAGGACACAGTACCTTTTACCATATCATCAAACGTATAGGCTTTTCCTTCCGGTACGGCAATACGAATGCTTGGTTCGCGGCCTTCTTGTTCCAATTGGCGGCGTTCCTCATCTGTTAAATGACGGCATTTACCAGAATAGTGAGGAGTTTCGCCTCTTTCCGTTTGAGCTTCCCGCTCTGCTTCAAGCTCTGCTTCTGTACAATAGCATTTATATGCATGGCCGTTCGCTAGTAATTGATTGTAGTAGGTTTCATAAATATCATTTCTCTCTGATTGACGGTAGGGGCTGTATTCTCCGCCGACATCAACGCTTTCATCCCAATCCATTCCAAGCCATTTTAAATATTTTAACTGGCTTTCCTCGCCGCCGGCAATATTCCGCTTTTTATCCGTATCCTCAATCCGGATAATAAATTTCCCGCCTTGGCTGCGCGCAAATAAATAATTGAATAACGCAGTACGGGCGTTTCCGATATGTAAATGTCCCGTCGGACTTGGAGCATACCTTACACGAACATCGTTTGACATCTTAATGCCTCCATGAATAATTAGAATGTTTTCAACTGATTATTTTATCATTTCTTTTTCAATAAAACTACTACTTGGGAGGCAATGCCTTCTCCTCTTCCAGTGAAACCGAGCTTTTCGGTCGTTGTCGCTTTCACATTAATTTGTTCCGGTGCTGCCTCTAGTAATTCTGCAATCCGAGCGCGCATTTGCTCAATATAGGGAGCCATTTTAGGCTTTTGTGCAATGATGGTGCAATCAGCATTGACAAGCTCATACCCCTTCTCCTTTACCAGCTTCCAAACATGCTCCATCAGCTTCGCGGAATCCGCATCTTTAAAATTCGGATCCGTATCGGGGAAATGTCTGCCGATATCGCCCTCCCCAATCGCGCCAAGACAAGCATCTGAGACGGTATGTAATAAAACATCTGCATCGGAATGGCCCAAAAGACCTTTTTCGTAAGGGATCGTAATGCCGCCAATAATAAGCGGACGCCCTTCTGTTAATTGGTGAACATCAAAACCCTGGCCAATTCGAAACATCAGCAAAACTCCTTCTCTCTCTTTTTCATTATTGCTTCAGCAAAGTATAAATCTTCAGGTGTTGTCAGTTTGATATTGTCGTAATCGCCTTCTACGATTGCTACAGGAACATTCAACCGCTCCACTAAACTGGAATCATCCGTTCCAAGGAAATTGTCCCTCTCTGCCTTTTTATAGGCTTCCATAAGCAAGGAAATACGAAAAGCTTGCGGGGTTTGAACAGCCCACAAGCTTGAACGTTCGACAGTTTCCACTACTACACCATCTTGTACCTTTTTCATGGTATCTTTTGCCGGCACCCCAATAATCGCAGCACCAGTGTCTTCTGCTGTTTCTGTTAAATGGTGGATATGTCCCTTACGGATAAAGGGACGAGCTGCGTCATGAACAAGAATAATTCCATCGGTTTCTACAGTTTTAAGGGCATTATAAATGCTATGCTGGCGTTCTTCCCCACCTGGCACCATATTTATTACTTTCGTTATCCGATACTTTTTAAGCAATGCCTTAAATTCTGTCTCATCTTGAGGGTGTGTTGCTAATATAATACCGCTGCATGCCTCATCCTCTTCAAATACTTTTAATGTATGGATGAGAACCGGCGTCCCTTTAAGCTCTAATAAAAGCTTGTTCTTTCCTGCTCCCATTCTTTTTCCCAGGCCAGCTGCCGGAAGAATGACTTGGTAAGTCATAAAAAAACCCCAATCTGTCTATCTATCTCTAATTAAAGTGCTTTTTCTAATAATTTGGGTTTGGCAAAAATCATTCGACCGGCAGATGTCTGAAGAACACTTGTAACGAGAACCTCGATTCGCTTGCCAATATATTCTCTGCCTTCCTCGACGACAATCATAGTTCCATCGTCTAAATAGGCAACACCCTGATGATACTCTTTACCATCCTTAATCACTTGAACCGTTAATTCTTCCCCAGGTAGAACAACCGGCTTCACAGCGTTTGCCAAATCATTGATATTTAATACCGAGACATTCTGGAGTTCACACACTTTATTTAAGTTAAAATCATTCGTTACAAGGATGCCATTTGTTAATTTTGCCAGCTTCACGAGCTTCGAGTCAACTTCACTAATTTCTTCAAAATCGCCCTCATATATTTCTACTTTTATCGAGAGTTCTTTTTGAATCCGATTTAAAATATCCAAGCCTCTGCGGCCGCGATTTCGTTTCAGCACATCGGAAGAATCCGCGATATGCTGCAGCTCCTCAAGAACGAACTGCGGGATGACAATCGTACCTTCCAAAAATCCCGTCTGGCAAATATCGGCGACACGGCCATCAATAATGACACTTGTATCTAATATTTTTAAAGCCTTGCCAGCTGCCTTTTCGGCTTCCTCATCAACAGACTTTTTCTTGTTACTCCGATTACCAAAAAGACCTAACAACTCATCCCTCTTTTTAAAGCCTACCTGAAAGCCTAGATAGCCAAACAGGAGTGTCAGCAAGATCGGTGCAACGGCATTTAAAAACCCTACTTGAACGGCATTTAGGGCAAAGCTTATTAAAAAGGCAACAAACAAACCAAAAATTAAACCAACACTACCAAAAAGCACATCCGTTACAGGAATTTTTACTAAAGAATCTTCGGCCCATTTAATGAAATTAAAGACATAATCTACCGCCCAAAAGGTAATAAGATAAAAAATAATAGCACCTAAAATAGCAGTAACATATGAGTTATTAATAAGTGGAATGTCATTCATGTGAATTAATAAAAACAATTCCGGTAATAACAGTATTCCAAGCGTACCACCCATAATGAGGAAGCATGCTTGCACAATTCGTTTTAACATTCCGTCACCTCCTCTAATTCATTATAAACATATTCCTAAAATTGAAACCTTGATTTGGTGATTATTTTTCTAAAATGTAAACAATTTGAAATAGAATTGTTATGTTAAAATCTTACTCCTCATAGGGTAGCACCTGCGAAAATTTGTGTCAAACAAATTGAAATTTCTCATTTTAGCACACGTGATTTATTTTTTCAACGCTTTTATAGATGACGGTCTGTATAAAGTCTTTCTTTAATTAACTTAAAGCCCTCTTTTATTTTTTTCGCCCGAACTTCGCCAATCCCTTCAACTTCATCCAGTTCCCCCACAGTGGCAGGAATAATATTTGAAAGTTCACCAAAGGAACTAATTAGGTTTTCAATGATAACGGATGGGAGCCTTGGAATCTTATGCAGTATCCGGTAGCCTCTTGGTTGTTTATTTTCATCAAGATGAACATAGCCAAGATAGCCCAATAATTTTAATAGAACTATATCCTCAATCGTCCCATTTGTTGTTAACGCCTGCATTCGCTGCAGAACTTCCTGGGCCTTTATATCCCGCTCGAAAGCATAGTCTTTAATGATCAGCATTGTCTCTTCTTCTAAATCTGTTAATATTTCATTCATTTGTAAGCGAATGAGACGGCCTTCAGTCCCCAGTTCATGCAAAAAAGCTAATAGTTCATTTTTAATTTTTAAAACCATTTCAAAACGATGGAGGACAAGTAAAAAGTCATTATAGGTGACGGATTCCTCGAACTCCAAAATACTTAAATTAGTAATACTTTGCTCTAGCACGACCTTATATTTTTCAAGCGTCTGAATGGCTTGATTGGCTTTTGTCAAAATGACGGCAATGTCTTTCAATGCATAGCGAAAATTCCCTTGATACAAGGTAATCACATTTCTTCTTTGTGAAATGGCTATCACTAAGGCTTTTGTTTGCTTGGCGACTCGTTCAGCTGTGCGATGCCTCATTCCTGTTTCAGAGGATGGTATTTCTGAGTTAGGGGCTAGCTGGGCATTAGCAAAAAGAATCTTGTTGCCTATTTCATTTAAAATGATGGCGCCATCCATTTTTGCCAGTTCATATAAAAAGCTCGGCGAAAAGGGACAATTGATTTCAAAACCGCCATCAACGATACTTTTTACCTTTTCATTATAGCCAACGACAATGAGCCCTCCCGTATTCGCCCGGAGAACATTATCAATTCCCTCACGAATGGGAGCACCAGGTGCAATAAACTGCAAAACATCACTGACAGATTGTTCGCCAAGCTTTTTATTTTCCATCTGTTATCCCTCCAACGCTGCTTGGAGTGCCTCACTAACGGATGAGACACCGATGAGTTGAACACCTTTTGGCCCTTTCCAGCCGCTTAAATTATTTGCCGGTAAAATTACACGCTCAAACCCCAGTTTCGCGGCTTCTTGGACCCGCTGCTCAATTCTAGACACTCTTCTCACTTCACCTGTTAATCCAACTTCGCCAATGATACAATCTGTTGGCCTTGTCGGTCGATCCCTGAAACTGGAGGCAATGCTTACGGCAACAGCTAAATCAATCGCCGGCTCATCTAATTTTACCCCGCCGGCTACCTTTAAATAGGCATCTTGGTTTGCTAGCAGCATACCCACTCGCTTTTCTAAGACTGCCATTAAAAGCGGCACGCGGTTGTGGTCAATTCCTGTCGCCATTCTTCTCGGGTTACCGAAGCTTGTTGGCGATATTAATGCTTGGATTTCAACGAGAACCGGACGGGTTCCCTCCATCGAGGCAACAACTGTCGAGCCTGCTGCTCCCCGCGACCGTTCTTCGAGAAATATTTCTGAAGGGTTTTCCACTTCCTCGAGACCAAATTCCTTCATTTCAAAAATGCCCATTTCATTGGTAGAACCAAAGCGGTTTTTGACAGCCCTTAAAATTCGGTATGTGTGATGTCTTTCCCCTTCAAAATAAAGCACCGTATCTACCATATGCTCCAACAGCCTTGGACCCGCAATCGATCCCTCTTTTGTAACGTGCCCGACAATAAAAATGGCAATCCCTTTTGTTTTACCGATCCTCATTAATTCAGAGGTACATTCACGGACTTGTGATACACTGCCCGGTGCTGATGTCACATCCGGGTGAAAAACCGTTTGGATGGAATCAATAATCACAAAGCTGGGATTCGTACTATCAATGGTCCGATTAATTTCTTCTAAATTTGTTTCTGCATAGACGAATAGATTTTCTGAGGCAACCCCTAATCGTTCCGCACGAAGCTTTGTCTGCCTCAATGACTCTTCACCAGATATGTATAAAACCTGATTCCCTTTACCCGCAAGCTGTGAAGATACCTGCAGAAGAAGAGTAGACTTCCCAATCCCTGGGTCTCCGCCAATTAATACTAACGAGCCTTTTACGACACCGCCGCCAAGCACCCGATTTAGCTCCTTTAAGTCGGTAAGGATTCTTGGTTCATTTTCCATTTCAATCGAATTGATTGGCAGTGGTTTTGTTAATAAATTGGATCCGCTTTGAGAATGAGCAAATGCCCCTCTTCTCGTTGCACCCGTTACTTCTACTTCCTCAATCATTTTATTCCACTGTCCGCAGCCTGGGCACTTCCCCATCCACTTTGGAGATTCATACCCGCACTCCTGACACATAAACTTTGTTTTCCGTTTAGCCATAACCTCTCGACCCTTCCAGCAACCCTAAAAATGAAAAAAGAGGTACACGGGTTGTCTTTATTCACGTGTACCTCTTGCTTGTTGTTAAGTGACTTTAACTTATGTTTATTGAACTAAACAAGTCTATTTTGCTAAGCTTGCTTTTTCTGCCATTTTTACAGTAAATTCTCCATTATCCACATCAATTATAGCATGTTGACCCATTAATAATGTTCCTTTTAATAATTCTTCAGATAGGCGGTCTTCAATATGCTTTTGAATGGCCCGTCTTAGTGGTCTCGCTCCGTATTCAGGGTCATATCCTTCCTGAGAAATTTTCTCCTTTGCTGCTTCCGTTAATTCCAGTGAAATATTTTGCTCTTTTAACCGTTTGATTAACTGGTCAGACAACAAGGTGACAATTTCATTAAGATGCTTTCTCTCTAACGCATGGAAAACAATAATTTCATCGATACGATTCAAAAATTCCGGACGGAAGGCCTTTTTTAATTCCTCCATCACTTTACTCTTCATATCCTTGTAATCCTGCTCACCGTCTTGAATATTAAAACCAACATATTTATTTCGTTTTAGTGCTTCTGCACCGACATTGGATGTCATAATTAAGACTGTATTTCGGAAATCAACTGTTCTGCCCTTAGAATCAGTTAAGCGGCCATCTTCCAGTACTTGAAGCAAGATATTAAATACATCAGGATGTGCTTTTTCAATTTCATCCAGCAAAATAACAGAGTATGGTTTTCTTCGGACCTTTTCCGTTAATTGTCCGCCTTCCTCATAGCCGACATATCCTGGAGGGGACCCAACCAGTCTGGATGTGGAGTGTTTCTCCATATATTCAGACATATCGATACGGATCATCGCATCGTCATCACCAAACATGGCTTCTGCAAGGGCACGTGCTAATTCTGTTTTTCCCACTCCTGTAGGTCCAAGGAAGACAAAGGAACCGATTGGGCGTTTTGGATCCTTTAACCCTGCCCGTGCGCGGCGAACCGCCTTTGAAACAGCTTTGACAGCTTCCTCCTGTCCGATAATACGCGAGTGAAGGACTTCTTCTAAGTTAAGCAGCTTAGCTGTTTCGGTTTCAGCAAGCTTGGAGACAGGAACTCCCGTCCAGCTTGATACCACACTCGCAATATCTTCAACGGTTACTTCATTATTTTCTTTACCTTGCTTTTCTTTCCACGTTTTCTTTGTTTCTTCGAGTTGCTCACGAAGACGCTGTTCCGTATCTCTTAATGAAGCAGCTTTTTCAAATTCCTGACTTTGTACGGCTGCATCCTTTTCTTTACGCACTTCTTCAAGCTTTACCTCTAATTCTTTTAAATTAGGAGGAGTTGTATAGGAGCGAAGTCGTACTTTCGAACCTGCTTCATCGATTAAGTCAATGGCTTTATCTGGGAGGAACCTGTCAGAAATATAGCGATCTGAAAGCTTAACCGCTGCTTGAATCGCTTCATCAGTAATGGAAACGCGGTGGTGGGCCTCGTAGCGATCGCGCAAGCCTTCCAAAATTTGAATGGATTCTTCAGCCGTAGGTTCATCGACGCGAATCGGCTGGAAGCGTCGTTCTAGTGCTGCATCTTTTTCAATATATTTACGATATTCATCAAGAGTCGTTGCCCCAATACATTGGAGCTCTCCTCGTGCAAGCGATGGCTTTAAGATATTGGAGGCATCGATGGCACCTTCCGCTCCACCGGCACCTATTAATGTGTGCAGCTCATCAATGAATAAAATAATATTTCCTGCCTGGCGAATTTCATCCATTACCTTTTTCAAGCGATCCTCAAATTCACCACGATATTTTGTTCCGGCAACAACAGTTCCCATATCAAGGGTCATCACCCGCTTATCACGGAGAATCTCCGGCACTTCATTGTTCACAATTTGCTGGGCTAGCCCTTCGGCAATCGCTGTTTTACCAACGCCAGGCTCACCGATTAACACTGGATTATTTTTTGTCCGACGGCTTAACACCTCGATAACACGCTGAATTTCTTTACTGCGTCCAATCACAGGGTCTAGGCTGCCTTCTCGCGCGATCGACGTTAAATCTCTTGCAAGGCTATCGAGTGTTGGGGTATTCGCACTTACTGATGCCCCGCCCTGATGGCCGCCATTTTCATTGCTGCCTAATAATTGCAGCACCTGTTGCCGTGCCTTATTTAAGCTGACACCAAGATTATTAAGTACCCGGGCAGCAACCCCTTCTCCTTCCCGGATTAAACCAAGGAGAATATGCTCTGTTCCAACGTAGGAATGTCCTAATTTTCGAGCCTCATCCATTGATAATTCAATGACCTTTTTAGCTCTAGGAGTATAGTGAATCGTTTGAGAAGCTTCTTGTCCTTTGCCAATTAAATTTTCCACTTCTTTTTGGATTTTATCAGAACCCAAACCAAGCCCATACAGTGCTTTTGCCGCAATTCCTTCACCTTCACGAACTAAGCCTAATAAAATATGCTCTGTCCCAATATTGTTATGTCCAAGGCGGATCGCTTCCTCTTGTGCCAAAGCAAGAACTTTCTGTGCTCTTTCGGTAAAACGTCCAAACATCATATTCTCTTCCTCCTCACCTATTTTTCATTCTCCATTTTTATTCGTTCCCTAATTAACGCCGCTCTTCTAATATCCCTTTCATGCGGCCGTAATGGACCGCCGGCATATTGCTGAAGAAAGCCCGGCTGGGTCAAAATCATTAATTCATTTAAAATGGTCTTAGGCATATTTTCGATAAAACCCATATCGATTCCAAGCCGAACATCCGATAAACAACGTGCCGCTTCTTTCGATTCAATAATTCGGCTATTAGATAACACTCCTAATGAACGATACACTCTGTCTTCTAATTGTATGTTGGAAGTTTTTCGTAATGCTTCACGGGCTGACCTTTCTTGTGAAATTAACTGGCTCACGACCCCTTTCAGATCACGACTGATATCCTCTTCTGATTTTCCAAGGGTTATTTGATTGGAGATTTGAAAAATATTGCCCAATGCCTCACTGCCCTCACCATAAATCCCTCTAACGACAAGCCCTAACTGGTGAATAGCAGGAATGATGCGATTTATTTGCTGTGTTAAGATTAACCCCGGCAAATGCATCATTACGGAAGCACGAAGACCTGTTCCAACGTTGGTCGGACAGCTAGTTAAATAGCCGTGTTTTTCGTCAAAGGCGTATTGAATATTACTTTCAAGCCAATCATCTATTTCATTAGCCGCATCCAACGCTTCAGTTAATTGTAAACCGGGAAACAAGCATTGAATCCGTATATGGTCCTCTTCATTAATCATAATACTAACTTCTTCGTTTTCGGTTAATAGAACGGCACCATGTGGTGAATCTTCCGCCAGTTTTGGGCTAATTAAGTGCTTCTCTACTAAAACCCTTTTCTGAAGAGGCTGCATTTCATCGATTTTCAACAATTCCATCTGCCCCAAATTTTGATGAACAGGGGAATTATTTAAAATTTCTTCCATATTTACAATAATCATTTTAGCTTCCTCATGTGAAAAAACAGTAGGAAATTTATAGTCTTCAATGTTTCGCGCCAAACGGATTCGGGAGCTAAGAACAATATCCGAATCAGGTCCCTCCTCGCTCATCCAAGAGCTGACGGCTTGATTAAGAAAGCGTTCAAGTGACACGTTATTCTCCTCCCTCGCCGCTTCCGGCCAATTTTTTCTCTAAAGTACGTATTTCATCGCGAATTTCCGCTGCTCTTTCAAATTCTTCATGAGAGATGGACTCTTTTAGGTCACTTTTCAGCTCTTCAATCTGTTTTCTAAGGTGGATCCCCCCGCCCATTCTTTTTGGGATTTTACCGTTATGTGTCCAGTTCCCGCTATGAAGACGTCTTAACACAGGCTTTAGCTGGTCTTTAAACGTTTCATAGCAATGTGCACATCCAAAACGGCCAATCTCTAAGAACTGAGGAAATGTCATTGAGCAATGCTGACATTGTAGAATTTCTTCCTGATGAAACGGACTTTGGCTTGGCTTTTGAAATGAGGGGTCTATATTTAATAAACCTGCTAATAGGTTATTAAATGCAAAACCCGACTCTCCATTAAAAATAAACATTTCACCTTTTTCCTGAGCACATTTCTCACAAAGATGCACTTCTGTTTTTTCACCATTAATGATTTTTGTAAAATGAAGTGCTGCAGGCCTTTGATTGCATTCTTGGCAAATCATA
>Ga0213822_1001052_pt1 | contig 17027 bp, 14 predicted proteins | sample MC6MC0908MG_FD_179872 | JGI IMG/M metagenome (GOLD analysis project Ga0213822, IMG submission 179872) | Enriched soil aggregate microbial communities from Iowa State University, Ames, United States - MC6-MC0908-MG | ecosystem: Environmental > Terrestrial > Soil > Unclassified | place: USA: Iowa...
CGAAAAGAATATATTCGGAATATCAAAGTTCAAAAGTCTAAAAATAAACATAAAGGTAGGTAATATCATTCTTTTTACTGACAACTGATGTTGTCAGTTTTTTTATTAGGGTTTAGGTTACACTTCCGAAATCTCATCTCCCACCTTCACTGATGCTTACACACCTATACGTTTTGAAGTGGGAGACTTCTTTCGGAGGGAAGTTAATTTTGTCAAATTTATCTATCGTCTACCCTAGTTAAAATAATTTCCTATAATTGATGTTCTAATAGCCAACTATCATGTAACCATTTTTCTGTTATTCGACCACCTTTCCATTTAATGTCTTGCTCAAATGCCATAATATTTCCATCAGGACCGACGATGACCCATGTCCATGAATCATTCTCTGGTACATAGCATTTATATTTCATGCCTGTAAGCGTTAAAGCTTCTTTATTTACTTTAATATCTTCATCATGAGGGCGAATCCACTGATTTTCTAATTGATCAAATAATCCACTTTGAACTTTGTTCAGAAACACTTGAACAATTTCCTCTGTTCTTTTTTCAGATGGAAGCTGTTGATTGGAAGCAAAACGTTGATCCATCCATGTAATTCCTATGATTTTGTGACTTTCTTGTTCAACTGTAAAGGAATAATGCTCTCCCCCTAGCCCATTATTGTCTAAATTTTCTTTTTCATAACGGAAAACGAAAACATCTACATCATTCTGTTTGCCACTACGAACTTCTTTGAAATGGTATCCTTCAGGAATATCTATCACCTCTAGAGCTTTATCTAGTGCAATTTGATATGTTTCTTCTTCATTTTTCAATTCATGTTGTTGCATTTTCTTCACCTCGTAATTAGATTTTTGATTAATAGCAAAAGTCACAACAATAACAGTGATGGCAGCAATTGCAACACTAGTAACTAAAATTCGAATGCGTTTCAACCGTTTATTCCCCTCTTTCTAGTATCTTATTTTTTAGGTTTAATGAAAAATGAGACAAACAGCCCTATTCCAATAAGTACAGCAAAAGTTTCAAATGTTAAAAAATAATTTTCTGTTTTCAAAAGATTAATTGCAATGATGGGAGCTAACGTCGCACCGATAAACAAAATAAATGTGTAAAGCGCTACTGCCATTCCACGGCTCTGTCCCCCTAACTGACCTACAACGGTAATCAGTGATGGTACCGTCATTGAAATTCCTGCAACAAAAATCACACTCATAATTACTAGAAAGATTAAGTTCGAACTCATTCCAAGAATAGTAAGACCAATAACTGCGAGCAATAAACCGCCTCGTATCACATTATGTGTACCAAATTTCCCCACCAATTTTCCTGAAAAAGGCGACAGAATCATTCCAAAAATCCCTACAGCCCGAACATATAAAATTTGATTATCATCTAAGTTAAAATTAGTAGTTAAATAACTTCCTAGTACTGTATACATTCCAACAAATGAGAGTAATAGGGTAACCGTTATGATATAACAATAAATTAAATATTTGTTTGTAAAAATTGTTTTTAATTGATGCATAGTGTCTTGCAAATTTTCATTTTCATTCGGTCTCTCACCTTTTGGTATTAAAACAGCTACTAAAATAGCTGTTAAAAAATATACTCCTCCAAGAATGTAAAATACACTATTCCATCCTAACCATTTACTAACCAAGCTACTAAATACTTGACCAATTATTCCGGCCATTAAAAAGCCAGAAGCAACAAATCCCGTAGCAGTTACTCTCCTTTCTTCAGGAAATATATCTACAATGTAAGCTAATGCAACAGGCGCGAAAGTTGCCGCTAAGAACCCTTGCAATCCCCGAAGTGCTATGAGAGAAGTTATCGTTTCTACAGTTCCTAATATAGGAGAAATAATTGTCAAACAAATCAAACCTACTAAAATAATTTGTTTACGATCAAGTCGATCTGATAAATGTCCGAAGATTAATAAACCAATTGCATAACAAAGAGAAAATACACTACTAGTCCATGCTGCAGTAGCAGTAGTTTCATTGAAATTGTTAGCAAAGATAGATACTAATGGAATCGTTAAGTACAGGCTAGAGACGACTACAAGACCACACCAAAATAAAATAAGTGTAATGAAGTTGTAATTATGCTTCCTAACAATGTTTTCAATAGTAGCGACCTTATTCATACAAAAACCACCTTTATGATTTCATAAGCAATGTACATTACTAACATAGATTGTAACCTATTTACAATCAAAGTCAATACCATACAACTTTAATTTGTAACCTTTCTACTTTTAATGTAAAATAGTTACGAACTGTATTGGAGGGATTCAAATGAGCGAAAAACATGAAATAGATCCTATGTTAGACTTTGATTTACTGAACAAATTAGTTGTTGGAATAGGAGAAGTTTCTAATATAACAGGAGTTCCTACTAGAAAAATTCGTTATTGGGAAGAAAAAGGTATTATTGATTCAGAAAATGAAGTAGAAGGTACTACTCGTAGATATAACTACTTAAATATCAAAAAAATTCTTTTAATTCAGGAGCTCATTGATGAAGGATTTACTCTCGATGCAGCCGCTAAAAAAGTTGAAAACCGCATGAAAAATATTAACGAAGTGTTTTTAAAATTAGCAAACACGCAATCCGAGAAAGATAATAAAATCGAATAATTTACGTGAAATTTAAAGAAATCACCCATTGTATACATGATTACATACAATGGATGATTTCTTTTAGAATCTACTTAAACAACGCAATTTAAAATTTATTTCTTCTTTTTTGTAATCTCAAATAGGATATTTAATCCTTTTTCCAACTCTTCTTCTGTCGCATAAGCATATGATAATCGAATATGTTTAGCATCTTGCGGATCGTAAATATAACCGGGATTAATGAGAACTTCGCGGTGCAATAGTTTGGTAAATAACTCTTTATCAACAATAGGCTCATGAAACTTTAGCCAAATATAAAAGCCCCCTTTGGACTGACTCCAGCTAGCAATCTCCGAAAAACTCTCTTGCAATATCCCCTCAACAAAATTAGCTCTTCGTACTAATTCTTTTCGTAAACTCTTGATATGCTTTTCGTACTTTCCAGTTTGCAGCCAATGCAGCACAATTTCCTGCGAGATGGCGCTTGAACCATAATCTGTTTGCATTTTTATATCTGCTAACCGCTCAATCACAGTTGTTGGACCGATTAACCAGCCAATGCGCAGTCCAGGACTTAATGTTTTTGAGACACTTCCAATATAAAGGACTTGCCCGCTATCATCCATTGATTTTATGGGAGAAGTTGCCGCTTCAAAGAGCAATTCGTGATAGACGTCATCCTCAATAATGGGAATGCGAGATTGTTTACATGCTTCATAAAGCTGTTTTTTTTCAAGCTCTGTCCACACCCCTCCAGTCGGATTGTTTAACGTAGGAACTGCATAATATACAGCCTGTCTTTTTCTTTTCCTTTGGACTAAGGTTTGAGCAAGCTGTTCATCACGATTAATCGGCATCATTTGCATCCCGACTGATTGAAATGGATGGACTGAATTTAAATAAGACGTATGTTCCTGGAACACAATGGAACCCTGCTCAAGCAATCCAACAGCAATGAGCTGCAATGCCTGTAGTGCACCAGATACAATACAAACATTTTGAGGCTTTACATGGATCCCTCTTTTTTTCACATATTCGCAAATCGCTTCTCGAAGTTGATTGCTGCCTTGTGGTGAGGAATAACCTAAAGCTTTTGGCTGTAAGGAAAGCTCCTTTAACGATGCCTCAATTTCTGCAGTTGGCAATAGACTTGGTGCGAGCTCACCCGTACCTAATCGGATGACATCATCTCGCTGCTCGTATTCATTAATTAATTGTATCGTATGATAATTCGGCTTATGGAGACTTGTGTCAATATAGGTTTGCCAATTTGGCTGTGTTTGTTTAATGAGCGAATGCCAAGAATTATGAGCTACATAAATACCTGATCCTACCTTTGCCTCCAATATTCCAGCCGCCTTTAACTCCTCTAATGCCTGCTGAACGGTACTACGATTTACCCCGAGCTGCATAGCAAGCTGTCTTTGTGTTGGCAGCTTTGTTCCTGCTACCCAATCTCCTCGTTCTATCTGCTCCGTAATCCACGTCTCGATTTGTTGCTGTAATGTAATTTCGCCCTGTCTGCTTGGCTGCCAGTTCATATGTATCACCTCAAAATTGGATGGGTGAAAAACCAACCAATTGGTCGTTTTCTTTTAGTTATAACACAACTAGAATGATTAATGTAATGAAAGGAGGAATTTCATTGGAAGCATTTCTTCATGGAATGATTTTAGCAATTGGCCTTATTTTGCCCTTAGGCGTACAAAATGTCTTTGTTTTTTCACAGGGTGCTACACAGCCACATCTAGCCCGAGCCTTGCCGGCCAGCATAACAGCTGCCATCTGTGATACGCTACTTATCATACTAGCTGTTTTGGGATTATCTCTGATCGTGCTACAATTTGAGTGGTTACGTATTACCTTAATGACTGTTGGTATACTTTTTTTACTTTATATGGGCTATTCAATTTGGCGTTCAAAACCGGCAACTACCGATCAAAACGAAGCACTCCCTGTCAAAAAACAAATTTTATTCGCACTCTCTGTATCTCTCTTAAATCCACATGCCATTTTAGACACAATCGGCGTTATTGGGACGAGTGCTTTAAAATATAGCGGCACCGAACAAATCCTGTTTACTACTGCATGCGTTGTGATTTCTTGGTTATGGTTTTTCGGTCTCGCAGTCGTAGGAGCAGCATTTAAAAAACTCGATAGCTCTGGAAAGCTAATGATAATTTTTAATAAATGTTCCGCTATCTTTATCTGGGCAACCGCTATTTATCTTGTCACTGGCTTACTGTAAATTTGTTTACATAAAAACGCTCAGGATACCCAAATCTTCGGGTACCTGAGCGTTGCCTTCGTTTAAAGAGCGTTTGAGGGGGATTACCCGATCCGTTCCCGAGATTACCTGATCACTTCTTCTGCTGACTTGAGTAATATAGTTTTCACAGCTTAAAATATACGGTTACCTTTTCACCAAACACTTCAGTTTGCAAATACCGTTCACTTTTGCAGTCACTTACATAGTGAATATCTTTTAACAATACATTTGCTTTCATTAACGATTCGTGCCGCTGGATGATCGTTTTTACTTTGGAACTTCCAGCAATCGAAATCGATACATACTGTTCAACAGGAAGTTTCCATTTTTTCCGTGTATCTTGAATTGTGCGAATTAGCTCTCTAATTTGCCCCTCTTCAAGTAAGCTAGTTGTCAGCTGTACATTCAAAAGGACTCGACATGCAGCATCTTCGGCTAAGATGTAATGTTCTTTCACAATAGATTCAGTTAACACATGCGCTTTTAATAATGTTACCTGTTCTCTATCAATCGTTAACGTAACTGACCCTGTTTGCTGTAATAAATTTTTCTCCTCTTCACTTAAATTCATTACGTAATCTTTTACTTTGTTCACTTTAGCTCCAAATGCTGCACCTGCTGTTTTAAAATTAAGCCTATATTGAACGGTTTCGTATGCTGAAAAATCATTTGTCCAAATGCATTCTTTCATATTTAATTCATCTTGAACGAGCTCGCTATACGGTTGATAATCTGTTAGCTCCCCATCAACAGAAACAATGATTGCACTTAAAGGCTGCTTCACCTTGATGCTTTGACTATTACGTATGCTTCGGCCTAGCTCTACAATTGTTAAAATATTGGCCATTTCTTTTTCAAGCTTAGCATTCACGAGTACTTCGTTGTAGTGAGGGTAGTCTTGTAAATGCACACTTTTTCCAGATAATTGTCGATATAAATCCTCGGCAATAAACGGTGTAAATGGAGCTAATAATTGACAAATTGCTGTGAGTAATTCATACAGCGTACTAAAGGCTCCTCGTTTATCCTCTGACAGCCCATTTGCCCAAAATCTTGCTCTTGAGCGTCGGATGTACCAGTTACTTAGTTCTTCCACAAGCTTGCCAATTTCACGTGTTGCCTGTGTGAATTGATAAGCATCCATACAAGTTATCACAAGCTGAATGGTATGGTGTAAGCGAGACACGATCCAATCATCTAACTTTGAGCGTGTGCCAGTCTTGGTAGCATCGTACTGGAAGCCATCTATTTCTGCATAAAGCTGATAAAACTTGAACGTATTATCTAGCGTATCGACTAGCTTTGATTTCGCATCCATCACAATTTTCTTTGAAAAACGTTTAGGATTCCAAGGAGAACTATCTACTAAAAACGCCCATCTTAGAGCATCTGCCCCGTACTGTTGAATTAATTCAACTGGCTCTAATGCATTTCCTTTACTTTTCGACATTTTCTGTCCATGTTCATCTAAAACATGCCCTAATGAAAGGACATTTTTATAAGGTGCCTTTCCAGTAAATAATGTCGATACAGCTAATAAACTATAGAAAAAGCCTCGTGTCTGGTCGATGCCTTCGATAACAACATCAGCAGGGAATTGACTATTAAAAGTTTTAAGATTTCCAAAAGGATAATGTTGCTGAGCAAACGGCATAGAACCACTGTCAAACCATACATCAATCACTTCAGGTGTACGTTCCATATCACCATTGCAATTCGGACAAGTACAAACAACCTCATCGATATACGGCTTATGAAGTTCAATATCCTGTAAAGTGCCCTTTGCTAATTCTTTTAAGGCAGCAAGACTATTTGGTGCCTCTTCATGATGACAATCCTGACAAACCCACACATTAAGTGGCGTACCCCAATAGCGATTACGACTAATATTCCAGTCCACTAAGTTTTCTAAAAAGTTTCCAAATCGACCGTGTTTAATGTGCTCAGGATACCACGTTACTTGGTCATTATTTTCTAAAAGCTGGTCTTTTAATGCAGACATGTTGATAAACCAGCTGTCAGTTGCATAATAAAGCAATGGTGAATCACAGCGCCAGCAATGAGGATAGCTATGCTCATATTTCTCCTTATCAAACAATAGCTCCTTTTTAGCGAGCATTTTTATTATATCGACATCACAATCTTTCACAAATTTACCTGCAAGCTCCGGAACCTCTTCTGTATAGCAGCCCTTTACATCAACAACATTTACAAATGATAGTCCATTTTGCTGAACCGTTTTATAATCGTCCTCCCCATATGCAGGCGCGATATGGACGATCCCTGTACCGCTATGCTCCGTGACATAATCTGCTAGCACAACAACATGCCCTTTATTAACGGTTACGTCTGAAAAAGGTGGATGATATGATACACCTTCAAATTCATGCCCTTCATGCTCACTTAATAGTTCAACAGGTTCAGAAAAAACCTTTTCCACTAATGATTTTGCCAAAATATATACTTTATCGTGCTGTTTCACCCGAACATAAACGAGCTGAGAATTCATAGCTAATGCAACATTAGCAGGTAATGTCCATGGCGTCGTTGTCCAGCCTAGAAAATATTCATCTCGATCCTTCAGTTTAAACATTGCCGTGACAGATAAATCCTTTACATCCTTGTATCCTTGCGCTACTTCATGTGAACTTAAGGAAGTTTGACAGCTAGGGCAATATGGTGAGACACGATGCCCCTTATATAAAAGCTTTTCCTTGTGCACGTGACTTAAAATATGCCAAACGGATTCGATGTAATCATTACTTAGCGTTAAATATGGGTCATCCATATCAATCCAATAGCCAAGCTCTTCTGTAAAGGAACGCCACTTTTTCTCATAGGTAAAGACACTTCCTTTACACTCCTGAATGAATTGTTCAACACCATATTTTTCGATCTCTTGCTTCCCAGAGATACCTAGCTTTTTTTCCACACCGAGTTCCACAGGCAAACCATGTGTATCCCAGCCAGCTTTCCGTTCAACTAAATACCCTTGCATCGTTTTATAACGAGCCACGACATCCTTAATTGTTCTGCCAAATGCGTGACCTACATGTGGTAAACCATTTGCTGTTGGTGGGCCTTCGTAAAATACAAAGGGCTTATGACCAGCACGATTCGCAACAGATGCTTGGAACGTTTTTTCTTGTTCCCACAACTGGCGAATCCTCGTTTCCCTATCTACAGCCGTTTCTTTTTTCTTTTCACCTTGCATGTAATTCCCTCCTATACTCATGTATAAAAGGCATACAAAAAACCCCGTCCCAAGCAAGGGACGGGGTTAACCGCGAATACCACCCTAATTCTATTGAATCAACCGTTCAATAGCACTCAGCAACGTACAATCATACGTGTTCTTTTTAACGGTAGACACCCGGATTAGCTTACTATGTTCAGCCAATCTTCTCAGAGAGGATCTTCATGTATCATGTGCACACCGACTTCCACCATTATGTCGGCTCTCTGTAGAACAAAATGAAACACTACTCTTTCTCATCAACGAATTTGTATGCTTTTATTGTCACTCATCTTAACAAACTAAAATTTGTCTGTCAATAATTTCAAAGTACTAATATTGGTAGTAATTTCCCTATAATTCATCGAGACATGCTTCGATGCATTTATGAAGAGCTGCGAACTTAGACTTCCCATTTGTTTGAATATAAAAGCTTTTCACAAAGGATTTACAGTTAAAAACTAAAATTCTGTGATGCTGTACATCGAGCTGTTCTTTTTTTACTTTTAAAGTTGCAGGTAATTCTTGCAGTAATCTAATGATTTCTTGCTCCTCTAAACCATGCTCAAGCATTGTGAAGATAGGTACTAAAATCCGTTCATCTTCATTATGTATGAAAGCATGATTTTCTTGCAAAACGACGTTGTATAATGCGCTTACAATTTCACTATAAGAGGCTTTATTTAATTTCGGATTTTTCACCAATTCATCGATTGCATCCGCCATATGGGCAACACTATGAGCCCACCCTTTCACCGGCACGTAGCCTCTTACATCCTTTTCTGCCGCTAAATAAGCTAGTACTTTATCTTTGCAATCAGCGATTTTCTGTTGGGATAAAAAATCGTCTGCGTTATCTCTAAATAATATTAGGGCAATCAATAGCGACGTAAATGTACGGGTAAAAACTAAATCTGATTCACTTTCTTCAATACCCTTACATAATAAATTATTCAAAGAATCCTCCAAAAGCTCCGTTAAAAGTGAATGCTCTAGTAAGTTTTTTTCATAGATCAATTCATAAAACGATCCATAAATTAAGTTATCTCGTAGTTCACTATCTAGTGAGCCGATATGTAGCATCATTGATTGTACGAGATGTGTTTGGTCTTCTTGTTGCCACGTTTTATTTCCACTGTTTATGTCTGTTAATATTTTTTTTAATTCAATTTCCTTCAGTAAGTTTTTATTTAGTATCATATTCAATCATTCTCCCCATACCTTTTTGTTTTGGTAAACAACTTGCATAATCATCCTTTACTACTCCCCCTGATTATACAAATACTTACAATAATTGTACCATAATGCAAATGTAAAAACAGCTTAACAAAAAAAGCTAGACATTCTTGAAACTTTTGAATGTCTAGCATTGATTCATTGATGCTCTTCCAATATTTCCATACTCTCTATATCCGCAATTCTTACTATATTTTTACCTTCTATGTTTAAATCTTGGTTATATTTAACTTCTACATAATCCCCAGGTGACAATGTTTTAAGAGGATCGATTAACGGGAACCACATACCATTACCATGTTTTTCAACGATTTCATCTATTGATAATTTCCCAATATTTGATTTATCAGCATGTGAAACGACTAAAAATTCATGTTCTTTGATTGCTACGACTGTCCCACGTTTTGAATGGATTCCTTTTTCGCCCACTGGAATATCATATTTTTCACGTAGGTATGCTATTTCTTGACTATAATTTACCTCAAAATAGTTCAAAGCGTCTTTTTCTACTAGAAAAAATAGCATCATTCTTTCTACATCTTTGTATTGATCTTTTTCCTGATCTAATAATGAATTGATAGTAGCTAATTTATAAGTCATTGGTTTAGTAAATTGTTCGATATATTCTTCTCTTGTAAGACTCATCTTTTGCAATTGTTCAGTAAATTTTACATTGTTTTCATTTATACTCAATTCTATTAATGTTTCAAGCTCTTTATCCATTTGTTCTTGAGTAGGTACTATTCCCTTTGATCGTGCGTAAGCATAAAAAGATTCCCACTGTAAATAGGATTCAAATTTCAGCTTTTCATCAGACGTTAATTTCGGATCCTTTACCTGAGGATCTATTTCCAGAAATAACTTTAAAAACTTTTCATCAAAAACAGTTGGTATACTTGCTGTTTGCTCCTGACTTCCGCTGAATTGGGAATACAGAAATATTCCAATACAAACTGTTACTATAATAGACATTACACTATATTGCCAACGCCAAGACCTTTTATTCATCTCACGCTGTTCTAAATGCTGTACAACATTGGTCATAACGCGTTTTTTGCTTTCGGTTAAATCCTTTAATACCCTCACATCGACTTTACTCATGCAGTAGGACCTCCCATTCAATATGCTGTAGCTTTGGCTTTAAAAGCTCTCGTCCACGACGTAGCCTTGTTTTCACTGTACTCTCCGGAATACTTAAAAGCTCGGCAATTTCAATAACAGGCATTTCCTCAAAATAAAAATAGATGAGGACCTCACGCTGTTTTAACGGTAGTGCTAAGATGGCGTTTTCGATTAAAGTTTGTTCGTCTTGCTGCACTAGCATGTCCCTTCTCGTGACAGCCTGCTTGGTAAAAATCTTCTGTTGCACTTGTATTTTACGGTATGTCCAACTGCGTAAATAGTCTTTACTTTTGTTAATGACTAGCCTCGATAAATAGGCCCGTAATTCTCCTCTTTCTTCATAGTTTTGCTGATTATCGTAAAATTTAATAAATACATCTTGCACGATATCTTCGGCACTTTGTAAATCCTTGACGTAATAAAAGGCAAGTCGGATGAGCCTTTCTGTATGCTGCTGCATTATTTCTTCGAGTTCTTTAATTTCAAGCAACATCTCTCCCCCTCTCTGCCCTATAAACGGTGCTCACAGTATAGAGGTTTGCTTTTTTGTATTTTTTTAAATTAAATTCTTGATTTTGGGTTTTCTGAGGATGTATTAATCGATGTGCTATGCTGTTCTCCTTCCATCCCCGAGCGAATAAGGGCACTCCCTGATCAGATTTTTCAGCAACCCGAGCAGGTATTGGCTTTTCCTGAGCGTATCCCTTGGCTACCCGAGCAATTCCAGACTCATTCCTCTAAATTTTTATCGGAAAAAGGCGTAATGACCGTTTTTTCAGTTGAAGACAGCACAATATTTGTTGATGGCGTTCCATACGGCATCGCATCATCGATAAATTGCTCTAATGTTTCCACTGAGTTAGTTGCAATTTTTACAATATAACTAATTTCACCCGCTACCCGATAGCATTCAAGGACATCGGGATGTGCGTTACAAAAATTCGAAAGACTTTTACAATCAATTGATTTAAATAAAATAATAGCTTGAATATCACGATTGATCTTTTTTAAATTTACTTTTGCTCTATAGCCTTCAATCATCCCCTGCTCTTCAAGTTTTTTTACACGTTCAATAACAGCTGGAGATGATAAATGAACCGTCGCCGCTAATTCCTTCATCGAGATTTTCGCATTTTGCTGCAATTTCTGTAAAATTTCTGTATCTATTTGATCCATACGTATCCACCTTTTTTTATAAATTAGATTAATTAAAATTCCTTTGATTATAAAGCAAATCATTCAAATTACATTATACAGCTTCTGTAATTGTAAAGCTTTATTCACTACAATTAAACATATAAAGGAGGCATTAACAACGTGAAAAAAATATTATTACTATTGGCAAATGGATTTGAGGCTGTAGAGGCGAGTGTTTTTACAGATGTCCTTGGCTGGAATAAGTGGGAAGGCGACGGCACAACAGAAGTCGTGACAGTAGGGTTGCATCAACAATTGCAATGTACATGGAATTTTAACGTTACCCCTGAAAAAATGCTTCACGAAATTTCATTAGAGGACTTTGATGCTCTAGCGATTCCTGGAGGCTTTGAGGAAGCTGGATTTTATGATGATGCCTTTAGCGAGGAATTTCAGGCAGTTGTTCGTCATTTTGATGAACATAAAAAACCTATTGCCACGATTTGTGTAGCTTCCCTAATTTTAGGTCATAGCGGAATACTACATAATCGAAAAGCTACTACTTATAATCACCCAACTAGTAAACGATTAGCTCAGCTACAATCTTATGGTGCAGATATCGAGAATGAACGGATTGTTCAAACTGGACATATTATTACATCTTCAAATCCTGGCACTGCATTCGACGTTGCATTCAGCTTACTGGAAATGCTGACCTCTGCGGAAAATACAAAAAAGGTAAAGGATTTAATGGGGTTTAAATAATTAAATGAAGCTGTCTCATAGCGTTAAATTGAGACAGCTTCATTTCATTTAATTTGATAATAAATGATGTAACTTCGATCCAAATTCTTTGCTTTTTGTAACCAATGAAATTGTTCTTGTTCTTCCAAAATTATTAATTGGTAAGGCAAAAAGCTGAAGATGACCGATATTTTTAGCCATTAATTCTGGTACTATTGTGATCCCCATCCCAGAACTTACTGCTCCAAAGATAAAATCCCCAAAGTTCACCTCAGTTATGATAGTAGGTGTGTAGCCAAGTGATTGTATTTGTTCTACTATGTCCTTCCTTGAATCACAAGGAGCTTGATGAACAATAAGCGGCTCCTCACACAATTCTTCCAGATCCACTGCTGTTTTTGAATTAAAACGATGATTCAACGGAAACACAGCATAGTAAGGATCCGTAAACAACTCACAACTCCACAAAGATTCTTCCGAATATTTTGCATCCACAAAGACTGCATCAAGTCTACCTTTTTGTAAAGATTGCAACAGTTCATTTGAAGTATTTTGAATCATTAATGTTATAGGTCGATCTAGTTGCTTAAGTTCATTCATTTTGTTTGGCAAATAGTAAGTAGCTAAACTAGGCAGACCACCGATGGCAATTGGATTGCTCTGACTAAATTGCTGTAATTCTTCACGAATGGCTGTTAATTCAGTCAGAACTGGTGTAATGCGAGTGTAAAAACGGTCGCCTGCCTCTGTTAATTCGATACCAATAGATGTCCTATGAAATAGCTCGATGCCAAGATTATTCTCTAAGTTTCGTATATGTTTACTTAGTGCAGGTTGGGAAAGATTCGTGATTTGAGCAGCTTTAGAAAAACTTTTCTGATTGGCTGCGGCAATAAAACTGTGTAACCATTCTACATTCATTATATTCCTCCACACCTTATAACGATTTGTTATACCCTTATAAAATAGTGATTGTTCCATATTCTTAGTTTTTTAGTAATCTATTAAATATAAAAGGTGCTTCGATTATAACATAACGTTATAGGTCATCTATACTTAACATCTTTAATATTTTATGGAGGTTCAATATATGAAAAATGTTTTATTATTATCATTCGGCATGTTTGCCCTGGGCTTTGATGCCTATGTAATCGCAGGGCTGCTCCCAGGAATTAGCGATACATATCAAAAAAGCATATCACAAGTCGGCCAGGCAGTGAGCATTTTCACATTATTTTACGCTATCTCAGCGCCGTTGTTTTCTTCTTTACTCGCAGGTAAACCAATAAAAAAAATCTTAATAGGGTCAATGTTTATCTTCACAATAGCGAATAGCATTACAGCTTTAGCTCCAACCTTTTCTATTCTTCTACTATCGAGAGCAATTGCAGGGATAGGGGCTGGTTTATTTTCACCATTAGCTGTTGCGGCCTCTTCAAAGTTCGTTTCAAGTGATAAGCGAGGGCGAGCTCTAGGGTTAACAATTGGAGGAATGAGTATGGGAACAGTACTTGGGGTTCCTTTAGGTATTTATATATCAAATTTATTCGATTGGAAATTAACACTTTGGCTATTAGTATTGATTGGTGTAATTTCTATTTTATTTATGTATATTTTTCTACCCAATTTCCCAACAACACCTCCCCCTGCACTAAACGAACGATTAAAGATGTTCCTAGATAAAAAAGTAACTTTAACTGTAGGTATAACATTTTTCGCCAGCGTTGCAAGTCTTGGGTTGTACACATATCTTTCTCCCCTATTAGAAGAAATGACAAGCTCCAGTAATTTAACGATGTATCTTTGGGCATGGGGATTCGGTGGCCTGTTTGGAAGTTTAATGATCGGTTACTTAATCGACTATTTCAGGAAACTAAAAACTTTAGTTACAATCATTTTATTTATTTTAACATTATCCATTATTTGTATACCATTAATGATTAACATACCTATATTAAAATACTTACCGTTCTTTATCTGGGGAGCAATGGGCTGGGCATGCCAAGCACCTCAACAATATATTTTACTCTCATATCAGCCGAAAAACGGGAGTTCTGCAGTGGCTTTAAACAGTTCTGTAAATTATTTAGGCAGCGCAATCGGTGCAAGCTTAGGTGGGATTGTACTGTCCTTACAGATGGGAACAATAACATTGATTTATTTTGCGATAATCTCTATGTTATTCGCAATTTGTTTACAGTTCTATAGTTTGAAGGGCAAATTTAGTATTTAAACTTGTTTAATAATTACGGTTCTAACTATGGATTTGATGATCCTATTCGTCACTTTGATGGTTAGAATCGCTATTTTGTGTTTCTATCCTTCTCCGTCCCTTAGGCGTTTCTTTCCGTCGCTTCGATGGTCCTATCCGTCGCTCTGACTATTCTTTCCGTCACTTCGGTGGGACTTTCCGTCGTTGGAGATTCTTTCCGTCAGTTTAGCCGTTCTTTCCGTCGCTTCGATGGTCCTATCCGTCGCTCTGACTATTCTTTCCGTCGGTTTGGTGGGATCTTCCTTCGCTGGCGGTTCTATCCATCACTTTGATGATTCTATCCACGATTTTGGAGGTTCTATCCGTCACTTTGGCGTTTCTATCCACGATTTCAGAGATTCTATCCACCATTTCGGAGGTTCTATCCATCACTCATAGTTCTATTCGCCATTTCAGAAGTTCTATTCGCTACTTGATTGATTTCTATACTGACCATTTCATTTCGACAGGAATGGATAAAAAAACCGACTTCCCAGGAAATCGGTTTTATATTTTAATGATTACCCTCATCCAACAAAAAACAATTCCCTTAAAAGTTAAACACTGACAATAATTTCGCCAGTAGTCGCGTCAATATACCGGATAGGTGATCTAGTATGCCGATCGCAAGCTTGATAGACAAGGTGATAGGACTCTTTGTCATCATCGTAATTTTTGTCCCAAGCCAATTGAAAATCGACATTTTCTAGAAATAGACGATACGCTTCTTCCATAGAAATAGCTGGAACTGTAGGAATTTGGCTAAGTTCATCCATATCAAAATTTGGTCCACTATAATAATCAATCTCACCTGTTGTACGATTAACAACGGCGATAACCATATCAAGAATAGCTATGCCTTGATTATGGGCATGGAATATAAATGTTTTTGATTTTCTTTCATCCTCTTCCTCATCTTCTTGAATTAATCGTTGAAGATACGGATAGTAATCAGGAATTATTTTCAGTAAAAAGTCTATTGCTATTTGATAACATGCTTCTTGACTAAGCTGTAGATTTCCTAAACGTTCATGCATCCAACCAAAGCTTCGTATTTTACCAGTTTTCTTTGAAATCATAGCTTTTACTGTATCTTCTGCCCGCATTTTAAAAAAGCTATTTATCGATAAATCTTTATCGCTCATCTCCCAATCCCGCTTACGCCACACAATCCCTATCTCTGGTCCCATGTCCACTTCTCGAATCAGCTCTAGTTCATCTGTTATGCCAATGATTGCTTCATTCGTAAATTCTTTGGCAATTAAGTTAGTTGGCAAAGGAGGAAGAGCAGCATAACTTTCAGGCTCATTTTCATCATGAATAATCGTTAATGATGGTTCTAGTGAATCTGCATGATACTTAAAAATTGAATTTACTTCATAAACTAGATGAAGTCCGTCTTTCTTCACATTGTAAACATCATGACTTAGATTTGTAATTACTAGTTGTAGCATTAATGTTTTTCGTACATGCTCCATTAAAGCTTCCTTCGAAACTAGCCTTGAAGGGATTGTAGGACTTATTTTCACTCCGTTGTATCTAAATCGAACAATATTTCCTAATGCATTAACATCTATATAACAACCAGCATGTTCTAACGGTAAATCCATGACAATTTGTTCAAAATAAAAACGATCCACTCTAGATAGTTCTTTAGCTTTTGAAAACGTTAAATCTTCCAGAGCAGATGGATAATGACTAAGTAAAAATTGTTCGGCACTTTTTCTTTTTTCATCAATAGATAAAGAATCCGCCTCAGAACCAGAATCATTTTTTTCAATTGATAAGTATATGAGGTTTCCAGTGCAATCTAATTCTACAGTCATACTTTCATCTTGTTGTTCATTTGCCCACGAAAACATCACAATTTTATCTCCAGAATACTCTTCTATCATTAGTTTATAATGACTTGTTAATGGAACCATTGATAAAGCCCGTTCTTTTAGTTCATCTTTGTGCAAAACAAAACCCTCCCAATACGAATTTTTCTCTATGTATAGACAAAAACCGACCTCCTAAGAGATCGGTTTTTATAATTAAATGATTACTCAGCAGCTTTTGCGCGAAGAACCATTTGTAGGATACCACCGTGACGGTAGTAGTCTACTTCTACTTCTGAGTCGAAACGAGCTAAAGCTTGGAAAGTTTTAACTGAACCGTCTTCAGATTTCGCAGTAACTGTTAAGATTTCACGTGGTTTTACGCTGTCAGTAATGTTAACAGAGATTTCTTCTTTACCAGTTAAGCCTAAAGTTTCAGCAGAGTCACCTGGCATAAATTGAAGTGGAAGAACACCCATCATTACTAAGTTAGAACGGTGGATACGCTCGTAAGATTGTGCGATAACAGTTTTCACGCCAAGTAGGAATGTACCTTTCGCAGCCCAGTCACGAGAAGAACCCA
>Ga0213822_1001055_pt1 | contig 17009 bp, 15 predicted proteins | sample MC6MC0908MG_FD_179872 | JGI IMG/M metagenome (GOLD analysis project Ga0213822, IMG submission 179872) | Enriched soil aggregate microbial communities from Iowa State University, Ames, United States - MC6-MC0908-MG | ecosystem: Environmental > Terrestrial > Soil > Unclassified | place: USA: Iowa...
TCCGAATTAATCGAAGCTATTACAGGCCTACGTAAAATTAAAAGTGGTAACGTTAAATTAAATGGCAAAGATATTACAAATATGAAGCCTCGAAAAATTACAGAGGAAGGCGTTGGGCATATCCCACAAGACCGCCATAAGCACGGTTTAGTATTAGATTTCCCAATTGGCCATAATATCGCGCTGCAAACATATTACCAGTCTCCAATCGCTAAGGGCTTTGTCATGGACTACAAGAAGGTCTCTGAAAAAGCACGCCAAATTATCGAAGAGTATGATGTGCGTACTGGTAATGGTGAAATGACACCAGCACGTGCCCTTTCAGGTGGTAACCAACAAAAAGCAATTATCGGTCGTGAAATTGATCGTAATCCAGATTTATTAATTGCGGCATTACCAACACGTGGTCTTGACGTAGGTGCTATTGAGTTTATTCACTCTCGCCTCATCGAGCAACGTGATAAAGGAAAAGCAGTACTATTAATTTCATTTGAATTAGATGAGGTCATGAATGTTTCGGACCGTATCGCTGTTATTTATGATGGTCAAATTGTTGATGAGTTAAATCCGAAAGAAACAACAGAACAAGAGCTTGGCCTATTAATGGCAGGACAAAGTAGTAAAAATAATATGCATGGTGCGAAGGAGGGGAACGACTAATGTCAAATCGTGTCATTAATATACTCGTTCCTATCATCTCTATCATTATCGGTTTAATTGTTGGGGCTATTGTGATGTTAGTCAGCGGCTATGACCCAGTACAAGGTTATATGGCCCTTTGGACAGGTATTTTTGGAGATTCATATTCAATTGGGAACACAATTCGTCAAATAACACCGTACATTTTGGCAGGTCTTGCAGTAGCATTTGCCTTCCGTACAGGCTTATTCAACATCGGTGTTGAAGGTCAGCTAATTTTAGGTTGGCTAGCAGCAGCTTGGGTAGGATATGCATTTGAACTACCTAAAGTTATTCATTTACCATTAGCATTACTGGCGGCTGCAGCTGCTGGTGCATTTTGGGCCTTTATTGCAGGTTTCTTAAAAGCGAAATTTAAAGTTCACGAAGTAATTGCGACAATTATGTTAAACTATACTGCGCTTTATATTGCGAATGCAGTGATTAGTAAATTGTCCGACGGTGGCTTTAAAACAGAACGAATTCATGAATCGGCTTCTTTACGTTCTCCGTTTTTAAGAGAGCTTACAGACAATTCAAGTCTTCACTATGGGATCATTGTTGCACTGTTAATGGTAGTTGTTATGTGGTTCATATTAGAAAAAACTACACGTGGCTACGAGCTAAAAGCAGTAGGATTTAACAAGAATGCTGCAGAATATGCTGGTATGAGCGTTAACAAAAACATTATTTTAGCTATGACGATTTCAGGTATGTTCGCAGGTCTTGGTGGTGCGATGGAGGCACTAGGTACTTTCGGAAACGCCTCTATTAAACCAGGCTTTACTGGTATAGGTTTCGATGGTATCGCCGTTGCCTTACTTGGTGCCAACACACCACTAGGGGTAGTATTTGGGGCTTCATTATTCGGCTCACTTAAATACGGAGCGCTAAATATGCCAAATGCTGCGGGTATTCCAGAGGAAATCGTATCTATTATTATCGCGTTAATTATTTTCTTCGTAGCATCAGGCTATATTATTCGAGTAGGTTTACAAAAGTTAAGCAAGAAAAAGGAGGGACAATAACATGAGCTTTTTAGAAATGTTATATTTCATCATCCCTTCTGCAATTCTTTATGCGACACCTTTAATTTTTACAGCAATCGGTGGCGTATTCTCTGAACGTTCTGGTGTAGTAAATATCGGACTAGAAGGTTTAATGATTGTTGGTGCATTTGTTGGTATTTATGTCAATTTAGAATATGCTTCAACATTCGGTGAAGCAACCATTTGGGTGGCAATGCTGGCAGCTGTCATTGCTGGAGGAATCTTCTCACTTCTCCATGCAGTTGCGTCTATCTCCTTCCGTGCCGATCAAACGGTATCGGGGGTTGCTATCAACTTATTAGGTTTAGCGGTATCTGTATTCTTAGTAAAAATGATTTATGATAAAGGTCAAACAGATATGATTACCCAATCAATAGACCGTTTTGGTATCCCTTATTTACAGGATATCCCATTCCTTGGTCCATTATTATTCCGTGATGTCTATAGTACGTCAATTTTAGCTTTTGCAGTAGCTATTGGGGCATGGTTTATCATTTATAAAACACCATTTGGGTTACGTTTACGTGCTGTTGGTGAGCACCCAATGGCTGCAGATACAATGGGCGTAAAAGTTAATAGAATGCGTTATATTGCTGTTGTTATCTCTGGGGCATTAGGTGGTCTTGGTGGTGCAGTTTATGCACAATCAATTACACTTAATTTCTCACATGCAACAATTGCTGGGCAAGGCTTTATGGCCATTGCAGCAATGATTTTCGGGAAATGGCATCCGATCGGTGCATTAGGTGCAGCCTTATTCTTTGGAGTAGCACAAACGTTAAGTATTGCAGGAAGCGGTATTCCTTACATTCAAGAAATTCCTGCTGTCTACCTACAAATTTTACCGTATGTATTAACAATCTTTGCATTAGCAGGATTTATCGGTAAAGCGAATGCACCAAAGGCTAGTGGGCAACCTTATATTAAAGGTAAACGCTAATAAAATCAGATCTATCGAGGAAGACTGGGCGAAAATGCTCAGTCTTTTTTTGTACATAGCACTAATATTTGGAAAAATAAGGGTTGGAGATTAATCGTTTATCAACAAACCTCATGTAATTTTACATATTTATATACATACTTTGGATTCTTTTTGCAATTATAGACAATAGACATGTATAGTATGTGTAGTACATTGTTATATTAAGAAAGATAGGAGGGTTCCCATATGTTTAAAACAATACCTTTTGCAAAAGGTGTCAATTTGCATATCCGACAAACAACCCAATTTAAAACCGTAAATTTTTCAATTAAATGGAGAAGAGCATTAACGGCCAAAAGTGCCTCTGAACGCACGGTGTTAACAAATGTATTGCAACACAGCAATGCCAAATATACAACAACAGCTGCATTCCGTAGTTTTTTAGATGACTTGTATGGCACAGTGTTGTATTTTGACACATCTAAGCGTGGCAATGAACATACAGTACTGATGAATGTAGAAGCCGTTAATGATCATTACTTGGCAAATACAAGTGTTTTAAATGAAGTGATTGGTTTATTGCACACAGCAATATTTGAACCGAATTTAGAAAACGGTGTATTTAAGGAATCTATTGTGGAACGTGAAAAGAAAACGGTTATTCAGCGTATTGAATCCATTTTTGACGATAAATCTCGTTTTGCACAGCAACGCCTTCAGCAAATTTTACGACCGAATGAACCGGCGTCTATTTCTGCTAATGGAACTGTCGAGGATATTCAAAATATTACCTCAGCATCATTGTTTGAAGCATACCAATCCATGCTTGCTAACGATAAAATAGACATTTATGTCGCAGGTGATATCAATGAAGACGAAATCGTGGCGAAGTTGAAAAAAGCGCTACCATTTAATGATCGTATACCTGAAGAAATTCCTGCTGTACTTCCACAACAGCATCCACAAAATGATTATGTACGTGAACAACAAGAGATGAAGCAAGGAAAGATGCATATTGGCTTTAGTACACCAGTACGATTTGGTAATCCAGATTTCGCAAAAATGCAAATCTTTAACGGGGTTTTCGGTGGTTATCCTCATGCCAAATTATTTATGAATGTTCGCGAAAAGGAAAGTTTAGCCTACTATGCGTCTAGCTCATATGCATCACATTATGGCTTAGTCTTTGTTGTGTCTGGTATCGAACCAAAGAATGAAGAAAAGGCACTATCACTTATTAAGGAACAACTTGCTGTTATGCAAGCAGGCGATATTACGAATTTAGAATTAGAGCAAACAAAGGCAATGCTGACGAATCAGCTAAAAGAATCATTGGATTCTGCCCGAGGACAAATAGAAATTTTTGACCAATATAAAGATTTACCTGAGGAATTCGCTGTTGAAACCTGGGCAAATAAATGGAAAGCTGTTACGAAGGAAGATGTTGTTGAAATGGCGAAGCAAGTACAGCTAGAAGCGGTCTATTTCTTATGTGGAAAGGAGCAAGCCGCACAATGAAAACAATTGAATTCAAACAATTAGATGAAACATTGTATTATGAAAAACTAGAGAATGGCTTAGATGTCTATATTTTACCGAAAAAGGGCTTTTCAAAAACATTTGTGACGTTCACAACAAAGTACGGCTCTGTTGACCGTACATTTATGCCAATGGGTGAAACAGAAAGCATTACTGTACCAGATGGTATTGCCCACTTTTTAGAGCATAAAATGTTTGAAAAAGAAGATGGAGACGTCTTCCAAAAGTTTAGTGAGTATGGTGCTTCGGCCAATGCCTTTACGTCATTTACACGTACGGCGTATTTATTTTCATCGACAGACAATATTTACAAAAGTACTGAAACATTATTAAATTTTGTTCAAGAGCCTTACTTTACAGAGGCCACAGTCAATAAGGAGAAGGGCATTATTGGTCAGGAAATTACGATGTACGATGATCAGCCAGATTGGCGCCTGTATTTTGGTACAATCGAAAATATGTATCATAATCACCCAGTGAAAATTGATATCGCTGGTACAATAGAGTCGATTGACGGCATTACGGCGGATCATTTATATACGTGCTACAATACATTTTATCATCCGTCCAATATGTTATTATTTGTCATAGGTAACGTAGATCCTAATGAAATGATGACGTTTATTCGTGACGATCAAAACAAAAAAGAATTCCCTGAACCAACTCCAATTCAACGCTTCTTTGATCAGGAGCCGACAGAGGTTGCTGTCAAAGAGCGTGAATTGCATATGGATGTACAAAAGCCTAAGGTCTATGTAGGCTTAAAAGCAAAAGAAACGAATCTTTCTGGTCGTGACATGTTAAAGCATGAGCTGTCTGTTCAAATTGCACTTGAACTTATTTTTGGACGTACATCTAATTTTTATGAGCGTGTCTATGAAGATGGTTTAATTGATGAAACGTATGCCTTTGATTTTACGTTAGAAAGTGGTTTTGGTTTTGCTATGATTGGTTCGGATTCAACCGAACCTGCTGCATTGGAAAAGGCAATTAAAGAAGAATTGGCAAAGTATGAAGGAAATGCACAATTTGAAAGTGCCGATTTAGAACGAGTGAAACGTAAAAAAATAGGTTTCTTCTTACGTGCACTGAACTCTATTGAATTTATCGCAAACCAATTTACACGTTATTCGTTTAATGAGATGAATTTGTTTGATGTTGTGCCGGTACTTGAAGAACTAACGATTGATGATTTGAAAAAAGCATTTTCTTCGATTCAAGGTGAAGCTCAACAAACTGTCTTTAAAATTTTACCTACAGAGAAGGGCGAACAGTGAAAAAGTTTGCCCTCGTGTTAGGTGCATCGGGTGAGATTGGCCGTGCTATTTGTCGGAGTCTGGCAGATGATGGTTGGTCCATCTACATACACTTTTCAAACAATGAGAAAGCAGCTCAGGCTTTATACTGCTCTCTTTCAGAAAATTTCCCTGCACAGGAGTTTATGCTTGTACAGGGGGATTTTTCGAAAATATCTGGGGCGCAATCGCTAGCATCTCAAATTTTTAATGTGCAAGCGATTGTATTTGCGAATGGTCAGGCGCATTATTCTCTACTTGAAGATACTACAGTGGAGGATATGGAAGCATTATGGCGTGTGCATGTACAAAATCCTATGCGTCTGACGGCATTGCTTTCATCAAAGCTTCGCGCTCATGATGTCAGCTACGTGCTTTTTATCGGTTCCATTTGGGGAGAGGCCGGGTCCGCTGGTGAAGCACTTTACGCCACTGTAAAGGGAGCCCAGCATGCTTTTGTAAAGTCCTATGCGAAAGAAGCGGCATTGTCACGAATTCGTGTGAATGCTATTGCACCGGGCTTTATTGATACATCGATGAATAGTCATTTAAGTGAAGAGGAGCTTGTATATATTTTGGAGGACATTCCTATAGGTAAAATTGGGCAAACTACGGATGTTGCTGAAATGGTGCGCTTCTATCTTTCTGGAAAAGCAGATTATGTTACGGGACAAATAATTCGATTAAACGGTGGCTGGTACATATAATTTTCTTTTTTGCACATACTACATGTGTAAAGGAGGAGGAACATATGACCATTTTAGAAAACTGGCAAAAATGGACATCGTTTTTAGGACAAAATGTTATGCAGGCAGAATCAAGCGGTATGCCAAAGAAATTGATTCAACAGGCTGCGGTACAAATTGGCGAATATTTGGCGACAAATGTCGATCCTAAAAATGAACAAGAGCGAGTGCTGTCGGATTTATGGGGCGTTGCCTCTGAAGATGAAAAAGAAGCATTGGCGAATTGTGTCGTTAAACTTGTACAAAATAAGCATGTGCAGTAAAAAAAAGAGGAGAGTTTATCTCCTCTTTTTTCTATATGAAAAAGCAATTTTTGCATAGAAAAGGGAACGTATGTAAGCCTATTTTGAATGCTTTTAAAAAAAATAGTAAGTTTTTAAAAATAACGCCGTAATTCCATATATTCGAACTTTTCATTACATAAAAAATCAGCTATGATGGAACTTATAAAGGATTTTTTACGTTAACTAATAGGAAGGGAACGAGTGTGTTTGAGCGATTGGTACTTTGAATATGAAATTCAGGTGAATCGCCCTGGATTATTAGGAGATATTGCTTCACTTTTAGGGATGCTTCGTGTCAATATTATTTCAATAAATGGTGTCGATGAGGATCGACGTGGTATGTTAGTGCATACAGACAACGATGAGGCAATTGAACGTTTTCGTACAATTGTTTCGACAATGGAACATATTAACGTTACCAAATTTCGACAACCTAAACTCCGTGATCGTTTAGCTTTGAGGCACGGTCATTATATTCCTCGAGATGCAGATGAAAAAAATACTTTCCGATTTGTACGAGATGAACTTGGTATTTTAGTTGACTTTATGGCCGAGCTTTTTAAAAAAGAGGGGCATAAGCTAATTGGAATACGAGGAATGCCTCGTGTTGGGAAAACCGAGTCGATTGTAGCGGCTAGTGTATGTGCCAATAAAAAATGGATTTTTTTATCATCTACAATGATTAAGCAGACTGTCCGTAATAAACTCGCTGGTGATGAATTCAGTGACAATAATATTTTTATATTAGATGGCATTGTGACGCGTCGTTCGTCTGATGAACGGCATTTGCAACTAGTACGTGAAATGATGAGTATGCCTTCTATTAAGGTCGTCGAGCATCCAGATATGTTTGTTCAGCATTCAGAATATAAGATTGAGGATTTTGATTATATTATTGAATTACGTCATCACCCAGATGAAGAAATTACGTATGAAATAATGGAAAAAAACCATATGATGTCCGAATCCGATTCATTTGGAGGATTTTAATTTTTAATTTAATATTAAAGTAGGTGTTATGAGTGGCAGAATTGGGGACTCGACTGAAAGAGGCGAGACTGTCTAAAGGCTACAGCTTAGACGATTTACAAGAAATAACGAAAATTCAAAAGCGTTATTTAGTAGGAATTGAAGAGGGCAATTATTCGATTATGCCTGGTTCGTTTTATGTACGAGCTTTTATTAAACAATATGCAGACGCTGTAGGTTTGAACGCAGAGGAAATTTTAGAAACCTATAAGAGCGAACTGCCAGGTACAAAAAATGATCAAGTAAGTCAATCGATGACGAATAGCCCAAGTAGAAGAAAAGTTTCAAAGGGACCTTCCAATAAAATGATGGAGTCAATGCCAAAAATAATCGTTGGTTTATTTATCATTGTCATTATTGTGGTGATTTGGGTGCTAATGCAGTCTAAAAATAATGCAATGCCAGATGTTAAAGACGATATTCCATCAGAAATAGAATATGATACAAAAGTAAAACCAATAGATACAGAAAAAGAAAAAGAAAAAGAAGATAAAAAAGCTCAAGCGAATGCTAAACAAGATTCAAAAGATTCAGCAAAGGAAACATCTGATGAAAAACAAACTGAAGAGGTTAAGCAATCGATTTCAGCTGGAGCTATTGAAGCGGATGGAGCTACGACTTCTTATACGTTAGCAGGTACAGATACATTTAAAATACGTATTGAGGTATCAGGTCCTACATTTATTGGTATTCGAAATCAACAGCAACAAGAAATACTAACAGATACTCGTGTATACAATGCAGGTGAAGTAGTGGAATTCGACGCAACATCTCAAAACTACGCACGTATCCGTTTAGGTAATTCAGCGCAAGCTAAGGTATATATTAATGACGAGCTTTTAACGTATGCACAGCAAATTGTAACGCAAAACATCGTCATCAATTTCAATAAAGAATAGTAGTCATCTAGTGATGACTACTTTCTTTCATCATGAAAGGTGTTAGTAAAATGAACATTCCAAATAAAATTACCATCTCTCGAATCTTACTTATTCCGTTCTTTGTCATTGTGATGATGTTTGATTTCAACTGGGGAACAATGTCACTATTCGGTGCAGAGATGCCTGTTCATCATTTTATAGGTGCACTTATTTTTATTTTTGCTTCTACAACTGATTGGGTGGATGGTTATTATGCACGTAAGTATAATCTTGTGACAACATTTGGGAAATTTTTAGACCCATTAGCTGACAAATTGCTAGTTTCAGCAGCTTTTATTTTAATGGTAGAGCTTGATATGGCTCCTGCCTGGATCATAATAATAATTATTAGCCGTGAGTTTGCGGTAACTGGTCTTCGTTTAATATTGGCAGGCGAAGGAGAAGTTGTTGCGGCAAATCAGCTGGGTAAAATTAAAACATGGACTCAAATTATGGCTATTGCAGCAGCGCTTTTACACAATACAATCTTTACACTTATTGGTATTCGATTTGATGAAATTATGCTATATATTGCATTGTTCTTTACAGTATGGTCTGGATGGGATTATTTCTATCTAAATCGACGTGTCTTACTTGAGTCTAAATAAGAAAGGTCTTGGGGATCATGAATGCTGAAATTCTTGCAGTTGGCTCAGAGTTATTGCTTGGTCAGATTACGAATACAAATGCGAGATTTATTTCTAACCAGTTGTCTGAGTTAGGGATAAATGTGTATTACCACACTGTTGTCGGGGATAATGCGCAACGTTTAGAACAGGCTATTTCTGTTGCAGAGACTCGTGCTGATTTAATCATTTTTTCTGGTGGGCTTGGTCCTACAAAGGATGATTTAACAAAGGAAACGATTGCTCGTCATCTTGGCGTTTCACTCGAATTTGATGAGATCGCACTGACGTATATTGAGCAATTTTTTGCAAAACGAGGACGTCCAATGACGGAAAATAATCGTAAGCAGGCTTTAATACTAGCAGGTAGTGAGGTGCTTGCCAACCATCACGGCATGGCACCTGGCATGATACTAACAAAAGATGAGCGTACGTATATTTTGCTTCCAGGGCCACCCAAAGAACTTGAGCCGATGTTCCAGTTTGAGGCAAAGCCAAAGCTTAGTGGGATGTTAAATACTGGAGGGGTTATTGCATCTCACGTTATGCGCTTTTATGGAATTGGTGAAGCAGAGCTCGAAGTACGTGTCCAAGATATTTTAGATTCACAAACAAACCCAACTGTTGCTCCACTTGCTTCTGACGGCGAGGTTACATTACGTGTAACTGCCAAGACAGAAACGGAGCAAGAAGCGCAGCAGCTTATTGCCGCAAAGGTGGCAGAGATTCAAACGCTTGTTGGTGACTATCAATACGGCAGTGATGATGATTCTCTTGCCTCTAAAACAGTAGAAATGTTACTAGATAATAAGTTAACAATTGCTGCAGCAGAAAGTTTAACAGCAGGGTTATTTCAGTCAGAGCTTGCTGAGATACCAGGCGTAGGGGATGCCCTTGTCGGTGGCGTTGTTACATATACAGAAGGGGCTAAAATTAAGCAGCTCGGTATTTCTAAAGAATTATTAGATACACATGGGATTGTAAGCAGTGAATGTGCAGCGGCCATGGCTAGTACAGTACGTAAAAAATTCGGTACGGATATAGGTATTGGATTAACAGGTGCGGCAGGTCCTACGGCGCATGATCATCAACCAGTAGGGACGGTTTGGATTGGTATTGCAATTGGTGATGAAGAGCCAATTACGTATTTACTTCATTTATCGGGCATGCGTAATACAAATCGACTTCGTACGGTGAAGTTTACATGTCATTATTTAATGCAACTTTTGGAAGAAAGAGGCTTTACAAAACGCTACTAATAGAAGTGAAAATAGAAATTTGGGTAGAGAAAAGTTACCCAAATTTTTATTTTGAATAAAAAACGAATAAACGTTCGCTTTTTTCTTGCGTCTTCTCTTAAAAACAAGTATAGTAGAGATAGAGAAAAACAGTGAACAGTTTTCGAAGGAGGAAAAGGAATGAGTGATCGTAAAGCAGCCTTAGAACAGGCGTTAAAACAAATTGAAAAGAACTTTGGTAAAGGTTCTATCATGAAACTTGGTGAAAAGACGGATTTAGAAATTGCTACATCTTCAAGTGGTTCGTTAGCACTTGATGCTGCATTAGGTGTTGGCGGTTATCCACGTGGACGTATTATTGAAGTATATGGCCCTGAATCATCAGGTAAAACAACGGTTGCTCTTCATGCCATTGCAGAGGTACAAGCAAATGGTGGACAAGCAGCATTTATCGATGCCGAGCATGCACTAGATCCAATTTACGCACAAAAATTAGGTGTCAATATTGATGAATTATTATTATCACAACCAGATACAGGAGAGCAAGCACTTGAAATTGCAGAAGCTTTAGTACGTAGTGGTGCTATCGATATTATCGTCATTGACTCCGTTGCAGCTTTAGTTCCAAAAGCTGAAATTGAAGGAGATATGGGTGACTCTCATGTCGGACTACAAGCTCGTTTAATGTCTCAAGCATTACGTAAGCTTTCAGGTGCTATTAATAAATCAAAAACAATTGCTATTTTCATCAACCAAATACGTGAAAAAATTGGTGTTATGTTTGGTAATCCAGAAACAACACCTGGTGGTCGCGCGCTTAAATTCTACAGCTCTGTTCGATTAGAAGTGCGTCGTGCGGAAGCTATTAAACAAGGCAATGACATAATGGGTAACCGTACAAAAATTAAAATTGTGAAAAACAAAGTAGCACCACCGTTCCGTACAGCTGAAGTTGATATTATGTATGGTGAAGGCATTTCAAAAGAGGGCGAAACTGTCGATTTAGGTGTTGAATTAGACATCGTTCAAAAAAGTGGGTCTTGGTATGCTTACGGTGATGAGCGCCTTGGTCAAGGCCGTGAAAATGCCAAGCAGTATTTAAAAGAAAATACAGCAGTCCTTGATGATATCGCGAATAAAATCCGTGCTTCTTATGGCATGGCATCTGCTTCTTACACAATTGCTGCGCATGATGAAGATGAAGAAATGGACGAAGAGTTACAACTTCTACTTGAAGATGAAAAATAATTTTTAACTTATTGAAATAAGTTAAGATGCATTGTTCCCACTCTTAAGAGTGAGAGCAATGCATTTTTTTGTATTTATACATACTAGAAAATAAGGATGAATAGAATTATCGAAACAACGGATAGAACGTCATCATAAAAATGTGTTGATCTATGTACTACTTTTTATATTTTTAATAAAAAATTATAAATGTGGGTTAGTGTAAAAGTAGTGGGAATTAATTCTCTTAATGGAGGTGACTTACTTTTTTCTTAAGAAGGGCGAACAGATGCCCGACTATCCTTGACAGAGCTTGAGGCTAGCTATACAATTAAATATGTATAATTTCTGAATTATGACTTTAAATAGGCAATGCAATGTATGCGCCTACTGAAACTGTATTACCTAAATAGCAAGAGGAGGTGTTCATATGGATGGAATTACTATCATCTCCGCTTTGCTTGGACTCATCGTTGGTGCCGCTGTTAGCTATATCTACATGAAAAAAGTGAATGACTCAAAAATCACTGGTGCTAAACACGTTGCTGAAACAATCGTTGAAGAAGGAAAACGAGAAGCGGAGGCATTGAAGAAAGAAGCACTACTTGAAGCCAAAGATGAAACTCACAAATTTCGTACTGAAGCAGAAAATGACATTCGTGAACGTCGTTTAGAACTTCAAAAACAAGAGAACCGTTTATTGCAAAGAGAAGAGAATCTTGATCGCAAAGATGATGCTCTAAATAAGAGAGAAGCAGGCTTAGAGAGAAAAGAACAGGCTCTAGCCGAAAGACAACAGCATATTGAACAGATGGAAAGCAAAGTGGACGAGCTCGTTGCCTCGCAAAAAACAGAGCTAGAACGAATTTCTGCTTTAACTAGAGATGAAGCAAAAGCTATTATCTTAGGAGAAGTAGAAAAAGAGCTAGCAACTGATATTGCTGTGATGACGAAGGAAGCTGAAACACGTGCGAAGGAAGACTCAGATAAAAAAGCACGTGAAATTTTATCACTGGCACTGCAGCGCTTTGCAGCAGACCATGTTGCAGAAACAACAGTTTCTGTCGTGAACTTGCCAAATGATGAAATGAAAGGTCGTATTATTGGTCGTGAAGGTCGAAATATCCGTACGCTGGAAACGTTAACCGGTATAGATTTAATTATTGATGATACTCCAGAAGCGGTTATTTTATCAGGCTTTGATCCAATTCGTCGTGAAACTGCTCGACTTGCACTTGAAAAACTTGTACAGGATGGCCGCATCCACCCTGCTCGAATTGAGGAAATGGTGGAAAAAGCTCGTCGTGAAGTGGATGAACAAATCCGCGAAACTGGTGAGCAAACAACATTTGAAATTGGCATTCATAATTTACATCCAGATTTAATGAAGATTTTAGGCCGCATGAAATATCGTACAAGCTATGGACAAAACGTTCTAAAACATTCAATTGAAGTCGCGTATTTATCAGGCCTGCTCGCTGCAGAACTTGGTGAAGATGTAGCATTAGCTCGTCGTGCAGGCTTATTACATGATATTGGTAAGGCAATTGACCATGAAGTTGAAGGTAGTCACGTCGAAATCGGTGTGGAGTTAGCAACAAAATACAAAGAACATCCAGTCGTTATAAACAGTATTGCTTCTCACCATGGTGATACAGAAGCAACATCTGTTATCGCTGTTTTAGTAGCTGCAGCTGATGCATTATCAGCAGCTCGTCCAGGTGCTCGAAGTGAGACACTTGAAAATTATATCCGCAGACTTGAAAAGTTAGAAGAAATTTCTGAAAGCTATGATGGTGTAGAAAAATCATTTGCGATTCAAGCTGGTCGTGAAATCCGTATTATTGTGCAACCTGAAAAAATTGATGACTTGGCTTCACATCGCTTAGCGCGAGATATCCGTAAGCGTATCGAAGAAGAACTTGATTACCCAGGTCATATTAAAGTAACAGTCATTCGTGAAACACGTGCAGTGGAGTATGCGAAATAATATTGAAAGTTAGAGGTTTCTCTAGATGAAAATCTAGAGAAACCTCTTTTTTATTGTTTCTATCATAGGAGAGCCTAAGCGACGTATAGAAAGGCGGAGCGACGGAAAGGAGAGTCAAAGCGGCGGATAGGAAGGCGGAGCGACGGAAAGAAGCCAAAGCGACGTATAGAAAGGCCTAAACGACAGTTAGAATAGCCCGAAGCACCGATTGAACTTTAACATCTGATACATATCTAGAAAAAAGCACTATGTTAGTCATGTTTAACAAGTATTTTTCATAAAAGAGAAGAAGGCCAATTAGATAATCAGTCATTAAAGAAGAAAGTTGTGATATAGATGATTGATCTACATGCTCATTTATTATTCGGTGTTGATGATGGGCCAAAAAATAAAGCGGAATCATTAAAGATGTTGCAGCAAGCATCCAATGAAGGAATAACAGAAATAATTTGTACGTCCCATGTGATGCATCCACAATATCATGTTAATTATTCACTTGTAGAGGAGCAAACAATATATTTACGACAAGCATTAGAGGAGCATCAGATACCAATCATACTGCATACAGGGCATGAAGTGCGTTTACATGAAGAACTACATACTTTGATTATGCAAAAGCAGCTTCATACATTAGCGAATTCTAACTACATTCTTTTAGAATTACCCTCTAGCACAATCCCTGCGTATACGAAAAGAATGATTATACTGTTGAAGACAGCGGGTTATACACCAATCCTTGCGCATCCTGAACGAAACTATGCCATTCGAGAAAAACCGACGCGACTTGAAATATTGATTCAAGAAGGTGCATTAACGCAAATAACGGCTGGAAGTTTAACAGGTCTTTATGGTAAAGAGGTACAGCGTTTATCGTTAGCGTTAGTGCGAGCGAATTATATTCATACATTTGGATCCGACGCGCATAACGTAACATCGAGGCCATTTCTTTATAACAGAGCTCTCAATTACCTTGAAAAGCAGAAGGAGCTAGATGCTGTTGATCAACTTTTAAAGAATAATGCACTTGTCATCGCAAACAAGCCGATACTTCCACTTGAATTGGACAAAATCTACACGAAGAAATGGTGGGATTTTTTTACAATCTAACTAGAATTGAGCGTGATTTTTAGATGAAATTGTGTTCCACGCTACTGTTTAGCGCCCTTATATTTATGAGCTTAATGCAACCCGTTGAAGGGATTTATCATAAATTAACATTGTTGATTAGCCTAGTAATAATCCTTCTATCCTTTCTAATGCATAAAAAAATAATCATCCAAAATGTACAGGCCAGTCTGTTTTTTAGTTTATATACTTTTTTTTGTGTTATTTCCGCAGGGGTCAACCAGGACATAGGGCTATTAAAAAATAGCCTTCAGTTATTTTGCATTTTTTTAGCTGTAGCGGTTTTTTTTAATGATATCGTGAGAAAGCATGTGAAAGAAGTTGTCCTTAATGGTGTTTTATTAGCATATATACCATTTCTTATTTTATGTTTTCAAGAAAATCATTTTATGTTCGGTGCTTTTTCAGGGATATTTGAAAATCCAAATACATTAGGATTTTCTATGATTGGTTTGATGGTTGTGGTTCTTATGAAGCTATATGAAATAATAGTGGCCATGCTGGAGGGGCACCGGCAGCTGAAATTAACTATTCTTTTAGGGGTTTATACAATTATTTATTTATTTGCTTTGTATGTCATTATGCTGTCAAACGCACGTACATCATTATTAACAATTGCCATTGTGACAATAGTAATGATTGTCTTTGTAGTAAAAAGGATGAAAAAAAGATTTTTACCATTATTAAAATTTATTTTTTTATTGATAGCAGCTTGTTTAATACTAGTAATAGCTATTAATGAAGTTGACATGATGCAGAAGGCGTTTCAAAGTATTCTTTTGAAAATGGAGAAAAAATCTACAAATATTACAGATGGTCGTCTTGAAATATGGAAATATGTATTTGAGCATTTTAATTTTTGGGGACATGGTGCTGAATCACTATGGGCAATTGGCGTTTCCCATGCCCACAATACATTTGTCAATATATTGCAGGAGGCGGGCTTACTGTCGCTAGTATGTTATGCTGTCTTTCTTATTTCGATTGCGAAAGGCTATAGTCAAATGGACAAACAACTAGTGGTGTTTACAGTCTTCGTCGTTGTAGCTGCACTTGGTGTATCTACATTTGAAATTCTCTATTTTAATGTACTTCATATACTTGTCTTCGTAGTAAGCGGATTTGACAGAAATAAAAATTCGACTTAGTTTTGTAAAAATATTTTACCGAATAACTGTAAGGCTTACTTAATATACTTAATTAATAGTACAATAATCCGCATTTGTAGGAGGGAATCTATTTTTGTGAATGAAGAAATTACAGTGCAAAGTATAGTAAAAACATTGCAAAAACGCTGGTTCTTTATCCTAGTGCTTACAATGTTGTCGATGGGTATAGCTGCTTTGTTAAGTTTTTTTATTTTAACACCCATATATGAAGCGGAAACACAAATAATAGTGAATCAAAAAAGCTATGATAATCAGCAACTAGTGGGGGCACAAAATGTTGATACGGATCTTCGGTTAATCAATACGTACAACGTCATTATTAAAAGTCCCGCTATTTTAACGAAGGTGATTGATAAGCTGTCGTTAACGACCACACCTGAACGATTAATGAATCAAATAGACGTCTCTAGTGCGAGTAATTCTCAAGTAGTAAATATTCGTGTACAAGATGAGAAAGAGTCTAGGGCTGTAGAAATTGCCAATACTGTCGCCGAAGTTTTTAAAGAAGAAATTCCTGTGCTTATGCATGTGGACAATATCAATATTTTGTCTGTAGCGAAATCTAGTGAAAATGCAGCAGCCGTTAAACCAAACAAAATATTAAATATACTAATAGCAACTATCGTTGGTTTTTCTCTGGCCCTTGTGCTTGCTTATATGATGGAAACATTTGATAAAACAATCAAAACTGAACGTGATATCGAAGAAATTTTATCATTACCGGTTATCGGGGTGGTCAGTAATATAGAGTCGCAAGTAGGGAAAAAGTCTAAGTCTAGGGGGAACCCATAATGTTTTCGATGCGAAGGAAAAAGAGGAATAAATCACTGATGGCTCGCAAGCTAGTTACTGTTTCTGATGCTAAATCAATTCCATCTGAGCAGTTTAGGACGATTCGTACAAATATTAAATTTGCACAGCCAAATCAAGATGTGAAAACTATTTTAGTAACTTCCTCTATTCCTGGGGAAGGAAAGTCTACAAACGCAGCGAATATCGGTGTAGTTTTTTCACAAGAAGAGAAGAAGGTCTTAATTGTCGATGCAGACATGCGTAAGCCGACTCTCCACCATACATTTCATCTCGCCAATAGTGTAGGCCTCTCCTCTATATTATCTAGGCAGGAAAAGTTTATAGATGTGATCCAAAAAACGTTTGTAGAAGGAATAGAC
>Ga0213822_1001056_pt1 | contig 17002 bp, 14 predicted proteins | sample MC6MC0908MG_FD_179872 | JGI IMG/M metagenome (GOLD analysis project Ga0213822, IMG submission 179872) | Enriched soil aggregate microbial communities from Iowa State University, Ames, United States - MC6-MC0908-MG | ecosystem: Environmental > Terrestrial > Soil > Unclassified | place: USA: Iowa...
CAGCACTTCCGACCCCGGCTCTTCGCCCAGGCGCTGGGTGAAGAACGTACGCACCTGCGTGATCAGCCACGTCAGCCCCGCGCCAATCGACAGGCCCGCAATCGACACCCACAGAAACGACAGCGTGGCTTGCGACAGCGAAAATGTGCCGGTGGCGGCTGCCGCCACGGCGAAGCGGAAGGCGACCAGGCCGCTTGCATCGTTGAACAGCGCCTCACCTTCCAAAATCGCCATCATGCGGCGGGGAATGTGGACGCGGCGTGAAATCGCCTCGACCGCCACGGGGTCGGTGGGCGACACGATGGCGGCGATGGCGAAGGCGACCGGCAGCGGTACGGCCGGAATCATCCAGTGGATCAGGTAACCCACACCGATCACCGTCAGAAATACCAGGCCGAACGCCAACTGCAATATCGAGGACGATTCGCGCAGCACCGCCAGCTTTGACACCCGCCAGCCATCCAGAAACAGCAGGGGCGGCAGGAACAGCAGGAAGAAGATATCGGGTTCAATCAATACGCCGCGCTGGAACACGGCGGCGATCAGAAAGCCCAGCGCGATCTGCACAAACGGCAAAGGAATGGCAAGGGGAATCAGCCGGACGATCAAGCCGCTGAGCAAAACGGCGACCAGCATCGCCACGACAACCGTGAAAGTCCCCAACGATCACCCCTGTGTGTCGAACATCGGATTATTCCTACGTTGCGACCTTACCCTTGCGACAGAGGACGCGCAATCCTAATTGTTGAAATGCAACATCAAGATCAGAACAGGCGATGACCCCTCACGCCGCCAGCCCGCTTCTCAACCCGTAACGCACCAGATCCATATCGCTATGCACGTCCAGCTTGCGCATGGCCGCCCGTTTTTGCGCGCTGACCGTCTGCTTGCTGCGATGGAATTTCTGGGCGATCTCTCCCAGCGAGAAGCCCGACAGGAACAGGCGCACCACTTCGACTTCGCACCGGGTCAGCGGGTCCTCATGTTCGGCGGCGGTATCGGATTCCAGCGCAGCCTGGATGCGCGGCGACCGGTACGGCTCGCCACACCAGGCGGCGTACAAGGCCCGGCGCAAATGCTCGGGCATGTCACCCTTGCTGACGATGGCGCGCACGCCCAGCGCTTCCAGCGCCTGCAACACGATGCGATTGTCCAGCGACGTCAGCACCACCAGCTTCAAGCGGGGATAGCGCTCCTGTATCTGCGCGAACATGCTCAGACCATCCCCGAAATCCGCCCCCGACATGACGTAGTCGCTGACCAGCACGTCACAGTGGTGCGTGTCCAGAATGTCGAACAGCTCGGTGGAATTGAAGGCGCAGGCGACCACCTGGGCAATATCGGCCACGGATATCTCGATTTGCACGCCCTTGACGCAAATGGGGTGCCCGTCGGCCAAGACAACGCGAATGACGTCTCGCACGGCGCCCCTCACCTTAAGCCCTGGGACGAATCACGCCTGCCGCCGCGCGCAAGGCGCGGCTTGCGCGTCAGAGCAACGGGATGATGGCGACGAAGGTCGTGCTGGACGAACGGAATGCGCAGGAGGTGTCTCATCTGTGTCCTTTATGTTCTGCCTAAGGATTGACAGTGAGGCTATCCAGGTTCAGACGGCGGGGCAATCGGACTCGACCGAAGACTTCCGCCAGAGGCATGGGACTGATCAAAACCCGATGCTTATTCAGCGTGGCGGGCGCGGATTGCCCTGCCATCGACGCGCCCGCAGGGGCATCAGCTTGCTTTCTTGAAGGCCAGCACGGCGTTGTTGCCGCCCATGCCAAAGGAGTTGCTTAGCGCCGCCTGAAGCGCCGGCAAGGGCCGCGCCACATTCGGCACGTAGTCCAGATCGCACTGTTCATCGCCCGGTTCGAAGAACAAGGTCGGCGGCACCTGGGATTGGCGCATCGACATCGCGGTGACCGCGGCCTCGATCGCCCCCGCCGCGCCGATCGTATGGCCCAGCGCTCCCTTGATGCTGCTGACCGGAACCGACCCGGCGCGCGCGCCAAAGACGCGCTTGATGGCCGAGGTTTCGATGCGGTCGCCAACGTAGGTGCCCGTCCCGTGCGCGTTGATGTACCCGATGTCTTCGGGCGCCAGGCCGGCGTCTGACAAGCAGCGCGACATGGCCAGGGCCTGACCTTCGTCGTCGGGGCGCAGCGGATGCGTGCCGTCGTTGCTGACGCCGTAGCCCACCAGTTCGGCGATCACCACCGCGTTGCGCGCACGCGCATGCGCTTCCGATTCCAGCACCAGCATGGCCGCGCCTTCGGCCAGCACGAAGCCGGTGCGGCGTGCGCTGAACGGGCGGCACCCGCCGACGCTGCCGTCGTCCGACATTTCCGCGCTCAGCACATGCAGCTGTTTCCAGGCCTTGACGATGGTTTCCGTCAACATCGATTCGGTTCCGCCCGCGATAGCCACGTCCAGATAACCGTCGCGGATACGGCGAAAGGCTTCCCCGATGGCCACGGCCCCGGCGGAACAGGCGGTGGCGTAGGTCTGCGCCTCGGTCGTGGTCTTGAGCGTCTGAGCGATTTGCGCGGTAGCCGCGTTGGGCATGACCGACGGCACCACCAGGAACGTGCGCCGGGGCGCCAGGCCGTGATGGATCTCGATTGCTTCCGACAGGGACGACACGCCGCCGATGCCCGTACCCACAAACACGCCGCATTGCTTTTTCTGCTCGGCGCTGAGCGCGGCGGCGGCCAGCGCCTGATCGGCGGCGTACTGCGCCACCAGCGCCACGCGGTCCATCGACCGCAACTGGCTGGGGGATGCGTCCACTACGAGCGGTTCGCGAATGAACCCGACCTGCTTGTCGATGGCGGCGTCGGGATGCTTACCCACGCCGCATTTTCCCGCCATCAGCGCGTCGAACGTTTTATCCGCCGTGTCGCCCAGCGGCGTGGCCATGCCCACCGCCGTGATGAAGACTCGTCTACGTTGCATCTTTTGCAGCCTTTTCAGGGGGTTGCGGCGTGGACGCGTCGGTAGCGGCCAAGGCCGCAAGCCGTGCCGCTTCCTTTGCCGCGGCCTTTTCCTCAGCGACCCGAACGACGACCGTGCGCATATAGGCCATCAGCCCGTCCAGGTCTTGCGGAAACGCGTTCGTGATTTCCTGCGGCTTGTATGCGCCGTCCGTCGGCAGCATGTCGTCGGTGGTGATGTGGAATTCCGTTTCGATTTCCAGCAGGATCTCCAGCACCATGATCGAATCAAAATCGCTCATCACGGTTGCGAAGGATTTTCCTTCCAGCAACGCGTCACGGTCGCACCGGCCGATGGAAGAAATAATGGTCGCCAGTTTCTCCCGGAATTCGGGGTCTTCGGGCAACGGGGGAATATCAGATTCGATTAAGGCTCGCATGACCGCACCATGGTTATGGGGTTGATGAGACCGCCTGCTTCTGTCCAACGCGCCCGGACGGCGCCGTTAACTATAGGTAAATGTGATGGTCGCCGTCGACAACACCGACCCCGCGGTCACCGTACCCCCGGTGCGCAAATAAGACGCGCCCACTTTGTACGACCACGTCGAGTTTGGCGTTGAGCTGATGAGCGTACCGCGATTTGGCAGCGTACTGTTGAACGCGGCCCGTTCATAGGTATTCATCCCCGGGTTCCACAGCCACAACCGCACGCCCACGCCCTGGGCGCCGTTTTGGGCCTGGTTTGTCACCGTGTCAGACGAACCGCTGGCCGCATAGTTAGTCGTCAATTTGACCGTGGGCGACGCCTGACTGCTCATGCCGCAATCCACCTGCATCTCGCTGACATACATCGCGTTTTCGCCCGCTCCGCTATTCATGGCGGAAACGGTAACGTTACCCAGCGCGATCGTCTGGCTTTGCGGATTGTTGATCTTGCACGTCGGGGCGCTGACGGTGATATTGCCGCTCATGCCCACGCGGTACAAACCCGCCGGCGCCGTGCCGGTGGACACCGACGCCTGGCCAAAGATGTTGCTGCCGTAAATGATGCCCGGCTTGATCGTGGCGCCCGTCGCTACGAAATCGATACGCGTGCGGTAGGTTCCGCGCGAGCTTGACGACATCGGGAACACCAGCGCGCCCGTCGCATAGGTATTTTCGAATGTCTGCGGCGCGGCCAGCTCCTCGCCATTGCCGATGTAGTAATAGACGCGGTATCCGATTCCCTGCAAGCCAGTCGCATAGCTTCGGGAATTGGAATCATAGGAGCCGTTGCCCCGGAAATATTCCTGGGTGCCGGGCGGGCAGTTGTACAGCGGCGCCACATACCCTTGCGACGCGCCTTCATACTGAGGCAGCACACGTTCAACCGTCGAAAACAGCACGCTGCCCGTCGTTCCCGGAGCGGGCATGGGTTGGGTGGTGCGTGTCGGGCTCAGCGTATACACGTTGGCCGTGGATGAGTACGCGTAATACTGATTGCCTTTGTTCGTCGTGCCCCCGTTGTTCACGGTGCAGGACACGGCGCGCGTGTCCAGCGGACCGGCGTAGGCGGTTTCGGTGATGCCGCCCAGGCAAGCCGCCAAGGCGAGCGTGGCGGCAAGAACCGGATACGCACGCGCGTGCGCGCCGCCCTGCTTTTTCACGATGTTGCGCGACAGTCCGATCATGCGCATGTCAGTTCCTTTTTCACTTCGTCGGTCTTCAGTTCTTCACCCGACACATCAATGTCGAACGCGCACTGCCGTTCCTGGTTGGCGCCCCATTTCACGATGAAGCGGTTCGCACCTTGCAGGCCGGTCAGCCACGCACGCCCCACCGGTCCGACCACTCCGCGCTGCTCGCCGTCAACGTTGTAGATCGCCGCGCCGAACGGCACTTCCGCCCCGTCCGCGCCGCGCAACGTCGCCAGCAGCGTGCGCCCCAGTTCCGTATCGAAGTGCGCCACCACAATGGCCCCGCGTGTCGGCACCACGGTTTGCACGTTTTGCTGAATGGTCGCGGTCATGTCGTCATGGTTCGGCGTCAGCGAAATGCGGTTTTCACGGTAGGGGCTGGCATAGGGAATCAATGCCCGGCCCGAGCCGTCCGTGCGCACGCCCGGATAGGAGTCCACTTGCACGCCGGCCGCGCCAGGCACGTCCACCACCACGGCGGTTTCACCCAACGATTGGCCCAGCAGCACCCCCTTGCGATCCACCACCAAGGCGCCGCTGAAATCGACGTTGGTGCTGGAGTTGTTGCGCGAATACGCATGGCTCAGGTTGGCCTGGCCGATGGACGAGGCATAACCCAGCGACCCATACGCATGGCCGCCGCTATCGGTGCCACCGCTAGTCACGCCCGTTTGCAGCGCATACGTTGCCGCGTAGTCGTCCGTCAATGCGCCGTTCAGGTTGAGGTCGTGGCTGGTGCCCTGACCCGAGCTGTGGTTCATGGCATAGCTGCCCGTGTTCGTGCCGCCCAGCGGCAGGCTCAGCGTGAACATGATGGTGGTCTGGCTATCCTGCCAGGGGCTTTTGTTCCTGCCCAGGTTCACCGAATAGCCGACCCGGCCGATCGAGCTGGAGAACCCCATCTGCATGTATTCCGCCTTGCGCGGCGCATTGCGATACCCGATGCCGTAGTAGTTGAATGACAGCGACCCCACATTGCTCAGGCGCTGCGACAACGACAGCTGATACTCGTGCTGGCGCTGATAGCCCTGGAAGAGATCGCCTTCCGTGCGGTCGCGCACCGCGTCTTCCAGGCTGCGATAGCCCGTTGAGTTATAGCGGTAGCCCGCCAGCGTGAAGTCCGTGCCGCTTCCCGGGAACGACTTCGCATACTGGATGCGCGCCGCCGTGCCAACCAGCGTCTTGCCGTCGCGCTGACGCGAGCGGGAATTGGTGGTGTCCACCGACACCGCGCCCAGCGCCTGCATGTTCAAGGCCAGGCCAATCGCGCCCGCGTGATAGCCATAAGCCGCGCTGGTCCAGCCGCCATAGGCCGTGAAGCCGAAGGGCAAGCCATAGGCCAGCGTGGCCTGGCCCAGCATTGGCTTGTCATTGCCATAGGTGGGCCGGTACTGGCCCACCGCAAAGTTGTAGTTCCAGATGCCTTCGCGCATCATCGCGGGCAAGGCCGAGAACGGCTGGAAGAAACGCGTCGTGCGGCCGCCCAGTTCCTCGATTTCCACTTCAAGGTCGCCCGCGCCCGGCGTGGAATACAGGTCGTCAATCACAAAGGGGCCGGCCGCGACGAACGTGGAATAGATCACATGCCCGTTCTGGCGCACCGTCACCTTGGCGTTGCTGGGCGCTACGCCGCGCACGATGGGCGCGTAGCCGCGCATGCTGTCCGGCAGCATGCCTTCATCAGAGCGCAACTGCACGCCACGAAAACGCGTCGACGTAAAGACGTTGCCCGAAGTCGAGCTGTCGCCCAAGCGCAGCCAGCCGCGCCAGGCGGCCACATCGCGCTCGGCATAGAAGTCGCTCCAGTCCCACTTGGAACTGCCATCGTTGTCATAGAACGTGCCGTTGGCGCGCAGGCGCCAGGCGTCCAGGTTGAAGCCGTTGCGCAGGCTCAGAAAGCTGGAGTGGCCGCTGGAACTGCTGCGGCTGCCCGAGCTGCGCATGTCGTTGTACGACAAGCGGTAGGACGACCAGAACGCGGTCTCGCCCACATCCCACAATTCAGCCGATACGACGCCGCGAGCCTGGCGCAATAGCGCGGCTTGCGGAATGGACAAGGTCAGCACGTTCTTGTCGGCGTCAAACGCCACCGAGGACGACGCAATGGATTCCAGCGTCTTGGTGCATGGCACGTCTTTGTCTTGCGCCAACTTCGGGAACGCCAGCATGTTCACGCCGATGTCTTCCAGGAACGGCACGGGCAGGCACGGCTGCGCGTCTTCCTTGTCGGCCACCGGCACGAAGTCAATGTCTTTTACGCCCACGAATTGGCCGTTCAAGCGCACCGACACCGACTTCAACCCCGGCAGCACGCGGTTCGAAAAGGCGAACACCGACAGGTCAACGCTGGGTTGACTGCCGCCGCGATGCAAGAAGCTATTGTCGAACGCCGCGGGAGCCTGGGTCTGCTGCGGGGTCTGCTCCTGCACTGGAGCAGCAACCGGCGACGGCGCCAACTCGGCGGACCAGATGAGTTGAGTGCTCGCCAGGCCCAGAATGGCCCCCATGCCCAGTACAGCGGGACGGCATGGCATACGCCTAGGTATCACTTCTGGCCTCCGACCGTTGCGGGCGCGGCCTCTGCGCGGTCGCTTGCGGACACCGTCGGCCACGCTTCGATGACGCCGTAGTCATTGACAACCTGCGGCGTCACCGACACGGCGCCGGCCGGGCACTTGCCCAGCGGGATGTAGGTGGTTTCCAGCGGTTTGGCGACGACGGTCTTGCCCAGGCCTTCCGGCTCGCCGGGCACATCGACGCGCGCGAAGTTGATGTTGTAGGCCGACGTGTTGTCGACCGCCAGGCGGCAGCTCTTGCCGTCGCGCGCGATGGACCACTTCGATTGCTCGGCGCCGCGCGGCAGCTTGTCGATGGCGGCGGGGCGATAGAACAATTTGATGCGCGTGCGCGTCGCCAGCGTCAGGCTGTTGTCCTTGGATTCGCTCTTTTGCGGAATCTCAAGCACATTGATCCAGTAGTACGACTCGCGGTCCTTCGGAAGATCCTCGCCCACGCGCGTGATGTTCAAGCTGCGCTCGGAAGAGCCGTCAAAACGGCTCAGCGGCGGCGTGATGAAAAACGGCGTTTCCATCTCTTCTTTTTCGCCATCGATCCAGGCCTGCACCACGAAGGGCGTGGTCGTCAGATTCTTGGCGAAGACCGCAACGTTGCGGTCTTTCTCGTGCATGATCGCGCGAGTGCTGGACAACTGGATGGCGGCGTGAGCGGCGCTGCCGGCAAGCAGGCAGGAAGCGGCGACGCACGCGGGAAGGATGCGTTTGAAGAGTAGAGTCATGGCTATGTCCGGCAGGTTCAAGCGCTGCGGCGCGCAAACGATGGGTGCAGAGAAAAGCGTCATTCCGAACTGCGCCGGAATGACGAAGAACGATCAGGCGTAAGTCAGCGTCACCGTGGCGGAAGCATTGGCGGTGCCGGGCTTGGCGGTTGTGCCGTACTTGTAGTAGTACGCCTGGAATTGGTAGACGGTCCGGTTCGACGCCAGATTCCAATTGAAGACAGAGGTGCCGAACACGACCGACGCAGGCGATCCATGGAAGGAGTCGTTGCTGGAAATCCGCACACCAAAGCCTTGCGCCACGCCCGTGCCGGTCAGCGCCAGCGTCGCGGTGTCGCCGCTGATCGTGGAGCCCGTGAATTTCAAGGACGCTGACGACAACGTGCTGAGCAGGCAACCGCCCAGCGTGATGTTGAAATTCTTCCTGTATGCCGTGGAAGGCACGGACGCCGACGCGTATTCGCTGATGGGCACATCGCCCATCGTCACGTTGTCGACCGACAGCGTGCAGGCGGTGTTGGTGATTCTGCCCGTGACAGACACCGTCGCCTGCTGGGCTTGAGCCGCGCCTGCCATCAGGCACAGCGCCGCCGCGACCAAGGAGTATTTAAGGTTGCATTTCATAGTCGTATGCCGTTGCAGACGCGCACGCTTGCCGCTCAGCGACAGCTGATGCGCGCATGCGATGGGAATTCGGGGAGTTGTGCCGGGCCTCGCGTAAATCGAAGCAGACTCGCCAGAGGGAGATCGCCGTGTTTGGCGCCGCCCTTGCGTGGCCGGCACCCACCCGGTACGGGTGGGAGCGGAACCGAAGAGAGCCTCCGGTTCCGCCAAAAGGGGCGCTAGACCCCTTTCACGTGCTTAGGAGTACTGAATTTCAAACACGGCTTGGGCGTTCGCCTTACCTGCGGTCACCGTGGCGGCGGTGGCTTCGTAGTAAGCCTTGAAGTTGAAGTTGTTGGTGCCCGAGATCAGGTTGTACGTCACGCCAGCGCCGCCAACGGCGATAGCAGTGCCGTTTTCGTCAGCCAGGCCGACGGCCACGCCTTGGGCGCCGCTGCCGCTTTCCAGGCTCAGCAGGCGGCTGTTGATGACGCTGCCAGCGCCCGGACGGAAGGAGATCGAAGCGGCGGTGGACACGGTCGGGTCGCAGCCCAGCAGCGCAATCTTGAAGTCGGTTTGCGGGCCCTTGTCGCCAACCGCCTTGAACATGTTCGTCGAGATGCTGCCCATCTTCACAAGCATGTCGGCGCCTTGCTGACCGCCACCGATCGAGCAAGCCGACTGCGTGATGTCGCCCTGGAAGGAGATGTTGCCGGTGTCGGCAGCAGCAGCGGTGCCAGCGGCAACCACAAAAGAGGCGGCCAACAGAGTGTTGAGAAGAGTCTTAGTCATGATGTTGGAAAAATCCAGTTTTAGTTGAGTCGTAAAAGAAACACACATTCGCTGATTAACCACCGATGCCGATTCCCGTGGTGTTGCGTTCGTGCATGAACCTGTCGGCACGCGCAACGACCACTAAACCACCCATTAACAAGTTAGCGGGCCAGAAAATACCCCGACGAATAATCAAACCCATTACGTGCGGTTTTTTATTCACACCTCGCTGATATTTAATATCAGCCACCATCCACCGGACGGCTGTGGCCAGCACGCGAGTCAGCGCCGGATGCTTACGCATCAATCGCAGACAAGGCACGGCCCAAAGGCGGTATCCCTGGTAGGACATTGCGGAAAACTTCTGCGCACAGTCGCTGGCGTCATAGGCCCAATCCGATCCTGAAATCAGGTCTTGCCGACGCAGTTCGGTGCACACGATCTTCTGCGAAAAATCTACCCAGATACCTAACTTGCTCATTCGAATTACTCGATGTATTAATTTCACGAAAAGGCTTTTGGCCTTGCATCGCCCTACATATGAGCGTGAAAAGATAATAATCTTCCATGAAAGTGATTAATATCGTTCCAGAACGAAATATGCCGGCCCAAACGTTTCTGACTCGTACCCGTCCTAAATTTCGACTAAACCTTTCATATTTTTGCATTTGCGGCCGATATTATCGGGAGGATGCGTTGTAGTTTTGTTGGGTAAACACATTGCGGCCAAGGCCAGCAACAACCACAACGGAATGCCGTACAGCAACGCGGGCGCAAAGGCATCGATCTGTAGCGTGGACGCCGTGATCGCCATCATCACGAGCACGCCCGCCACCCCGCGCCACGCCCCCTTGGCTCCACGCCCTTCGCCGCTGCGCCCTTCGACACCACCCCGCTGAAAGCGGATGTGAACCATGAAGATCACGATCCATATCGCCAGCAGGCTCGTAATTGCCATGGACGACGCGGCCACATACACCACGCCAGGAAACACCAGGTGCGCGGCGTAGACCAGCGTGGCCGCGCCCACCACGACCGTGACGGGCGTGCGCAGCTTGCCGGCTCGCCCCAAGCGCGCGGGCGCCTGCCCCGCCCGGGCCATGCTGAACAACATGCGCGACCCGCCATAGATCTGGCAATTCAGGACTGACACCACGGTCACGGCCATCAACACGGTGAACGCCAGCTGTGCGCCCGGTAACTTCGCCATTTCAAGCAACTGCACAAACGGCGTGAGGTTGGGGGCAACGGGTTCATGCCACTGGAACCACGCCGATGCGGCGACGCCCGCCACCACCAGCACCACCACACACCACGCCGCCATCCGCATCCAGCGGCCCAGCGCGCGGGCCGGAACACGGGCCGGAACACGGGTCTCGGCGCCCGCAATCGACATGACTTCAAGTCCGATAAAGCCCATCGTTGCAATCGTGAACGCCTGCCACAGCTGCGGGCCGGTCATGCCCGCAAGAATCGTGGACGAGGCGGCGCGCGCGCCTTCCACCGTAGGCGGCGCGGCGTTGAAGGCGTAGACGCACGCGATCACGATCAGCGCAAGCAGCGCCAACGCTTTCACGGCGCTCAACGCGAGCTCGACCCAGGCAAACGCCCTTGCGCCGGCCAGATGCAGAAGATTGAGTCCGGCCAGCAACGCAATGACCACCAGCGAAGGCGGAACCTGCGGCAACCACCACGCCAGCACGCGCTCCAGCATGGCGATTTCGGTTCCCACAATCGCCACCACGGAAATGACATACGCGGCCCGCACGACAAAACCCGTGCGGTGGCCCAGAAACGCTTCGGCATACGACGCGAAGCCGCCGGGCGTGGGATGGGCGGCCGTCATGTCTGACAGACAGCGCATCAGCAACAGCGCGACGAGCGCGGCCGCTGCGTAGCTCAGCACCGCAGCGGGGCCGGCCACCGTCAGCGGAAATGCGCTGCCCGACACGACGCCATAACTAATGACGGCGCCGACCGCAATCGCCGCCAATTGTGCGCGCGTAAATACCGCGGGCAGGCCGGATTCCCGGCGAATGATCTGGTTGATGTTCATAGCAAAGGATGTGAGTGCGCCCGCGCCACGCGACATGCGTGACGGACGTGCGCTGCCGCGCGCCACGCGCAGCAGGATCGCCGGCGTGGTGGGGCAAATACGATGAGGGAAGTTTGCGGGACGCCATCGCCCCGTTCAATCGGACGAGTACGAAGCTGTGCCGTGGCGCCGGATGCGTATCCGGCAGGAAGGGATACGCGGAGGGAAAGACGCGAACGCGATACGCGAACGCGATGCGTGCAGCGGACGTTTACGAGTACGTCAGCGTGACCGTTGCGGTCGCGTTTGCGGTGCCCGGCGCGCGAGAGGGAGCGGTCGGTGAACGGATATAGCTCGCCAGAAAGGTATAGCTGCTTTTTCCGGATGCCGGCCGGAACGCATACGACTCGGAGCCATCAAACTTGACGGGCGTGCCGGTGCTGCCATGCTGGGCATCGTTCGTGGTGATCTGCACGCCGATGCCGACGGCCACACCTGGGCTATTCATATTCGTCAGCGCCAGCACCGACGTGCTGCCGGTGATCGTACCCGAGAACTTCAATGAAGCCGCCGACAAGGAACTGACTTCGCAGTTTTGCAGCCTGACATCAAAGGACTTGCTGTACCGGGCGGCCGGCAGGCTGGACGAGACGAATTCCGCCAAGGGCACATCGCCCAAGGCAATGGCGTCAACCGTCAGCCCGCACGACGGGCTGGTCACCAGGCCGGTCATGGTCAACGGGAAGGATTGCGCATGAGCGCTCGCGCCCGTGAGGCTTAACGCCATCATCAGCAGCGGCGTTGCAAGATTAATTTTCATTGTAGAAATCCGGTGCGGGAATTTGGCACGCCGATGTTTTTGCCGAGCCATCTACGGCGTATGGATTCCCTGCATTGATAAATTTTTTTCGAGTGTACCGATGCGCCCCGGCGGTTGATATCGGATGCGAACCAAAAAAAAGCCATAATCGCGGAAATCTCGGACTGGTCCTATTTTTGGCATGTTTCTCGCCCCCCCTTCCACGGCATTCTTCCTCAGCGCCAACGGCCTGCGCAGCCGCAGCGTCGGCGGCGCTGTGTTGCACGGCGTGATCGATACGCCCGTGCCGCCTGCGCGCGTGGTGGCGGATTGGGCGCGTGAAACGCGCACGCAAACCATGCTGGAACCCGGGGACGTCGAACAGATGCCGCTTGCGCGCACGCGTTTTCGTTGGCCGGCATTCGACGATTGCCTGCACGCCATGCAAGCGTGGACGCAATCGATCGGCCTGGAAGATGTGCTGGCATCCAGCGACATCGCCTTGATGGCGTGCCGCGGCGCGCGGTATCACCATGATGGCGAGCAATACGGCGGCGCCGCGTTCTGCAACCTGTTCCTTTCCGAAGACAAGGGGCTGGACGTGCATTTCCCTCACACGGGCCAACGCATCCCGCTCACGCGCGGCGTGGCCATGCTGTTCGATACCTGCCAGCCCCACGCCGTCATCCGCCGCGACGCCAGCGGCTATACGGCGTCCGACTTTCCCCAGGACGAAGACCTGTCGCAATGGTTCCTGACGTGGGAGCTTCCCATTGAAGACGCCCGCGTGGCGCGAGCGCTGGGCGTGACATTTGATGGGGATAGCGGCACGGCGGCGCAGTTGGACGCCGAACAGGTGTGGGTAGACGGCGCGCGCGCGGTGGTATGCCCGGCATCGGGGCAATGGCGGCGCGCGATCTGACGGCGCTGCGCCCGCGCAATAAAAAAATAAGTGACGGACCGATTGCACCCGGACACCCTATCCAACATCCTGTGCCGCCCTGCTCATCAAGCTGCATTACCCCGCCGCTATACTCGTTTCACTTTCATCTTTCTGCGCCGCGCCTTTTAAGCGACGCTCACTTATGCCTTTGTTGACGGCCTTGATGCGTCCCCTTGGACGCGCCCTACTCTGTGCAGTTGCCACCCTAATATGCTTGCCCGCGCTGGCCGCCCCGCCCACGCTGGCGCAATGCCACGGCATCAAAGACCTGGCTTTCGTCGCCCACCTGGACGACGACCTGCTATTCATGAACCCGGACATCGCCTCGAACATCGAGGCGGGCGGGTGCGTGCGCGTGGTCTACCTGACCGCCAGCGATGCGGGGGAAGGCGAAACCTACATGCTGGGCCGTGAACGCGGCGTGCGCGCGGCCTATGCCTATATGGCGCATAAGCCCGACCAGTGGAAAAGCGACGTGGGCACGGCAGACGGGCGCCACATCGCGCGCTTCACCTTGCAGGGCAATCCGCGCGTGCAGCTCTGGCACATGCGCCTGAAAGACCCCTGGCTGGGCAAGGGCTGGGGCAGCCTGACGCCGCTCTCCCGCACGGAATCCGAAGCGGGGCAAACCGTGGACACGCTGGGTCCCAACCCCGAGGTCTACACGCGCGAACAACTGATCGACACGCTGGCGGAATTGATCCGCCAATACGGGCCGACCACCGTGCGCCATCTGGACGACACCATCAGCGTGCCGTACACGCAGCTGTGCTGGCGTTGCGCCGGCCACGGCCACCCCGACCACATCGCAAGCGCGCGGCTGGTGCGCGAAGCCATGGTGCGCGCACCCGGCAACTACGCGGAAACCGGCTATATCGATTACCCCAGCCAGGAACGCGCCACCAACCTGGCTGAAGCAGAAATCGCCACCAAGTCAGTGATCTTCCAGCACTACGCCTGGAACGACTACCACTATTGCGCCGGCCCGACCGGCTGCAAGGAACCCGCCGGCCCCGCCGCCGCCTGGGTGCAACGCGCGTACTACGTGTCGCGCCAGGACATCGCGCCGCAGTTGTACCCGGATGGGCGCGGCGGCCTGGTCGTGTTCGCCGCAGGCGAAACCAATGCCGCCGTCAACCGCTGGGACTCGGGCCAGCAACGCTGGCAAAGCCTGGGCGGACGCACGAGCGGCCCGCTGGTGTCGTTCACCCATGCCGACGGCACGGCGGGGCTGATGGCGCGCGACCCGCTAGGCGGCGTCTGGGCCAACAAGCAACGGCACGACGGCACCTGGCAAGGCTGGCAAGCGCTGGGCGGCCTGCGCGTGACGCAGATTCCGGCCGTGGCGCCACGCGGCGAAGCCGCGGCCGTGGCCTTGGGCTATGACGGCCTGCTGCATTGGATTGCGCCGTCGGGCATCGACGGCAGCTGGAGCACCTGGCAAGACTTGCCGCCGCTGGAAGGGGCCACCGGCTCGCCGGCCGTGGCGCGCGGCGCCGACGGGCGCTATGTGATCTTTGCCTCCACCACCCAAGGCGAACTCTTCTACACCCGCCAGTTGCCCGCGGCCAAAGGCCAGCGGCCCGAATGGCATGCATGGCGTCGCGTCCCCGCGCCCGAAACGGCGGGCGGGCTGGCGGCCATTCGCAATCATGAAAATCGCGTTGAACTCTACTTCCGCCAGCGCGGCAGCAACCACCTGACCCAGCTGGTGGAAGCGGGCGACACCACGGATATGGACATGGACTGGAGCACGGCCGCCGACCTGGGCGTGCCCTTCATCGGCCGCCCGGCCATCAACGCCGACGCGCAGGGCAACGTGGTGCTGGCCGTGCTGGAACGCGCGGATGGCCATCTGTGGCTGGTTGAACATGGCAAGCCGGCACGGCTGGACGCCGAAGCCGCTTCGCCGCCCGCGCTCAACATCATCGATGGCACGCTCTACATCGTGGCGCGCACCGCAGGCGGCCCGCAGCGCTATCAGGTGCTGTCGCGGCGCAGCGGCGCATGGGCCACGGCAGTCACGCTGGAGGGTGTGCCGGCAACCGGCGGCGGCCCCTTTGCCACGCTTGCGGCCCGCCCGACGGATTTGCCCAACCTGGGTTCGCATGGCGCCAACAACACCGTGGTGGTGCGGCCTTCGACGACCGATCCCAGCACGCTCAGCGTCGAACGTATGCCCACGCAGGTGTCACGGCCCGCCACGCCCACGTCAGTGCAGTAAGCGGACGTTGCCCAGCCGCGTGCAGCTGACGCGGATAGCCGCCAGCGGCATCGCCTGAACGCTACAGCACGCGCGGCGGCGCCAGCACCGGCACCTGGCGCGGCAGCTCGACGCGAAAGCGCGTGATGCCGTCTTTGGATTCCGCGCTGATGCGGCCGCCGTGGGTCAACACGATCTGCTGCGCGATGAAGAGCCCCAGCCCCAGGCCCTTGTGGCTATCGGGGCGGCGCTCGCCCCCCCGGAACGGGTTGAACAGATGGGGCAGCAAGGCTGGCGGAATCGTGCCGCCGTTGCTGACCGTCACCACCACCTGCCCCGGCTGCGTACCATCTACTTCCACGCGAATTGGCAGGTCGGCATCCCCGTGATGCAAAGCATTGCCCATCAGATTCGCCAGCACCTGGCTCAGCCGCTTGCCATCCCACGTGCCTACCAGATCGCCTTCGTAAATGGGTTCGATCACGCGGTCGGGCGCGCCCGCCAGCACTTCATCCAGCGTGCGCTGCACCAGCCCTTCCATGCTGGTTTCAGCCGGCGACAACGTCAGCCCGCCCGCCTGACGGATACGCGTCACGTCGAGCAGGTCTTCGATCAGGCCCGTCATGCGTTCGCCGCTTTGCGCCATGCGCTGGGCCAGGCTGGCGACACGCGCCGGGTCGCTCTGGCGCTGCAATAGCGCGGCGCCCATCACAATGGACTGCAACGGCGTGCGCAGGTCGTGGCTGAGCACCGCCATGAACATTTCGTTCACCCGCAACGCTTCCGTGCGCTCTTCCAATTGCCGGGCCAGCGCGCGCTTGCGTTCATGCAGTTCAAAAAACACGTTCGCCTTCATGCTGAGCATGTGCGGGTCGATCGGCTTGTACAGAAAATCCACCGCGCCGCTCTCGTAGCCCCGGAATTGCCAGTTCTGTTCGCGCGTGCCGGCCGTGATGAAAATCAGCGGGATGTGGCGGGTGCGTTCGCTGCCGCGGATCAATTCAGCCAGTTCGAAGCCGTTCATGTCCGGCATCTGCACATCCAGCAGCGCCAGCGCCACATCGCCATGGGTCAGCAACAGTTCCAGCGCTTGCGGGCCGGACTGCGCTTTCAGCACCTCGACCCGATCGCTACCCAGCAGCGCTTCCAGCGCCACGAGATTCTCGGGAACGTCGTCGACCAGCAGGCATTTGATGCGGTCTTCAAGGGGCTTGGCGGAAGTCAGGATCATGGCGTCAAAGGGGGTTGGGATCACAACAATCGTTGCGCGTGCAGTTGAACGAACCGGGCCGCAATGGCTTCCGGAGTCAGGACGTGGGGGGCCGGAGTTTTTCCTGGCGTGTTGCTCGGCGTTTTGCCCGGGGTTTGGCGCGGAAAGCGCGCCAAGGCCGCTTCGGGCATGGTGGGCATGGACGCGCTGGCGGGGTCCTGGACGATGGTGTAGCCGCCCGCCGCGTGTATGGCGGCAAGGCCGGCCGCGCCATCGTCATTCGCGCCCGACAGCAACACGCCCACCAGCTTGTCGCCGTAACCGTCCGCGGCCGACTCGAACAGCACGTCAATCGATGGCCGCGAAAAATGCAGCGGCGCATCGACAGACAGCGCCAGCCGTGGGCCGCTGTCGATCAGCAAGTGGTAGTCCGGCGGCGCGAAATACAGATGGCCCGCCTGTATCGGCTGCTGGTCTTCGGCCTCTTGCACCGGCAGCGCGCAGCGCGGGCGGAAAATGTCCACGAGCAGG
>Ga0213822_1001057_pt1 | contig 16987 bp, 16 predicted proteins | sample MC6MC0908MG_FD_179872 | JGI IMG/M metagenome (GOLD analysis project Ga0213822, IMG submission 179872) | Enriched soil aggregate microbial communities from Iowa State University, Ames, United States - MC6-MC0908-MG | ecosystem: Environmental > Terrestrial > Soil > Unclassified | place: USA: Iowa...
GATGTCAGCAAGTTCGTTAATTGTCAGTGAACGCGTTAGAAGGACGGCAGATCGCCTGATCGCCGCACCAGTAAGGAAAAGTGAAATTTTTATCGGAAAAGTGTTAGGGAGTCTAGTTAGTAATGGTTTGTCAATTATATTAGTCATTCTGTTTAGCAAACTATTATTCAATGCAAATTGGGGTAGCCATCTGGGGCTGGTTTTTCTAGTGCTGCTTACTGAAGTAGTGTTTGCGGTCAGCTTGGGAATTGGCGTCAGTTTCCTAACGAAAACAAGTACGGCTTCTCAAGTCATCATCATGTTATTTGTGCAGCTAGCGTCCTTTTTTGGCGGGGCCTATTTTAAAATTGTGAATCCTGAAGGAATTTTTAAATTTATTACTGACCTTTCACCACTAACCTGGATGAATTCAGCGATGACAAAAATTATTTATGCAAATGACTTTGCTGCCGCTATTCCAGCGATAAGCATCAATCTGATTGGGTCGTTCTTATTTTTACTAGTAGCGATCATCTCGCTGCAAAGAAGGGAGGGGCTATAATGAAGGAAATCCTCTGGCTCATTCAAAACACATTACGTGTGACATTTCGAAAAAAGAAAAACATTATTATGTATCTTTTTATGCCGCTAATCGGAATTTTTATTTCACTGCTCGCCTATGGCGGTGATCAAAAAATGACTCTTCATGTCGGCATTGTCAATCAGGACGAAAGTGAGATTACTGCGGATACGATCCAGTTTTTAGCAGGATTAAAGAATGTGAAGATTACGGAGATTGAAGCGGGGAAGGTTCAGGATCAGATTACGTCCGGCAAGCTAGACAGTGTCATTACTTTTGAAAAAGGGTATTCGGACAGTGTATTAGTGGGGAGACCTGACCATATCCAGCTAACCTCTATCAAAGGTGCTCAAGTTACAGGCTTCGTGAAGTCCTATTTATATCAATATGTCGATAATATCTCGAACATCAGCCAGGCAGCAGCTGGCAATCAACAAACCTTTAGACAGATGTATCAGGATTACCAACATTCGAACTTTAAGCTCTCCACTTCTTCTTTAGAAGATACATCGAGAAATAAGAATATGACGAATCGAACGATTGGTTTCTTGATCATGATTATGTTGATATCAGCAAGTAATATGTCCGAGATCATTCTGTCAGAAAAAGAAAAACGTACCTACTTTCGTCTGTTATCGACACCGATTAACGCTAGAAAATATTTATTGGCGAATGTCTTGGTAAACATGATTGTGATGACCATCCAGGTTGTCATCACGCTAACCATCATGAAGTGCATTTTTAATATTGGCCTGAACATGACCTACTGGGAAGCAGCGGTCGTCATGTTACTGTTTTCCATGATTGCTGTTGGGCTATCACTAGTGCTGATTTCTTTTTCAAATAGCCGCAGTGCAGCGATCGCCTTGCAAAATTTAATTATCTTACCGACCGTGATGCTTTCCGGGTGCTTCTGGCCTGTGGAAGTAATGCCAAAAACATTGCAGAAAATAGCTAACTTCCTGCCGCAGCGCTGGACGCTTGATACATTTACTAAACTGCAGGAAGGGCATTCCATTAGTGAGTTATCTTTACACCTCCTGATTCTCTTTGCCTTTGCGGCTGCCTTTTTCCTAATTGCCGTATATAAATTCAGCAGGAATACGACAACACAGAATTTTGTTTAAGACTTAACAAACATTGGTATTTTGAGTTTCGGGCTTGTATGGTTTATTCAGAGGGCTTTTTGAAGCAAGGGGACGGTTCTTTTGCTTTAGGGGTCAGTCCTTTACCGCTTTATAATTAGGGAGGGATGATTCCTATATATGTATTCCAAAAAAGAGTAAAGAAAATGGAGACCTTTTCCATTCTCAGGGCCAAATTGCGTCTTTAGAAAACGGAGTCAACCATGCTAAGTGAAAAAAGGTCCCTTCTCAAATTCGAGAAGGGACTTTTTACATTAGTCTATAACTCAAGCTGCGTTTTTAATTCATTTTGCACGCGTTGCTTTTCTTCAGTAGACACTAACCCGTAATAGATGTTATTAATCATTTTTCCTTGTTCTTGAATTTGCATTTGTTGAATGGACGTTCCCGCATCTTTATACCCTTTTTGAATGGCTGCGATTTGATCAAACGTTAGGTTCGTTTTTACATTTTTGCCAAGGACGGTAAAAATATCGGAAAACCTCGTTAAGCTTGAAAGACTCGCCCCTTCTTTGACTATACCTTCAATAATTTGACGCTGTCTTGTTTGACGGCCAAAGTCACCTTGAGGGTCTTCTTTTCTCATTCTTGTATAGCTTAAGGCTTCAGCGCCATTTAGAGTCAGCTTCCCTTTGGCAAAATGGAATCCATCTTGAGTGAAATCTAAATCAGTTTGAACAGTGACACCACCAACGGCATCCACCATTTTCATGAATCCTTCCATGTTCACCTGGATATAATAATCAATGGGAATATCAAGGAAGTTCTCGACTGTGTCCATCGCCATCGGAACTCCTCCAAACGCATAGGCGTGGTTAATCTTGTCCTCTTTCCCTTTGCCGATAATTTCTGTTCGTGTATCCCTTGGAATGCTAAGCATCTTCACTGAATTGTTGTTTGGGTTGACCGTTAAGACAATCATCGTATCAGAACGGCCCTTGTCACCTTCACGCTCGTCCACACCAAGCATTAAGACGGAAAACGGATCTTTTGCCTTCAATGATACAGCTTCTTTACGTTTTTCAGATTGCTTTCGCTCAAGCGGCTGATGCATCGCGTCAACCGCATTATTCAACGATTTATATACAGTGTACCCGTACGCTCCTCCGCCGATTAACATTAGTAGGAGAATTACAGCGGTCACCTTTTTCCATGTTTTCTTTTTTCGAGATCTCATGCAGAATAACCTCCTAAAAACTTACAAAATGATAAGCAATTGCTTTCTAGTGTAACAAAATTCTAGATTGAATGATATGTAAAAAATATGGAAGCTTTACAATGAAGGACAAAAGAGGTAGATTTTCGGAATTTACAGTAGGCGATTAGAAAAAACTCAGGCAAGGCCATGGCAATTGCATATTGGAGAAGGGCGCTGACACTGAGAATTACATACATTTCCAGCATTCCATAGGGTAAAACGGAACTGTTTGAAAGGGCCTTGGTGATGGAGCCTCCAATAATAGTGGCACCGATCACAAACGGCAGACTAATATGTCCTTTTGATGTTTGAAAATCGTAGAGCAATTTCCCACCTTTTCTGAATGTACCCTTTTGGACTCTTCGAATACCTCTCAAGATTGAAAGGACTAAATAGACTAGACCTCCGCCGATCAAAACGAAACCAGTTGTCCACATATATCCCGGTGCAAGCCGGTCCTCACACATGAGAAAAAAGGCCTTATACGTATCAAGAGAAAACTTTAAACAGACTATATTTAATAACACCGCCTGTAATTTTTGATATTTATACGTATTTTTACTAAATGAGAAAAAGATCAACGATGAACTGAGCGAGTAAAAGAAGGACATCCAGCCTGAGAAACTGCGTCCAAGCATCCCGAACGAACATCATAGAGCCTGCACCTACCACAATAACCAATGTGGTGATCATAAATAAAGGTTGCCCAAAAAAAGTTTGAAATGCGGCCAGGGCTTAGGCGCCCGGAGGCTGTAACAGTAAGTTCATAAAAATCTGCTTCGTTACTATCTTTTAACATATGATTCTCCTACCAGAAGATTTTTTTTAATCTGATGCAAGTTCATTTACCCGTCTACCCTGATTAAGGGACCGGCTTAGATTAAATTCCATAATTTTTATCACCTTTTTCCATTGTATTATGGATAGCTAGATTTTTTTGGAAAAAACAAAAAAAAAGAATAGATTTTCCTATAAGCAAAGGAGAAATGTCCTATATGGTGTCAGGCACCAATTTGGATTATTGAACAAGTTAGTAAAAAGCCCCTTAGATTGTGAATGTCTAAGGGGCTTCTTATTTCTAGTTATAGCTTTCTTCCTTGATCACTTCCGGAATCGGTTTTCGCTGCTGGCTTAAAAAGAAAAAGACTCCGAGCAGGACAAGCATGCCGCCGGCGATTTGCCAGCTGACGAGACGCTCATGTAGTAAAAGAAAAGCTAATATCGTTGATCCGACGGGTTCGCCTAGAATACTCATCGAAATCGTCGTAGCATTGACGTAGTTTAATAGCCAGTTATTGATCACGTGGCTGACGGTCGGAACGGTGGCGAGTAACAGGAAGATCCCCCATTCCTTTCCGGGGTAGCCGACAAGTTCCACTCCTGTTGCTACGTTATAGATGGTCAAAACGATAGAAGCAAAGAAAAAAACACAAAAGCTATAAAGCCAATGCGATACTTTTTTCACGATGGTTTGCCCGATTAATAAGTAGCCCACCACGGAGATAACGCTGAAGAATGAAAGAATATCGCCCATAATGGCATCCTGGCTTAAACCAAAATCTCCCCAGCCAATCATCATCGCCCCAACAATAGCAATTCCCATCGTCATCAATGCGGACAGTGTCGTTCGTTCCTTAAAAAGGAAAAAGCCACCAATCAATGAAACAATCGGCTGCAAAGCGAGAATGATGGTTGAACTTGCTACCGTCGTTAACTTTAATGACCCGAACCAAAGGACAAAATGTAACGCTAAAAAGAAGCCGGAAAAAAATAAAAAGAACCAATCTTTTTTGACTATTTTTTTGAATTCCTGACGATTTTTCCATACGATTGGTACCATTAAAATGCTCGCAAACCACATGCGATACATACTCAAGATGGAAGCCGGTGCATCTGACCACTTGACAAAAATAGCCGAAAATGAAATGGCAATGATCGAAATGGTAAGCGGAAGTACGATGGATTTTGAACCTTCCTGTTTCATTTTTTCCCCCTATCATGATGGTTGGTAACAGGTCTTTTTTTAAAAACTTTCCCTCACATAAGTCTTGTTGACTATCTACATATTATACTAGTGTTTTTATGGTGTCTCAACCTAGGCAGACCCAAATCCAGTTATGGTTAACCTAAAAATAATATGGTGCAAGTAACCGCTTCTTCGTGAAACTGGTCTCTTACTGTTAAGGCAAGGAGGTTTTTAATTTTCTAAAAGTACCTTTTAAAAATAGGAAAAAGTGCAAATAGATAATCAGGGTGATGAAATAAACGGGAATGGAATAGGTGAGTTTCCATCCATGGTAAGTAAAAATGTTAAACTTCAAGCTAAGAGCCTCTTCGATGATTGCAATAAATGCCCATAGTAAAATATACCAAAATATTCCCACTCCTCGAACCGACCATTTATCAAAAAAGTAAATATAAAAATAACCAAAGGGTGGATAAAGGAACCAGGTGATCAGGTCGAACAATTCGTATTTTTCAACGTCATTAATATCATATAGATTAAAGCTAATTCCCGCTAAAATATGATCGATGACTTGGACATACGTCATGCTGAAAAGGAGCATGATAATGGTAATGGTATGCGGGAATCTCTTTGGAAGAAGAAAGAGAATTGTATATGTAACAACTAAAGAAATGATAATAAACCATTCATTGCTATCGAACTTTTCCGGTAATGCCAGCATTATTGCTTCAACTCTTTCAGGACTAATTTTCGAAACAGCTTATGGGAAAAATAGCTCACCAGCCAGATCGTGAGCCATTGAGCAAGATCCAGCCGCCAGTTCCAGTTCACATATTTTACGACCTTTAGATATTTGGTTAGACTTTCAAACCCTGTGATGGTTAATATGGTAAAAAGCGAGAGAAAAATTTTTAATGGTTTAAATCGGATCGAACTGATATGGTCGATATTCCAGGCGATCATCAGAGGATATAATAGGATGAACGTGCAATAAAAAGAAAAGTAGTCGGTACGCTTGTCTGACAAACTAATTCGATCTATATTTAACATGACAATATCCATAATATTGCTGTCCAGAAGGATAACAACAAGCATGATTAATGCCAGTTCAAATACGGTAAAATTTTTTGGCTTCACCGCAAAGTAAATAGCGGCTACTAAACTTATGGTGGAAAAAATTACTAAAGACATCGTTTAACTCCTCATATCCTTACACCCTCATAAAAATGGGCCATGATTGGATTTCGACTCTTTAATAGTATGTCCAATAATGTACAAATATTGAAAAATAATAAGGATATTTTTTATAATGGCCTGTTAAACGAAATTCCCTCCATTTTTAACAGTAAAAATTAACAGAGCCTTTAATAGGGAAATTAGAGAGTCATGATGCAGTGGAAGGTTTTTGCCATTATTGAATTAAGTAAACAGAAACAATAGTTTTATTAGGAACTCAGGCTTTTGCTTCGGTTCTTTTTTGTTTGGTGAAGAGCAGGAACCGTTCGCCTGACTCCTGATTTAAAAAAAGAGAAGAATTGTTAGAATTTTCATGATATTCTGGTGGTATATTTACCTTAATGAAATGGGGTTCACTATGAATATTTTGGTTGCTGGCGGGGCGGGGTTTGTTGGTAGTAACTTTATTCGCTATTTGTTGAATAAATATCCTCATTATCACATTGTGAACTATGATTTGTTAACGTATCCGGGAAACTTGGAAAATTTGACCGATATTCAGGAGCGGGAAAATTACGCGTTTGTTAAAGGGAATATTACGAACCGAGAGCTGGTTCGACATGTGGTGCTGACGCATCATATTGATGTGATGGTGAATTTTGCTGCTGAATCGCATGTGGATCGGAGTATTGTGCATCCAGAGGTGTTTGTACAAACGAATGTTGTCGGGACGAAAACGTTATTGGATGTGGCGAACGAATTCGGTATTAGTAAATTTGTCCAAATCTCGACGGATGAAGTGTATGGTTCTTTGGGGGAGACAGGCTATTTTTCAGAGGAATCGCCTATGTCACCGAATAGTCCTTATGCTGCTAGTAAAGCGGGAGCGGATTTACTTGTGCTTGCCTATTTCAAAACCTATGGATTGCACGTCAATATTTCTCGATGTTCCAATAATTATGGCCCGTATCAATATCCGGAGAAGTTGATCCCACTGATGATCACGAATGCGTTGGAAGGTCGCAGGATGCCGATTTATGGGGATGGGGGAAACGTTAGGGACTGGCTTCATGTTCATGATCATTGCAAGGGTGTTGATCTTGTCATTCACTATGGTCGTGCCGGTGAAATTTATAATATTGGCGGCGATAATGAGTGGACCAATAATGAAATTGTTCACCTTATTATCGAAAAGCTGGGGGTGTCCAAGAAATTAATTGAATATGTTCCTGATCGCCTGGGGCATGACTACCGTTACGCCAGTGATCCGATCAAAATTATGACGGAATTGGGCTGGCAGCAAGAGTATTCATTTGAGACGGGAATCAATGAAACGATTGAATGGTATCGGGAGAATGGGGTGTGGTGGAAAAGTGGTAAAAGGGTGAGGTTGTAATTTTTTTGAATGAATCATGCGATAGAAGAAGACGAAACCCATGCCTGCTTGTAACCCAGGCATGGGCTTTTTATCCGATCCAATCGCAATTATTTGAATCATTTAAGTCGATATGTCGTGGTATTGCATCTTCGGCTGCTTCTCCTTCGTGGGTAAGATAAAAGTGTCTTATTGGTTTTAGGGCGCTGTCTAATTCATAGACGAGCGGTGTACTGTTTGGGATATTGAGGCTTGCCACGGCTTCATCGGGAAGATGATCAAGATATTTCACAAGTGCTCGTAAGGTATTTCCATGTGCCGAGATGATAATTCGTTTATTTTTTTTTAGATCGGGAACAATCTGTTCGTTCCAATAAACTAACGCCCGTTTTTCGGTATCGAGAAGGCTTTCCGTTAAGGGAATATTTTCGGCCCCAATTCCCGCATATTTAGGGTCGGCTTGATCGGATAGATGATTCTTTGAGGGAATGATGGGTGGCTTGACGCTGGCTGACCGCCGCCATTCATTGACCAGTTCTTCACCGAATTTTGCGATGACCTCATCCTTGTTCATTCCTTGTAAACCGCCATAATGTCTCTCGTTTAATCGCCACGATTTCTGGACAGGAATCCACACTAAATCCATTTCATGCAGGAGGATCCAGAGCGTTCGGATCGCTCGTTTGAGAACGGAGGTATGGGCCGCATCAAAGGTAAATCCATGCTTTTTTAAAATAGCCCCGGCTTCTCGCGCCCCACTATATCCTTCATCGGTAAGATCGATATCTATCCAACCTGTGAATCGATTTTCTAGATTAAAAAGGCTTTGCCCATGCCGAATAAAAACGACTTTTTTCAACTCGTATCACCTTGGTCAGTTTTTTTCAGTATTTGCTGTAGTGGTTGGAAAAATTCCTTTTATAAGTAAAGTTGGGGTCCGAATATTTTTATTGTGACCGAAAACCGCAAAAAATCGCTTGAACGGAAACAAATAGAGCGGTCTACGTAGGGGTGTAATCCCTGCACCCACAATCCCTGCCAGAAGGCAGCTAGTAAAAGCTTCTCTTTTTTGTGCATACCACACCACCATTCCCAAAATGAATATTCCCTCTTAACTATTATTTCTTTTATGGAACGGTAAAATCCTTTGGTTGTTTGGAAATATAGTGTCATTCTGTCACGAAAAAACCCAGGTGAATGTCCTTCACCTGGGATGTATGTTTCAGCGTGCATTCACTTTTTCAGTCTTGCTATCGGCATAGACGCCCTTCGTTTCAATAAAACGCCGGATTCGTTTCAGTGCCTCTTGGAGATGCTCCATAGAAGTGGCATAGGAGCAGCGGATATAGCCTTCGCCGCTTTCGCCAAAAACATGGCCGGGAACAACGGCGACTTTTTCCTGCATCAACAGTTGCTCGGCAAATTGTTCGGAGCTTAAGCCGGTAGAACGAATCGATGGAAAGACGTAAAAAGCGCCTCCAGGAGTATGACAGTCCAGTCCCATTTGATTTAGCGTCTGCACGACATAGTTCCGTCTGCGGCGATAGCTGTTTCGCATCGATTCTACTTCGGGGTAGGTGTTGCGAAGCGCCTCGATAGCACCACGCTGCAGCATATTCGGTGCACACATTGTCGTGTATTGGTGAATTTTTAGCATTACCTCGAAAAATTCTTTCGGTGCTGCCAGGAACCCGAGTCTCCAGCCCGTCATTGCAAAGCCTTTGGAAAAACCGTTAATTAATATTGTCCGTTCGTACATGCCTTCTATCGCGGCAACACTACAAAAATCATCGTCATAGGATAGTTCCGCATAAATTTCGTCGGAAACGACGAGTAAGTCGTGCTTTTGGATGATTGCTGCAATTTCAGTCAGCTCATCCTTTGTTAACATACTCCCCGTCGGGTTGTTTGGTGAACACAACAAAATGGCTTTCGTTCTTTCGGTAATCGCGGCCTCAATTTGTTCAGCTGTTACCTTAAAGCCATTTGCCGGTGATGTAGAAACGGCAACCGGTTTCCCGCCGGCAATCGCCACTAATGGAGCATATGAGACGAAGGCGGGTTCGACAATCAGAACCTCATCGCCTTGATTCAAAATAGCGCGAAAGGCAAGGTCGATACCCTGGCTTGCACCGATTGTTACAATAATTTGATTATTCGGGTTGTAATGAACTCCAAATCTTGTTGCTAGGTAAATAGAAATTTCTTCCCTTAATTCGAGCAATCCCGCATTGGCAGTGTAAGCAGTAAAGCCTTGCTCCAACGATAATATGGTGGCTTCGCGAATGCTCCACGGTGTGACGAAGTCCGGTTCACCGACACCTAGTGAAATCACGTCCTCCATGCTAGCGGCTAAATCAAAAAATTTCCTGATTCCAGAGGGCTGGAGTTCTTTGGCTGTTTGTGAAAGATAGTGCTTGTAGTCATGTTTCATGGTGAAACCACCATTCTGCGGTCTTTATCATCATTGCCACTGTTAAAACTTACGCCATCATGTTTGTACTTTTTTAGCATGAAATGGGTAGTTGTGGATACGACGTTTTCAATTGTTGATAATTTTTCCGAAACAAAAGCGGCGATTTGATTCATTGTTTTTCCTTCCACAGTGATCGACAAATCGTAGGCACCTGACATGAGATATAGGGATGTTACTTCCGGAAAACGAGTGATTCTCTCAGCCACTTCATCAAAACCAACGCCGCGCTTCGGGGTAACCTTTACATCGATCATGGCAATGACATTCTCCTGCCCCTCGACTTTGCTCCAATTAATTAAGGTCGGGTAACTCATAATGATTTTCTCATACTCTAATTTTTCAATCGTCTTTCTGACTGTTTCTTCACTGCACATGGCCATTAAGGCGATCGACTCTACTGGTAGTTTGTGATTCTCTTCAATGATTTTTAAAATTTCTATTTCCACACTACTAAGCTGCATTTAGGCGGCCTCCTTACCTTTCCTATCAAGCAAAAGTGTAACTATGCTTCTTGAACTGCCCTGTAGGGTTGGCCAATAAGCGAGTTTTCTTTATTTTATGATTTTAATCCTATTTGAGGTATCTGTCACGCTATGCGCAAAAAAAATAGACTACTTTTTTTAAAGTAGCCCGTGATAGGATCTTTGGATTAGTCTTTAACCGCTTCCGCTAATAAATCCACAATATGAACAGCGCGCATTTTCTCAGATAAACCCTCACGCTCAATGCCTAGCTGCATTTGTAACAGGCAGCCGGGGTTCGCTGTCACAATGGTAGTGGCATGGGTTGCTTTTGCTTGAGTCATTTTATAATCAAGCATCACCATCGACATCTCTGACTCGACGATATTATAAATACCGGCAGAACCGCAGCAGCGGTCGGCCTCTTTCATCTCGACATATTCCGCCCCGTTAATCGCCCCAAGTAACACCCGTGGCGCGGATGCCGTTTTCATGACATTCCGTAAATGGCAGGAGTCCTGATAGGTAATCACCTGTACCGGAAGCTCCAACCTGACCTTTTTAGTAAAATCAACTGCTACTAAAACTTCGGAAATATCCTTTATTTTTTCCTTAAAAGCCTTTGCTCGGTCACGCCAATCAGGATCATCCTTTAACAGGTGATCATAGTCGACTAAAAAAGCACCGCAGCCGCCGGCATTGGTAATGATATAGTCCACGTCTAACTCTTCAAAGGCGATAATATTCCGTTTCGCAAGCTGCTTGGCTGCCTCTTTTTCACCGCTATGACCATGTAAGGCCCCGCAGCAAGTTTGATTCTTAGGAATCACGACCTCACAGCCGGCTAACTGAAGCAGCTTCATGGTTGCGTCGTTTGTTTTCATGAACATCGTATCCATTAAACAGCCGCTGAAAAAAGCAACCCGCTTCACTTTTTCCGTCAAAGCCGGCAGCTGTTCCGGCCGATTTTTCATCTCTTTCATCGTTGGCACAGCTGGCAATACTTTTTCCATTGTCGTTAAGCTTTCAGGCAATAGTCCTAAAAAGCCAATTTTCCGTGCAATCGTTTGGATTCCGGAGCGTTGGTAAAAACCAAGCATGCCCACAGTCCATCGCATGCGTTCTGGATGTGGAAATAATCCTTGAAAAACTGTTTTTCTGACAGCTCGAACAGGTAAAGAATGCTTCTTATTTTGATTAATAATATCTCTTGCGTCTTCCAATAAATGGCCATAATTGACGCCAGAGGGGCAAACAGGTTCACAGGCCCGGCAGCCGAGGCAGAGTTCGAGTGACCGTTCGAAATCCTCATCCGGTTCAATCACACCGTCCACGACCGCTTTCATAAGCGCGATTCTGCCCCGGGGAGAATGTGATTCTTTATAGCCTGATTCGATATAAGTAGGACATGTTGGCAGACAAAAGCCGCAGCGCATACAGTTTAGCAATTCATCCTCATTCATCCGCGCTTTAAATTGTTCCTGAATCTTTTCTTGTTCTTGTACCGTTGTCATCTTGTAATCACCACGCGTTTCTTGCTGTCCTTTGCAAAAACTTTCCCTGGATTCATGATATTATTTGGGTCAAATGCCTGCTTAATCGCTTTCATCGCGGCGATACCTTCCGCCTTTAGTTTCCATTCAAGGTATGGGGCCTTCATAGCGCCTACCCCGTGTTCCCCGGTAATGGTTCCACCTAATTCAATTGCCTTTTCAAAAATTTCCGCAAACGCCTTTTCGACGCGTTCCATTTCTTCATGGTTTCTAGCATCGGTTGCACATGTGGGGTGGAGATTTCCGTCTCCTGCGTGACCAAAGGTACAAATCGTCAGCTGATATTTTTCGGTAATCTCATTAATGGCCTTCACCATTTTGGCAATCTCCGACCTTGGCACCGTTGCATCCTCGAGGATCGTCGTCGGCTTCAAGCGGGCGACGGCTGAAAGGGCCGCGCGACGTGCAGTTCTTAGGGCATCGGCTTCCTCTTCAGTAGCGGCCACCTGAATCGATACGGCATTCTCCTGCCTGCAAACTTCAGCAATTTTTTCCATATCACGTTCCACCACTTCAAGAGGGCCATCCTGTTCAATTAAGAGCACTGCTTGAACATTAGTAGGCAGGCCGATTTGTGCAAAATCTTCGACTACCTTTAATGTCGGCTGATCGAGGAACTCCAGGGTGGTCGGGATGATTTTATTGGCAATAATCTTTGAAACACATTTGGCCGCAGCATTAAGATCTTGATAAAGAGCAAGCATCGTCTTTCTCGTTTCCGGCATCGGAATGAGTTTCAATGTTGCTTCCGTAATGACACCAAGCGTCCCTTCTGAGCCAACGAACAGCCGGGTCAAATCATAACCGGCGACATCCTTTGCCAGCTTGCCGCCAGTTCGGATGATATCGCCATTTGGCAATACCGCCTCTAAACCAATGACATAATCTCTCGTTACACCGTATTTGAGGCCGCGCAAGCCGCCGGAGTTTTCATTGATGTTGCCGCCAATGGTCGAGATCTTCATGGAGCTTGGGTCAGGTGGGTAGAATAGACCTTTTTCTTCAATGGCATGAATCATATCAAGCGTAATGACACCTGGCTGTACGGTGATTGTTAGGTTCTCTTCGTCAATTTCCATGATGTTATTCATATGTTTAAAAAGAAGAACGATCCCGCCCTCGGTTGGACAGGTTCCGGCACACAGGTTGGTACCAGAGCCACGCGGTACAATCGGAACTTTATATTCATTACAAAGCTTCAGGATTTCCGAAATTTCTGCGGTATTGCGCGGACTGACTACGGCATCCGGCATCGATTGGAAGTTTGGTGTTGCATCATATGAGTAGACTAAACGTTCTGTTTTGGAATCAGCGAAATTTTCCTTGGTTACAATAGATATTAGTTTTTCTTTTACTTCATTCGAAAGCATGGTGTTTCCCCCATTTCTTTTCTTACGGAATAATTCTGCTCTATGAAAACGAATCGCTTTGAAATTTTATTTTAATAAATATATAATAATTATAAAATATTAATTCAAAAGGAGCAATACTATTGAAATATTCACTGTTAGCAACTGATTTGGATGGTACTTTGTTAAACGATCAAAAAGAGATTGATATTGAAACAATCGAAGCCATTCATGAGTACCGCAGACGTGGAGGAAAGGTAGTGATTTGCAGCGGCCGTTCCCCGCTTTCAACCAAATGGATTGCCAATACCATCGGCCTCAAGGGAGAGCCTATCATTGCCTACAATGGAGCCATTCTGCTTGATGAAAATGGAGAGGTACAAGAGCAGGCTGTATTTCAGCACGAACCGCTTTTACATTTCTGGGAATTATGTGAGGCGGAAGGCATTTATGCCCATTTTTATGAAGGTGACACACTGCTCGTTCCGATGGTAAATAAATGGAACGAAAACTGGATTGAAAATAATATTCCTACCCTTGAAAAATCAGGCGGCAGGATCAAAGACTGTGAAAGTATGCGAAAAAACTGCAAGATCAAGGTCATCGATCATTTTTATCAATATATGAAAGAAAATCAACCTAAGATTACGAAAATAGCAGTATTTGATGACGAAGATCGACTGGCTGATTTTTCAAAGCAGATTGTGGAGCAGGTCGAGGATATGGAAATCAGCAGCAGCTTCAATTTTCTCAATTTGGAGATCTCTCCAAGCGGTGTCACAAAGGCAGCTGCCCTGGTAAAGCTTACTGAGCAGCAAGGTATTCCAATCTCACAAACGGCTGCCATTGGTGATAATTATAATGATTCGCTTATGCTCTCTGCCGTCGGACTTGGAATTGCGATGGGGAATGCCCCGGAAAAAGTGAAAAAATTGGCGGATCAAGTGACGGAGAATAATAATGAAGCAGGCGTTGCGAAGGCCATTCGCCGGTATTTGCTAGATTAATGTAAGGGTTGGGCGGTTATTGTAGCGGGGGGGCAAGACACTAGCTTTTATTTGCTAGGACTTTCCGAATGGTTCCATTGTGCAAAATAATTTTTTAAAATAATATTTCATTTTTTAAATAAAAATATTGAATTATTATTTCATCCAGCATATAATAAATATACAGTAACCGCTTACAACACAGAATAGACCCACAGGAGGATAACGATACAATGGAAGAAAATCTTGAGTTATTAACGACAGAATCGCGAAACGAGCATTCTATGCAGATAGATACGGCAAACCCGATGGATATATTACGGATCATGAATGAGCAAGATCAATTAGTAGCATTAGCGGTAAAGGAAGTTTTACCCGATGTAGAAGCAGCAGTGCAATTTGTATTTGAATCCTTTCAAAAAGGGGGACGGCTCATTTATTTAGGAGCGGGTACCAGCGGCCGATTAGGGGTACTGGATGCAGTAGAATGTCCGCCTACCTTCAGCACTGACCCTGAAATGGTTCAAGGGTTAATGGCAGGGGGCGAAGGTGCCTTTTTAAAAGCAGTGGAGGGAGCTGAGGATGATCCGGAGCTTGGTGTCAGTGATTTGCAATCATTGGGGCTGACGAAAAACGATACCGTTATTGGCATCGCTGCCAGCGGCCGGACACCATATGTGATCGGAGCACTTCGCTATGCTCGAAGTATAGGTGCGAAAACAGTTTCCCTTTCATGTAATAAAAATGCGGCGATTAGTAAGGAAGCCGATCAAAGCATCGAAGTGATTGTCGGTCCAGAAGTCCTTACGGGTTCGACTCGCTTGAAATCAGGAACCGCCCATAAAATGATTTTGAATATGATTTCCACCTCATCGATGATTCTTCTAGGAAAAGCCTATGATAATTTGATGGTGGATGTTCATGTAAGTAATCAAAAATTGAAGGAACGTGCAATTGGCATCATCCGCAAAATTACTGGGGTTTCGTATGAAATGGCGTCGGAGGCATTGGAAAAGGCAGATTTACAAGTTAAAACAGCCATTGTCATGATTAAGACGAATACAACGAAACAGGAAGCAGAACAATTATTAGTAGAGGCAAATGGTTATGTAAAAACAGCGATTCAAAAAGTTGAAAAATGAAGTAGTTAAAAAGGTGGTATTTGTGTGGCAGCAGGCGGTTTAAAAATGATTCAGAACATGCTGGAACAGCTTCCGGCTTCTGAGCGAAAAATTGCTGAGTTTATTCTTGAAAATCCGCAAAGCATTTTAAACAGTACGGTCAATGACATCGGAAATCAAGCAAATACAAGTGGGGCAGCCGTTATTCGGCTCTGTAAATCCTTAGGATTAAATGGATTTCAAGATTTAAAAGTAAGAATTGCCGGGGATTTAGTGAAGCCTGCAGAACAAGGGTATCGTGACATCGAACCAGGTGAATCCTTTTTCTCCATTGTTCAGAAGACAACGAGCAACAGTATCCAAAGCATCCGTGATTCGGAAGAGATCATCAATTTCGATGAATTGGAACGTGCTGTTCACACTTTGTTGCCTGCTCAAAATGTTCATTTTTTTGGAATTGGCGCTTCAAATATTATCGCGAAGGATGCACAGCAAAAATTCCTTCGCATTCATAAAAATGCAACCGCTTTTACAGATACACATCTTGTCGCTACATTAATTGCTAATGCCAATAAGGATGATGTGGTGTTTAGTATTTCCCACTCCGGGGAAACGGCAGAGATTGTTAAAGTAATGCAACTCGCGAAAGAGCGCGGGGTGAAGACGATAAGTTTAACAAAATACGGACAATCAACCGTCTCGTCTCTCGCTGATATTAAGCTGTTTACCTCGTATTCCGGCGAGGCAACGTTTCGAAGTGCTGCTACATCATCGCGTCTAGCACAGCTATATATCATTGATATTTTGTTTTTGTCGATGGCAACCGTTCAGTATGAGAAAACGATTAATTCGATTGATCAAACAAGAGAAGCTATTCGGTTTATTAAAGAAGGGAAATAATCCTTACAGGGGGTGATGCGGACACCAATCTGTTTCATATTTTTTTAAAAATAAATTAACAACAGAGAGAAGGGGAATTAACATGGCTGGAGAGAATAAAATATTAGCCGAAAAGATACTTGAACAATTAGGCGGGCCAGCGAATGTTGGCAATTACACGCATTGTATGACAAGACTTCGTGTGACACCAAACGATGAGTCGAAGGTCAACAAAGCAGCAATTAAGAAAATTGACGGGGTACTAGGGGTAGTCGAAGAAGAGACACTCCAAATTATTCTTGGTCCTGGAAAAGTAAATAGAGTAACAGAAGAGTTTGGTAAATTAGTAGATGCTGCCGGCGGGATTGATTTAAAATCAAAAGCAGCAAGCACAAAGGCTGAAATTAACAAAAAGAATGCAACACCATTCAAGCTGTTTTTACGAAAAATCTCAAGTATCTTCATTCCATTAATCCCGGCACTTGTGGCATCCGGTTTAATTACAGGGATCACAAAAGCCATCATACAGGCAGGCTGGCTGGCCGGTGATTCCCAACTTGCAACCATCTTAACGGTCATTGGCGGCGGATTATTTGGTTACCTTGGAATTTTGGTAGGTATTAATGCTGCGAAAGAATTTGGCGGGTCACCAGCGCTTGGGGCGATTGCCGGTATCTTAATCATTAACCCGGCAGTTGCAGGCATCCATTTGTTTGGCGCAGATTTACTTCCTGGACGCGGAG
>Ga0213822_1001059_pt1 | contig 16962 bp, 10 predicted proteins | sample MC6MC0908MG_FD_179872 | JGI IMG/M metagenome (GOLD analysis project Ga0213822, IMG submission 179872) | Enriched soil aggregate microbial communities from Iowa State University, Ames, United States - MC6-MC0908-MG | ecosystem: Environmental > Terrestrial > Soil > Unclassified | place: USA: Iowa...
TAAGCGGTACAGGTAAAGAAATCGAAAAACGCCCTTACGCACCAGGTCAACACGGTCCAAACCAACGTAAAAAATTATCAGAATACGGTTTACAACTTCAAGAAAAACAAAAACTTCGTCACATGTACGGCATGAACGAACGTCAATTCCGTACTCTATTCGACCGCGCTGGTAAAATGAAAGGTGTTCACGGTGAAAACTTCATGGTTCTTCTTGAAACTCGCCTTGACAACCTAGTTTACCGTTTAGGTTTAGCTCGTACTCGTCGTGGATCTCGTCAATTAGTAAACCACGGCCACATCTTAGTAGATGGCAAACGCGTTGATATCCCTTCATTCAGCGTAAAACCAGGTCAAACGATTTCTCTTCGTGAAAAATCTCAAAACCTTGCTGTAGTAACAGAAGCAATCGAAGTAAACAACTTCGTACCTGACTACTTAACATTTGATGCTGACAAAAAAGAAGGTACATTCACTCGCCTTCCAGAGCGTTCTGAATTATCAGCTGAAATCAACGAAGCATTCATCGTAGAGTACTACTCTCGTTAATTTTTTAACGTTAGATTACTTACGGTTCTCAAACCTCGCAACCTTGTTTATACAAGTGTTTGTGGGGTTTTTGCATATAATCAGTCAATCGGAAATTTACGTTTTTATTCGGGGGATTTGGGGGAGCGTCTAGGGGAGCGTTTTTTTCTTTAAATTAATTTATAAAATAACATACGGACAGGTGTACACTAACTCAGATTTATTCAATTTTCTACCACACTTTCAAAAAGATATTCTTCTCTATCTCCTTCTGCCTATAAGACTGAATCCAAAAAAAAATAATATAAATCAACTTTTGTCCCCTTTTGAACATATTTTGATAAAACCTCTTTGGAGAATTAGGATACTGAGTTGATCTTATTGCGATTAATTCACAAACAGGAAAAAAAGAGTGAAAAAAAATCAAGTACAAGTTGAATATAAAACATACGAACACTATTATATCTGAATTTTATCAATTTTCGTTCAATTAATAACAAAACTTGATTTTGAACCATTTATAATTAATGATATGTTTTTAACATACCCAGGAAAAAGTAAAGAAGGATGAAATACCACGCTTAAATTTTTATTAATATTTTAAATTAGGAACTGCTTTCAAGTAGTAAATTACTGTTTCGTAGAAAAAGAGCCGAGTAGCAATTACACGGTTAGGGAGTTTCTTAAAAAAGTTTTTCATATTAGAGTAATCAGAAATCCCAATTCACCGTTATTGAATATTTGTGTATTATCGAAAATGAAAGGGGGAAGAACATGAAAAACATGACAAAAAACATTCTTATTTTTTTTCTAGGTTTTGTGACGTTCTCATTTTCTCAATCATTTTCAGATTTTTCTTTTAAATCAAAGGGGGTAAAACATGAAAAAGTCACTAAGACTCCTAGTTATGGTCCCCTCTATTATTTTACTAGCAGGATCATCAATTTGCAGGCGGGGTTACTTCTCCAGCTTGCTAACTCATTAGCGTCTGCTATTGAGAGTAGTCCAAGCAAACTAAGAACAGCTTATGATAGAGGGCAACACTGTTACGTGGTATCTGTTTACGCGAACGTTGTTAAACCAAGTTTGTCGAAGATAGCTTATGTATATTACGCAAATCAAACACTTAGGTTTGTAGAAAAGTAATTCATTCATATAGTAGTGCCCCCTAAAGTTAAAGTTTTTATTATGCAGCTAATTGGCTGGCATGAGTTCGGTATTTTAATGGACTCATGCCAGCCAGTTTCTGTCTAATATGTTCATTGTCATAGTAGTCGATATACCCCCTTTTCATTTCCAATAATACTCAAATATTCAATAATGGTGGATAGAGTTTTTTTGATTATATTTATCTAAATTACAAAATATTTCGATAATACAATTTCAGGAGGGATAACATGAAAAAAATTGCTATTTTAGTACTAATTTGTTCTTTGCTAGGTATTATTATTAGAATTTATGATATCGTGAAATCGGGAAATACAATATTCTCCATTTATAATATTGATTTAATTATTCTTTGTATAATAGTAATCTTTAGTTTGGTGCTCAGTTTAAAACTTGATCCAAAGAAATGAATCCAAATATAGTTTCACAGTACAATAATAAAAAGCCCAGGCTCATAATTAATTGAGTACCTAGGCTTTGATGATCAACAGATTAGTATTTATGTTATCTGTTTTTTATTCAACTTATATGTGATTGATATTTTAAATACTAGTCAATGTCGTTAAACTCACTACGATCATGTATTAAAGATAATCCATCACCGTCCTGCTTAAATTCAAGTTTTGCAAAGGTAATAACTCTATTAAATTCTTTACCGAACCAATAATACGTTTTTGTACCCAAACTGTCGTAAGTAAGGAGACCTTCCCCATCCAAGAATTCCTTAAAAATAAAAACCCTAGAAACCTTATTAGATTAATGGCTCCTAGAATTTTTTCATCGATAATTTTTTATACGATAGATGATGAACTCGATTTTGATACAATTCCCTCTTCAGCTTTTTTCGTTTAGTTCGCAATATAAGCCCAACTATTAGGTAAAGAATTGTAGTAATAATACCTGCCGTTGGAGAAACAATACATACTTTTCCCTCCCAGTCTCCACTCCAATCAACTTTTAGTGATGAGCCCTGAAAATGCTTAAAAAATAAAAAAGGAACCTTCTGTCTTTACGGTAGTCTAAATAGAAAATATTTCAAATTACAAGGAGGAAATTATGGGGTTTTCTGAACTTACTGTGATGGCCTTAATTTATAGTGGCATGATGATTTTTTTCTTAGTACCTTTTAAAAAGCAGCAAAGCAAGGAATTTAAGCATCCAATTACTTTTAAAGAAAGTCTACTGCATATCACTTTTCATAAAAAAGCTTTACTGACCCTCCTTTTATTAACCTTTTTGTTAATAGCTATTTGGTTCGGTTATGAGCAAGAGATCTATCATTTTAATGCTCACAGTGGTTATCCCCCTATCAATACAGATTCAGAAGCAACTTTCTATATGTGCGCATTAATTGGGTATACAGTCATTCTTTATTTACTTCTCGCATTATGGGTTTCCTTAAACATTTTAAAAAGAAAGATAAATTAATTAAATATTCTAATAATTTATGACGTTTTTTTGTACTTTACAATAGTAATCTCACAATTTATTAACAACTTAATCACTACTTTTATAATAGAAACAATATATCAGTTTTTTACTATTCAGCCCATCGTTAAAATAGAACCGACTCCCAAAAAATATATTTTACTTTTATAAGAAAACAATTTAAAAACGCTTTCATTTAAACAACCCTAGACAATTCAATCTTTCAACAACCTGAAAAAACAGCTAACTTTTTTGTAAAATAATAACATGAATAAAATTAACAATTTTAATAAAAATACGAGTTGAACTTTTACAAGGAATAGAATAACATGAATTTCGGAAGGTGGTTCGCCATCATTCAAGCAATAACAATTTTGTTAAAGGGGTTGGAAATATGTCAGACGTTCTAAAGCAATTTGTAATGCCAAAAACAAACTTATTTGGACCTGGAGCAATTCAAGAAGTTGGTACACGCTTAAATGATTTAGAAGTGAAAAAGACATTAATCGTAACAGATGAGGGCTTACACAAATTAGGTCTCTCTGAACAAATTGCTAACATCATTACAGCTGCTGGAATTGATGTAGCGATTTTCCCGAAAGCAGAACCAAATCCAACAGATCAGAACATTGAAGATGGAGTTGCAGTATACCATGCTGAAAACTGTGATTCAATCGTATCTCTTGGAGGAGGTAGCGCACACGATGCAGCGAAAGGTATTGGACTTATTGCTTCGAATGGTGGACGCATTCATGATTACGAAGGCGTTGACAAATCTCAAAACCCATTGGTGCCATTAATCGCTATCAACACAACTGCTGGTACTGCAAGTGAAATGACTCGCTTCACAATTATCACGGATACAGCACGTAAAGTGAAGATGGCCATCGTTGACAAACACGTTACACCACTTCTGTCAATTAATGACCCAGAGTTAATGGTTGGCTTACCTCCTGCCCTAACTGCGGCAACTGGTTTAGATGCATTAACACATGCTATCGAATCGTTTGTATCGACAAACGCAACACCGATTACTGATGCATGTGCTGAAAAGGTACTTCAGCTAGTTCCTGAATATTTACCACGTGCCTATGCAAACGGTGCAGATTTAGAAGCACGTGAGCAAATGGTCTACGCACAATTTTTAGCAGGTATGGCATTTAATAATGCATCACTTGGCTATGTACATGCGATTGCTCATCAATTAGGTGGCTTCTATAACCTACCACACGGCGTATGTAATGCTATTTTATTGCCACATGTTTGCCGCTTCAACTTAACAGCACGCACAGAGCGTTTTGCAAGAATTGCTGAATTATTAGGCGAAAACGTTGAAGGATTAAGTAAACGTGATGCTGCTGAAAAAGCAATTGCAACAATTGAAAATCTCTCTAAAGATTTAAACATTCCATGTGGCTTCCGCGAATTAGGTGCGAAGGATGAGGATATTGAAATCTTAGCGAAAAACGCAATGTTAGATGTATGTGCTGCAACAAACCCACGTAAAGCAACTTTAGAGGAAATTAAACAAATTATTACGAACGCGATGGGCCCTGTAGCGAAGAAAGAAGAGTCACTTGAAGCTGTCGCACTTTCTTAATAAACAATAAAACAAATAGAACGGCATGTCTTTTACAGGCATGCCGTTTTTGTTGAGTCGAAAATGCGTTCGCTCATTGTATGTAACGCCAACACTCGCTATACTTTTCTTAAAAAGAATTGGAGATATGAATATGCGTTTAATCTCAATTTGTCCTAGTAATACTGAGCTCGTTGCTTATCTAGGTTTGACAGATCAGCTTGTTGGTGTCGATGATTTCTCAGATTGGCCATTAGCAGTAAAAGACTTACCACAGCTAGGTCCAGACCTATCCATTAATATGGACGCATTAGAAGCATTACAGCCTGATCTTGTACTCGCATCCTTAAGTGTACCAGGTATGGAAAAAAATATCGAAGCTCTACAAGCAAGAAATATTCCTCACATTGTTTTTAATGCCAATTCATTAGAGGAAATCGCACAAGATCTCCATTCATTGGGTAAAGCCTGTAGAGTTGAAGATCGTGCTAAAATAATTTCTGAGGAATATTTACAATACATTGAACGTCTTCGCTCCGTTGCACAAACGATTCTTAAAAAACCTACGCTCTATTGGGAATGGTGGCCGAACCCTATTTTCACACCAGGTAAAATAAATTGGCTAACTGAAATTAGCGCCATTGCTGGTGGGCAAAATCTGTTTCAAGATGTAGAACTCGCAAGCGTGCAAACTGATTGGGCAGATGTAGTAAGGCGCAATCCAGACTATATTATGATGGCTTGGGTAGGAGTTGCCTTCGAGCGTATTCAACCTGCAATTTTATTAAAACGTCCAAATGCCCAGGAGTTACAGGCAGTTCAAATGAAGCAGCTTCACGTGATGGAGGAATGGCTTTATTGTCGCCCATCACCTCGCCTAATAGAGGGTGCATTGAAGCTTGCCCAAATACTTCACCCAAAAGAATATGGGCACTTAAAGCTTCCTAGTTTTTTAGATAGCTAAAAGAAATGGTCAAGGAAGCTTTTGTTAATATTGTGACACTTTAAATGAGCGTGATTTCCGTTCCAGGCTACTCGTTTTCGCACAGGAACATTGTAGCTGAAGTTTCGTTTTATCACTATAAATTAGAGTGACATGCCAGAAGGTACATGCCATGTGAAATGGTTGATTGGAGTGGAGCGCCCAGTCGGAACGGAAATCAACCCCTCGTTTTGCCAACATACTTTATTTAATAGAACAACCAAAACAAAACATCCCCTCAAATGATTGAAGGGATGTTTCGTTTTGTTGTATGGGTTTGAATTAAACAAACTTCACCATATGGTATTTTTTCTTACCGCGACGTACAATGCTAAACGCATCCTCTAAACGATCCTTAACGTCGATGACATATTCTAATTCAGTGACCTTTTCACCGTTTACGCTAATCGCACCATTCGTTACGTCTTCACGAGCTTGACGTTTTGAAGGTGAAATACCTGCTTCCACAAGTAAATCCACGATGTTTTTATCTTCTTTCGCCATTTCAAAAGAAGGAACATCTTTAAACGCATCCTTCATTTCATCAGCAGAAAGTGCTTTTAAATCACCAGAGAATAATGCAGCCGTAATACGAATTGCTTGATCTAATGCTTCTTGACCATGAATTAAACGAGTCATTTCTTCTGCTAGCGCTTTTTGTGCCTTACGTAAATGTGGTTCCTCTTCTACAGATACTGCTAAAGCTTCTATCTCTTCACGAGAAAGGAATGTAAAGATTTTTAAGTATTTTACAACGTCAGCATCTGCAGCATTAATCCAGAATTGGTAGAACTCGTATGGAGAAGTTTTCTTGCCATCTAACCATACAGCACCACCAGCCGTTTTACCGAATTTTGTACCATCTGCTTTCGTTACTAATGGAATCGTTATACCAAATGCTTTCGTCTCTTCCTCATGCGTTTTACGAATAACTTCTAAACCAGTTGTAATATTCCCCCACTGATCAGAACCACCTACTTGAATGCGACAGTTGTAATGGTTGTATAAATGATTGTAATCAATACCTTGAATTAAAGTGTACGCAAACTCAGTAAATGAAATCCCTGTGTCAAGACGTGATGCAATTGTATCCTTTGCTAGCATGTAGTTCACATTAATTAATTTCCCGTAATCGCGTAAAAACTCAATTGTATTGATATCGCCAATCCAGTCACGGTTGTTAACTAACTGCGCACCATTGCCATCTTCTGCAAAGTCAAAAATACGCTCTAATTGACTACGAATACCTTGAACGTTTTTATCGATTTGCTCAACTGTTTGCAATTGGCGTTCTTCTGAGCGACCAGATGGATCTCCTATCATACCAGTCGCACCTCCTACTAGCAAAATCGGACGATGACCTGCTTTTTGGAATCGACGTAGTGTTAAAAGAGGCACAATATGTCCAATATGCATAGAGTCTGCAGTTGGATCTACACCACAGTATAAAGAAACAGACTGCTCATCTAATAATTTGGTCATACCTTCAGCATCAGTTTGTTGGTATAACAATCCGCGCCATTCTAAGTCTTGTAATAATTCATTCGTCATTTCTATTCCTCCTAATGTGTTTGATGTTTCTTTACGTGTAGAGCCAATCTAAATAAAAAAGTCCCTACACGCAAAATATTGCATGCAGGGACGTTATTCACTAACGCGGTACCACCCGGCTTGAAGATGTCATCCATCTTCCTCTTCATTCAACCGCCTTTATCGCAGGCGCGCACGTCTAAGCTCCAAGCACGTAATTCGTCTCTACATTATGACCAGCTTTCACCAACCGCTGGCTCTCTAAACAGGGAATATAGACACTACTGCAAGCTCTTCATCACTAGAAAACTATAAGCATTATTCTATACGATTCTTTTTTTCATTGTCAATAACTATGTTCGAGCTAAATCAATATGTGCTATAATAAACAAGATTTTAGGAGGTCGATACATTGAAAGAATGGATTGAGAAAATCAATGCAAAGATCGAAGAATTATTAGTACGAAAATGGATGAAGAAATTACGCATTTCCGGAAGTGTTATCTGGAACTTATTTTTACTATTTTTAATCTTTGCATTGGTAGGCACTGTATTTGTCGGTTCAGTTGGTGCTGGCTATTTTGCTTCACTCGTTAAAGAAGAGCCTCTGCGCTCTAAAGAAGAATTGCGAACTCAAATTTTTAACTACGATTCAACTAGTGAGATTTATTTTGCCGACGATATTTATATTGGAAAATTACGTACCGATTTAGAACGTCGTGAAACAACATTAAATAATGTCTCTCCAGATGTAATTAATGCCGTATTAGCGACAGAGGATGAGTATTTCCGTGAACACAACGGAATAGTTCCGAAGGCCGTTATTCGTGGGCTACTTCAAGACGTAACAAACTCTTCTACTCAAACAGGGGGCTCTACGCTAACACAGCAGCTTATTAAAAACCAAGTATTAACAAATGAAGTATCCTATGAACGGAAAGCAAAAGAACTTTTACTTGCGATGCGTTTAGAGCATTTTATGACAAAGGAAGAAATTTTAGAGGCCTATTTAAACATTATTCCTTATGGTCGTAGCTCTTCAGGTCGAAATATCGCAGGAGTGGAAACTGCTGCTGAAGGTATTTTCGGCGTAAAAGCAAAGGATTTAACGCTTCCTCAAGCGGCGTACATAGCTGGTATTCCTCAAGCACCTTTTGCTTACACACCTTTTACAAATACAGGTGATCTTAAAAGTGACGAAGCTCTTCAACCGGGCATTGATCGTATGAAAACTGTTCTTTATCGTATGAAAGACGCAGGTTATATTAACGAAGCGCAGTATAAACAAGCAATCGCTTATGATATCACTGCCGACTTCCGTTCACCCGAGATACATGCTGAGGATAGCTATCCATGGCTAACGTATGAGCTCGAAAATCGCGCGAAAGAAATAATTGCTGAAAAACTAGCAAAAGAAGATGGTGTTGATCCAGAACGCTTAAAGAATGAACAAAAATTAAAAGATAGATATATGATCTTAGCAGACCGTGATGTCCGTTCGAAAGGCTATCGTATTTATTCGACAATCGATAAAGATATGTACGATGCGATGCAAAAAGCAGCGGAAAACTTTAAATATTACGGTCATACGTATACAGCTAAAGAAAAGGACCCTGTAACAGGTGAAGAAGTTGAGGTTCAAATGCCTGTACAGGTTGGTAGTGTTTTAATCGAAAATACTACTGGACGTATTTTAAGCTTCGTCGGTGGTCGTGATTTTGAATTAAAAAGTTATAACTATGCTACACAGGCAAAACGCTCAAATGGCTCAACAATGAAGCCTTTACTCGTATATGCACCTGCAATAGAATACGGTGTAATCGGTGCAGGTAGCCCGTTAGTCGACGTAAAATTCTCTATTGGTAATTGGAGTCCGAGCAACTATATTGCTAGTGATGAACGAGGACTTATACCTGCACGTGAGGCATTAGCTGATTCACAGAACTTATCTGCTTTACGTCTATATTATGATATTCTTAACAGACGTCCTGCCGATTATTTAGTAAAGATGGGGATTACAACCTTACAACCGGATGACTTCACAAACATTGCAGCCGGGATTGGGGGAGTAAAAGAAGGTATTACTGTTGAAGAGAACACCAATGCCTACTCAACTTTTGCAAATGGTGGACAATTCATCGACGCTTATATGATTGATAGAATTGAAGACCAAGATGGGAATATCATCTATAAACACGAAGTTGAACCTGTACAAGTATTTAGCCCTGAAACTTCTTATATCATGACAGATATGATGCGAGATGTGTTATCACAAGGAACGGGTACAGTAGCAAAAAATACACTAAAATTCTCTTCTGACTTCGCTGCTAAAACTGGTACATCACAAAACTATAAAGATGTTTGGTTAGTCGGCTATAACCCGAATGTTTCTCTTGGAGTATGGATGGGTTATGATCAAAATCAATCATTGTATGCATTTAACAATACGTATCAGCAACCTAGTGTGCGTATTAACAAGTTATGGGGAACATTGATGAATTCTGTGTATGATGTAGATCCGCAATTAATTGACCCTAATACTAGCTTTAAGGCACCTAAAAACGTTGTGACTGCATCATTCTGTGGTATTTCTGGTTTAGCGCCTTCTGCAGCATGTGCGAATGCTGGTCTCGTGCGCTCTGATTTGTTTAATGCGAAAGTATTTTTACCTTCGCAGCCAGATGATAGCTTAGCTTCTTCTAGTGTAGTTACGATTAAGGGTAACACATATAATGCACTCCCTAGTACACCACGAGAATTTGTAAAAGCAGGTGGTGCAGGTATTAATCAGGCATTTATTAAACGGATGCTAGGCCCACTTGGCGGTAATCCGGCTAGCCTATTACCAAAAAATTCGTCATTATCGAATTCAGCGGTATCAGCTGTTAATTTCCCAGCTGACAGTAATGCACCTGGAGCAGTATCTGCTTCAATTAATGGCAATACGTTATCTTGGTCAGGCTCTTCAAATGATGTAGTCGGTTACCGGATCTATAACGTAACAAATGGAGGTAGGACACTTGTCGGATCAGTACTTGAATCATCACATAGTATGACGGTAGCAAGTGGTCAAGCCTATGCTGTTGTCGCTGTAGATATTACAGGTTTAACTTCACCGCAATCCAATGTCGTTTCTACTGGTGGCAGCGGAAGTGAAAAAAAACCTGAAGAAAAAGACGAACAAGAAAAGCCACCAACAACTCCACCTACTAACGAAAATGATTCGGACAATAATGAAAACGGCTCCGAAAATGACAATGGTTCCGGTGGTAGTAATGGGGATGGCTCCAATACCGGCAATGGTTCCGGGAATAACGGAAACAACTCGAATAATGGCAGTGGCTCCGGGAATAACGGAAACGGCTCAAACAATGGCAGTGGCTCCGGGAACAACGGAGACGGCTCAAATAGTGGCAGTGGCTCCGGGAACAACGGAGATGGCTCCAATACCGGCAGTGGCTCCGGGAATAACGGGAACGGCTCTAACGGAGGAGACAACGGAAATACAACTCCACCTCCTACCCAATAAAGATAAACAAGCTTACTACAATCAATTTTGAATTGTAGTAAGCTTGTTTTTTTGTCATTATAAAGAGGACTACTAATTTGAAGGGGTGGAAAAAATATGAACATTTTAGTTTTAGGAGGCACTCGCTTTTTTGGTAAAAAGCTTGTTGAACTTTGTATTGAAAATGGACATAATGTAACTATTTTAACACGTGGTCAAAGTGGAAATCCTTTTGGTACAAAGGTGAAGCAACTTGTTGTTAATCGAGATGATGCTAATGCGTTGTCACAAGCACTATCAGGTACAACATGGGATATTGTCTATGATAATATTTGCTATTCTCCAAATGAGGCACATCAACTAAGCAAACTTTTAGATGGTAAAACGAAAAAGCTTGTCTTCACCTCTACTCTCTCGACCTATGACATAAACAGCACTGTCAAAACAGAAGAAGATTTTAATCCTTACGATTATGAAATTCGAATGGGAAAGCGTGAAGATTTTTCATATGGTGAAGGTAAACGACAAGCGGAGACAGTACTTTTCAAAGAGGCTACATTCCCCGTCGTAGCTGTACGTTTCCCAATTGTTATGAGTGAAAACGACTATACACGCCGTTTACATTTTCACGTTGAACGAATTTTACAAGATCAGCCTATTTCATTCCCAAATATTGAAGCAAAGATGAGTTTCATTACCGATGAAGAAGCCGCTGCATTTTTATATTTTGCTGGCATTACGCCTATTGAAGGACCTTATAACGCTACAGCAACGGATGCAATTTCGTTACAAGATTTAATGGGGCTTATTGAAGAAGCTAGTGGGAAGCATGCAAAAATTTCACTTGTAGGTGGCGATGAACAGTCGCAATCGCCATATGGAATTCCAGCAGATTGGTATATGTCAACTGCAAAGGCAGAAGCTGCAGGCTTTACATTTAGTCACCTTCACGATTGGCTCCCTGCTCTAGTAAAAACATTAGTAAAAGAGCTGAAATAAAATTTTACTAAACTACCCAATAGTTTGCGGATGGCATTTGTTAAAACGTAAACAATGTAAGTTGATTGGAGTGGAGGCTGGGCGACTCCTTGGGGATCAGCGATAGAGGAACGAAGGCTAAGAGCATCACGTCCTGTGATAACGCCTTCGTGACCTACATCGTGTAGGCCCGAGACCCTGGAGCGAGCATCGCGAGTGAAGCGGCTCATCGGACGCCCCCAGGAAGCTTTGCTCTGTGCGAAAGCGAAGCGTCAGCAACAAATGTTTTATCTGTAGCGAAAGCAAAGCGTCAGCAACAAATGTTTTATCTGTAGCGAAAGCGAAGCGGCAGCTACAAAGCGCCCAACCGGAACGGAAATCAACCACACGTTATGGTGATAAGTCTTTTTTGATTAGCTATTAAAAATCTGCTAAATTTCTTGTAAAAAGAAAGTCTAGCAGATTCATTTTTTATCGTATTTAATTTGACCTGATACTATAACAGTATCGTTTTTAAAATCGCAATTGCCTCATCTATTTCCTCTTTTGAAACTGTTAATGGTGGTAGTAGACGAATAACGTTTGGTCCTGCTCCAACTAATAATAAGCCGTTTTCCTCTGCCGCAGCTATATACGAAGCTACCTCAGTATCACCACAGCCAATGCCAAGAAGTAAGCCCTGACCCTGTACCGTATACGTAGAAGGTAGATTTTCTTTCAACTGCTTAACAAAATACGAGGATAGCTCCTGTACATTTTGTAAAAAAGCAGGTTCAAAAACATGATCAAGCACGGTTTCTGCAACACTCATCGCTAACGGATTACCACCAAATGTTGTCCCATGTGTACCAGGACCAAATGTTTCATATAACTCAGCTGTTCCAAGCATGCTACCTACAGGGAAACCACCACCTAGCCCCTTCGCCAATGTCACAATATTTGGTTTTAATACAGTTTGCTCATAAGCATATCTTGTTCCTGCTCGTCCAATACCTGTTTGAACCTCATCGATAATTAGTAAAATTCCTTTGTCGTCACAGGCTTTCGCAATAGCTGCCGCGAATTCTGGTGATACACCGTTTACACCGCCCTCACCTTGAATCATTTCCAACATAATTGCTGCGACAGAATCATCAATGGTTGCTTCAAGAGCTGCCACATCATTAAAAGGAAGAATCGTAAATTTTTCAACAAGTGGTCCGAAGCCATTATGTACCTTGCCCTGACCTGTTGCAGACATCGCTCCAAAAGTTCGCCCATGAAAAGATTTTTCAAATGTAATCATATGATTTTTCCCTGTATGCTTACGCGCAAGCTTGATAGCCGCTTCATTCGCTTCCGCACCACTATTACAGAAAAATGCATAAGAAAAATGTGTGTTTGCTACTAATTTTTGCGCAACTTTCTCCTGACCAGGTATATCAAATAAATTAGAAATATGCCAAAGCTTTTCACTTTGATCATGAATAGCCTTCACAATTGCAGGATGGGCATGACCAAGACTCACTACAGCGATTCCACTTGTAAAATCTAAATATTTTTTCCCAGCAGCATCTTCTACTACGGTACCTTGCCCTTTGACAATTTGGGCACGGCGTTTTCCATAGTTTCCAAATAAAGCACTCATTTTATCATCCCCTACTATAATTTTCCACAGTTAAAACCTTCAATCATCTTCTCTAAACAACTATATTGCTACCGCAAAGTCACTAGAACCGCAACCTTATCTATAATGAAGAATGACTTTTACTGATTGAGCCTAAAATCGTCGTACCTACTAGGGAATCGCCAACAATTTGCACTGATGGAATACCTGCACTTAAGCATTCAAGAGCCCCTTGAACTTTAGGTATCATACCACCATAAATATGACCTTCCTCAATCCATTGATCGATTAAGGAAGACGTCGCTTTCGTTTGATACTCATCATTCACTCGAATGCCACTTACATCCGTAACAAGCAATAGACTATCTGCATCTGTAGCTAGTGCTATTTCACTTGCTACTGTATCTCCATTAATGTTTAACGCCTGACCATGTTCATCTGCTCCAACGCAAGCAATTACTGGTACAATACCCGCACTAATTAATGCTTCTAATAAAGATGTATTAACAGCTTTTACTTCACCAACAAAACCGTATACATCTTTGTCTAAATAATCCGCCACAAGTAACTGACTGTCAAAACCGTTTAAACCAATAGCTGCAATACCCGCCGTTGTTAATTCATGAACAAGAGCTGGATTGACCTTTCCTATTAACGTTGACTGTACAATAGTAATTGCCGCTTCGCTCGTTACACGAATACCGTTTACAGCGTGTGATTCTACCCCGCGCGCCGCAAGTTCATGATTAATGGCCGGACCACCACCGTGTGTAATAATAAGCTCTACACCACTATCTTGAAGCTTTTTAAAATTCTCAAAAAACGACTCGTTTAAGCCTTCTAACGTACTTCCACCAAGCTTAATGACCATTCGTTTACGAGCGGTATGATGCATTGATTTGAACGTAGTCATAAGTAAGATCACATCCCCAAGCATGCCCCTTGCCCTCACCCATACCAAGTGACACATAGATTTTCACTTCATTCATTTTTAAAATTTGAATTAACTCATCTTCTGAGAATGGGATGGGCTCACCATTTTCGACCATTGTTGCGCCACCAATTTGGATTGTAATTTTATCTGGATTAACTGTTGCACCACTGTAGCCTACAGCAGCAATAATACGCCCCCAGTTCGCATCACAGCCAAATACTGCCGTTTTCACAAGTGGTGAACCTACTACCGTTTTTGCAATTTTACGTGCCTCTTCATCCGAAATGGCCCCTTCTACTTCAACCTCAATCAGCTTCGTTGCCCCTTCACCATCTTTGGCAATCATTTTTGCTAAATCTTGTGCTACTGTTTTTAGAGTATAGTAAAAGTTTTGCCAATCTGGATGGGTAGGAGTTAAAGTTTCATTTCCTGCTAAGCCGTTTGCCATGACAACTACTGTGTCATTTGTAGATGTATCTCCATCCACTGTAATTGCATTAAAAGTGAGATTTGTAATATCAGATAATGCATACTGTAAAACATCTGATTCGATTTTTGCATCCGTCGTAATAAAGCCAAGCATCGTTGCCATATTCGGTTCAATCATACCTGAACCTTTAGCAACCCCAGCGATAATTACCTCTTTACCATCAATTGTCGTACTATAACTTGTGTTTTTCATAACCGTATCTGTTGTCATGATTGCTTGTGCAAAATCAATGGCACTTTCTAAATTATCCATAGGCTCTAACTGAATAATCCCATTTGCTACTGGCTCCATATTCATAATTTCACCGATGACACCTGTTGAGCAAACCCCTACTAGACTCGCCTCTATGCCAAGCTTTTCTGCCATTAGGGACTGCATTGTTAGTGCATCCTTTACGCCCTGCTTCCCTGTACACGCATTAGCATTTCCGGAATTAACAATCATCGCCTGCATTTTCTTCGTTGCGTACACAACCTCTTTCGTTACTTTTAATGGCGCTGCCTGTACTGCGTTCGTTGTAAATACACCTGCAACACTCGCTGGTACTTCACTGACTAACACAGCTAAATCTTTTTTCTTATGCTTTAATCCACAATGTAAACCCGCAGCTTTAAAACCCTTTGGTGAAACAATATTTTTAATTGACAATTTTTTCATAATACTCGTTGATGCTATTAATGTCATAAATAATTCCTCCTTAGTTAATCAATTTTCCTTGGCATATAATAGTAGCTGACGTTCTGCTTTCGCTACATAAAAGATTCGCTGAAAGAAGTTAAATAAAGAATGGAACGACATCTAGTCCTGTCGTTTGAGGTAAATCAAATTGAACGTTCATATTTTGAATCGCTTGCCCCGCTGCCCCTTTGACCAAATTATCGATGACTCCAACAATTGTGGCACGATTTGTACGGCTATCTACCTTCACCAAAATATCACAATAGTTCGAACCTTTAACACGGTTTGTTCCTAGACTATTTATATCTGTTACAATTCGCACAAACGGATGCTTTTCATAAGTATTCTGCAAACAAGCTACTAACTGCTTCTCTGTAACACCAGGCATAACTGGCGCATACGAGGTCGATAAAATCCCTCGTGTCATTGGCACTAAATGAGTATTAAAAGAAATGGTTGCATCGACACCGGCAAACATAGCAATGGACTGTTCAATTTCTGGTATATGCTGATGCGTATTGGTTTTATAGATGGAGAAGCTTTCATTCACCTCACTAAAATGTGTCGCTTGCGAAGGCTTATTGCCAGCCCCTGAAATCCCACTTTTCGCATCAATCACTAAAAAGCTCGGATCAATCAATCGCTCTTTTAGCAATGGCAACAACGACAGCAAAACCGCTGTTGGATAGCACCCAGGGTTTGCGATAAGTGATGCATGTTGAACCTGCTCTGCATTCCATTCAGTTAAGCCATAAACACTTTGCCTAATGATATCCAGTGGCGCCGCCTTTTTACCGTACCACTCTTCATAGCTTGCTGGATCTTTTAAACGGAAGTCCCCAGACAAGTCTATTAACTTAGGACCTTTCCCTACCAATGGAGGTAATAGCTCACTTGTCACCCCAGAAGGCGTACTTGTAAAAACAACATCAAATTTCTCCAAAGCCCCATAATCAATTTTTTGTAATGGTGTATCAGCAATATGAACGAGATGACCAAACTTAGAAGAAAAAATTACACCTTCTTCTGAAGATGTGAATAAATCGATCCGCTCCACCGCTTTATGATTATGTAAAAATCGAATAAGCTCTAATCCACCATATCCGGTTGCACCTACAATTCCTATTTTCAATACACTCACCTCTGAAATAAGTTAAAATTAGTATACGTCTGTATATTTATTAAGTCAATTGAATTTTTATTTATTCTTATAATTTTCAAATTTATTTTCTCATGTACAAATCCATCATTAATTATCACTATAAATTCAAAAAGAAGGCAAGGACTCTTTCACTCATCGAATGAATCCCTGCCTTCTTTTTATACACCAGATGTATAAATATCAACATGTAGAGCGTTATTTTATATTCGCGCTACAAAAATTAGTCTTCCAACGTAGATAAATCGCCAGTTGGTAAATTTAACTCCCACGCCTTTAACACACGACGCATAATCTTTCCACTGCGTGTTTTTGGTAGCTTATCCTTAAATTCGATTTCGCGTGGCGCAGCGTGTGCAGACAAGCCCTTCTTGACAAAATTACGAATATCCTCAA
>Ga0213822_1001060_pt1 | contig 16962 bp, 6 predicted proteins | sample MC6MC0908MG_FD_179872 | JGI IMG/M metagenome (GOLD analysis project Ga0213822, IMG submission 179872) | Enriched soil aggregate microbial communities from Iowa State University, Ames, United States - MC6-MC0908-MG | ecosystem: Environmental > Terrestrial > Soil > Unclassified | place: USA: Iowa...
CATCCGTCCGCATATAGGAAAATGAAACACCATTGCGGCTTATGGAACCGTCACTGGGGTTCCATGCATGGAACGCCGATGAAGCGTCGGTGGTTCGAATCAGCACGCCGTTGCAGTTATAGGCTGGCGTATCGCCGGGACAGGCCATGGCGGTATCTGCATAGCGGGCATTGAGCCTCGACGCGACCTCGTAGCCGATGTAGAGCTGGTCCTGCTGATTGAAGCCAAACACCGCATCCGGTGCCTGGGTCAGGTCCATCCGCAGGATCGGCAACCAATCCCCCGTGGCGTTGAAGTAGTCGCGCTGATCCTTTTGCGCACCCAGCAATGCCCCCGTTTTTGTCGAGTCATAAAACAGGCCATGCAAAGGCATCTGCTTGGGAGCCTGGGCATCCCAATTCCTGACCAACAGCAAATTTGGCTTGGCCGACCACGTGTCATCGATCAGTTGATGGGCCATCAGGCTGGCCTTGAACTGTGCCGGATCGCGGCTGCTCAGCGAGCATTGGCGTTCGGATTGCTGGTCCTGTTGCTGAAAATGGGCGAGCCAACCAGGAGCATCGCCAATCCCTAGCGCGGCGCATGAGCTGACGTCTTGCGTGGCGACGGTTGCCGCTGACAGGCCACAGCCATGGTCAGGGCGGTTGCCTGCAAGGGTCATCTCGAAGGGATAGGCACACAACACGTCGAGGGTTTTGCCCTGGCCGATGGCGGTGAACTGATCGGTAAAGATCACGCCGTTTGCCTGCGTCAGCCCGCGGGTGTCCAGATCGGCCCGCAGGTAGGCGAAACCCTCGGCGCCTGACTGAGCGGACACCGCGCCGTGTTTCCAGAACTCGTCCACGCCTTGGCTTGCGCGCACCAGCACACCGCTGCAGAAGTACGCCGGGTTGTTGCCCACGCATTGCGTCGCGGTGTTCTGGTAGCGACTGTTGAGCAATTGCGCGACTTCCGGGCCAGTGATGGCAAGCGCCGGTCCTCCCACGAACAGCAGGACAAGTACCAGGGTGCGGATTAACGGCATGATCGGTGCTCCATGGGTCATCCGATGAGATCGCTCCGACTTCAGACTGGGCGCGCCCGGATTCCTTTTCATTCAATCATCACCACCCTGAGGGTTCGGATTGGGTGTGATGCCTTCGGTCAGCGTTTGCATCGATGTGCCTTGGACCGTTTGATCCTGCGCGTCGAAGGCAAACGGATGGACCTGGGGGGCGGCAAGGTTCAAGCGCACAATGGGCAGGAAGAGCGCGGTCTGCTCCAGATAGTCACGCTGGATGAATCTGGCATTGGCCAACCCCGTTGCATTTCCCGACGTGTAGAAAAACGCTTCGATGGGAAGCTCCCGGGGAATGTCATTGGGCCAGACCGCAATGATGATTTCGTTCCAGGCGCCTACATAGGACGAATGAGTGATGGACTGACGCACGTCGACGCTGAGCTGAAAAGCCCCGGGCGTCATTTCAAAAGCACAGCTGGTGTGTGGGGTGCTGGCATATCTTGAGCGCCAGGCTGCGACGGTAATGACCCCCAGGGACCTGCAACTGGCGCGACAGCTGTCGGGAATTGCATTGGTCCCGGCATTGGCGGGGTAAGCGCAGCGCAGGGTCACCGGATGACCTGTCGGTGCAAAAGTTTCCTTGAGCGTGTAACCCTGCGTACCCGCCAACCGTACAGTGCCGACATCGGCTCTGATGTAGGAAAATGAAATCCCGTTGCGTCCAATTGAATTGTCGCTTGGGTTCCAAGCGTGAAAATTGGGGGATGCGTCCGCAGCCCGAATCAAAACCCCATTGCATTTGAACGCCGGCTGTTCATCCCGGCAGGTTGCGGCAGTGGCGTCGAAACGCGCATTCATCTTCGCGGCAATCTGATGGCCGATGTACAACTGATCCTGAAGATTGAAACCGAACACCGCCTCCGGCGCCTGACTCAAGTCCATGCGCAGGATCGGCAACCAATCCCCCGTGGCGTTGAAATAGTCACGTTGATCCTTCAATGCACCGAGCAAGGCGCCGGCCTGGGTGACGTCGTAGAACAGGCCGAGCATCGGCATCTGCTTCGGCGCGCTGGCGTCCCAGTTCCTGACCTGGACTTGCATGGGCTGAACCGACCAGGTGCTGTCGAGGCCTTCGTGGGCCACCAGGCTGGCCTTGAACGGTTCAGGTTCCTGACTACTCAACGAGCACTGGGCCGTGGGTTGCTGGTTTTGCCGGCGGAAATGTTCGAGCCAGCCTTGGGCATCGCTGACACCTTGGGCCGCACACGAGGAAGAGTCCGCCATGGCATTGGCCGCGATCCAGCCGCAACCAAAGTCGGGACGGTTGGCTTGCAGGGTGAATGGGAAAGGATAGGCGCACAGTACATCCAGCGTCTTGCCCTGGCTGATGGCGGTGAACCCGTCGCTGAGCAGTACCCCGTTGGGTTGCGCCAGGGAGCGAGTACCCAGATCGGCGCGCAGGTAGGTGAAACTTTGTGCGCCCAGCTGCGACGACACCGGATCAGGCTGCCAGAACTGCCCCGATGACGGACTGCCCCGCGCCAATACACCGCTGCAAGCATGGGCGGTTTTTTGCGCCGCGCATTCACTAGGGGTGAACTGGAAATTACGATTGAGCAGTTGCGCCACTTCAGGGCCGGTGGCGGCCAGAAGATTGGCCGTCAGCCCTGGCCATACCAGTAGCAGAGCGAGCATTGATGATCGGAGGATACACATGGTCGTCAATCATCACGCAACGAAAGCGGGATGAACGGAATCGCACGACTCAAATCGACCATGGAAGTATCCTGAACCGTTTGATCCTGAGGGTAATAGTTAAAAACCTGCGTCTCTGCTGCATTGAAATTGGCGCGAACAATCGGTACGAAGCGGCCAGTCACCTGGAAGTAATCCCGCTGGATATACCTTGCACCTGCTAAACCATCTCCACCTTGATGAGAGGGGGTGTTGACTGTGAAAGCTTCCAGCGGCAATTTTTCAGGTTCCTCCTCCGTCCAGGGTGCCATGATCAGTTCGTTCCAACCGTAGGGGTCATTTGAATCAGGACGCAGGGTTGTGGCGAGCTGAAAGGGTGCAGGATCGGTATCGAAAGCGCAGTTGGTAACGGGATTTGTCGCGTAGCGGGCAATCCAGCTTTCACGCGTCGTGATACCGATTTCTGCGCACATTCCGCCACGGGGTCTGCAAATGTCTTGGGATCCACCGGTGTGGCCGTCGACGGTGTAAAGACAACGCACCGTGAGCGGTTTCCCGGTGGGTGAGAAGGACTCTCGGGTGATAAAACCCTGAGGCTTATAGACTTTGCTGATGAGTGCATCAGCCCGTGCATAAGTGTATGAAACACCGTTGCCGGTGACGGATTGTGGGCTGGGATCCCACGAATGAAAGTCGGTGGAAACATCTGTAGTACGAATCAACACGCCGTTACAGTTGTACGCGGCAGTATTGTCTCGACAGGTGGGTGACGTATCAGCATACCGTGCATTCAAGCGCGCAGCCACTTGATAGCCGACATACAACTGGTCCTGCTGATCAAACCCGAACACCGCCTCCGGCGCCTGGCTTAGATCCATGCGCACAATCGGCAACCAATCGCCAGTGGCATCGAAATAGTCCCGTTGGTCCTTCTGCGCTCCGAGCAGGGAGCCGGTCTGCGTCACGTCATAGAACACCCCCAGGATCGGCATCTGCTTCGGTGTATTGGCTTCCCAATTTCTGAGTTGCAGTTGTGTCGGTTTGGCCGACCAATCGGCATCGAGGCTTTCGTGCGCCTCCAGACTGGCCTTGAAAGACGCGGGCTGAAGGCTGCTTAGGGAACACTGGGCCACCGGTTGCAGGTTTTGTTGCTGAAAGTGTTCCAGCCAGCTTCGGGCATCGCTGACGCCTTGGGCGGCGCAGGAACTTGAATCCGACAAGGCACTGGCACTGGCGGCAACCCAGCCACAACCAAAGTCGGGACGGTTGGCTTGCAGGGTGAATGGGAAAGGATAGGCGCACAGTACATCCAGCGTCTTGCCCTGGCTGATGGCGGTGAACCCGTCGCTGAGCAGTACCCCGTTGGGTTGCGCCAGGGAGCGAGTACCCAGATCGGCGCGCAGGTAGGTGAAACTTTGCGCGCCCAGTTGCGACGACACCGGATCGACCTCCCAGAATCGCCCTGACGAACTGCCCCGCGCCAATACACCGCTGCAAGCATGGGCGGGTTTTTGCGCCGCGCATTCACTAGGGGTGAACTGGAAATTACGATTGAGCAGTTGCGCCACTTCAGGGCCCGTCGCCGCTTTAACCGTCATAGCCGCCAACGCGGCAATCGATAACAGCAGCGCAAGCATCAGGTGGCCCGTACGCGTGTTCATGGCCGGGAAATACCTACCGCCTGATGGTGTGTCTGGAGGTCCGAACTGCTGGCGTTGTCGTTGACCGAGTCGCCATTGAGGTCGTAGTGCCATGCCGTTCCAGCTCCCACCAGGGTGCCAGTCCAGATGGGATAGTTCAGCCATCCCAGATAGGTTCCCACACCCTCGCCTTGCGGCAAGCCAGCCCTGTACAGCGTCCAGAACTGCTTGATCTGTGCCAGCGTCACGGGCTCAAGCCCCGCCGCCGTACAAGCGTTTTGCATGCCGTCCCAGTGAGCATCATGGGTCAGGAAATGCAGTTCCCGAATACCCCTGACCGTCAGCGAAAAGCTTTGGGTTTGCTGCGGTGTGCTGCTGTCGGTGGCGCTGATGGTGCATTGACCGTTGCGGCGAACGGTGATCTGACCGCTGTGCTCATCGACACTGGCGATTTGCAGATCGCTGCTGCTGTATGTGTAGGGCGCATTGCCCCACTCCGCCACGCGGGTCAGGTGCGCGAAATCGGGGACTTGCAGGGGTGGTTTCTCAACGGCGGCGATGTAATTCCTGTCGCTCAGGTCGAGCATGGCGTCGTCTTCGAAGCCGGCGCTCAATCTCAATGTCAGGACCCCGGATTTCTGCGGTGTGCCGACGCCTTCGAACTGCACCTCGTAGTGCACCAGCACAACATTGTCCTGGGCGTGATCGATGAATGTTTGAGCACCCACGGGAAATTCCACATCACGGTCCACTGCACCGGCGCTGATTGGAATGAAGTCGATGAGTGCGCCATGAAAATGCAACATGACGTTGTCTCGGAACTTCATCGGATCATAGGCCTTGACCCGGACCGTCGCGCCTTCCGGCGGAAGGCTCTGCGGATCCAGTACGTTCCCCGGTGCTTCGTCCACGGAAGGTTCTTGCAAATCCAAAGTGACTGGCATGTCGATGGTTCCTGAAGGAATGACGTCCGGCGCAGCCGCGGCCCGCCAGACGTCCAAGCGTCAAAGGGATTGCCGGACAATACCGGCCAACTGGTTGGCTTTGAGTGCCCTCCCCCTCGAGGCCGCGTTGGCCTTGTAGGAAACCTTGCCCTCCAGCCTGTCTTGCACGGCGCTGCTATCGCCCCCTCCTCCGGCATGTCCCCACGTCACGACCCGGCCATCGGCGGTCAGCGCTACAAAGCCGTGGGTATTGCTGTAGAGCGCTTGCACTTGCGTCAACTGCCCAACCACCGCCGAGGTGTCGCCGCCGACCGTTGCGTCGCCCCACGCCACCACCGTGCCGTTTTTTCGCAGGGCTGCAAAGGCCATCGACGAGCCGGCCACCTGGACAATGTCATCCAGGCCTGCGATATCCCCGGGTACCTCGCCACCCTCCGCCGGTCTGCCCCAGGCCACTACGTGGCCGTTCTCTCGGCGTGCCGCGAAAGCACGCCAGGTGGAGCTGATTTCGATAATGTCCGTCAATCCTCCAATCAAGGGGTCGATTGTGCCGCCATACTCTTCAGCTCCCCAAGCGACGACCTGGCCCTGATCATTCCTGGCGGCGAAGGCCTGGGCATTGCCACAGCTCAGTTCGATGATGGTCATGGCGGCGATGGCAGGCGGGACGGTGCCGCCCGCCGTTGCACTGCCCCAGGCCACGACTCGACCATTACGGCGGTGGGCAGCAAACGCATTGTAATTACCGAGGACGGTTTTGATATCGGTGAAGCCTGCGATGTCAGCCGGGACCGTTCCGCCGGTCGTGGCATCCCCCCAGGCCACGACTTGTTCGGTCTCCCGAAGGGCCGCGAACGCCAGTCCGCCGGCGATCACTTCGACGACGTCGCTCAAGTTGCCGATAGCCTCGGGCACCGTCCCACCGGCGGCCGCCACGCCCCAGGCGACGACCTTGCGGGTGTTTTTCAAACCGGCGAACGCCGTGGCATTGCCCACGACCTGGGTGAAATTCAACGGATCGATCCCGGTCATGAGCCCGCCTTCGGCGGAAGTGCCCCAGGTCACCACGGCACTGTTGGACCGACGGCCCGCATAGGCGCTGCGTGTGCAGCTCACTTCAACGATGTCGTCCATGGTGATGATCGTGGGGGGAATGGCTCCGCCATAGCCGGCATTGCCCCAACCCAACACGTCGCCTACATCGCGATGGGCAACGAAGGCGGCCAGGCCGGTCACGGTGGTATCTATACCGTTACCGATGATGTTGGCCGGGTTGAGCGTCAGTTGATCATCGCTCGTGCGCACCTGTAGCGGTTGATGCGGGGCGCAATCGCGCCAGATGTCGGCCGTCGTCCATTGATCCCCCGTGGCGTATTTCCACTGTGCCTGGATGGGCTGGCCAGTGGTGGCATTGAATGCGCTCAAGACACGACTGCTGCCAGAGGCCCGGTAGGTGCTGCGGTTGTAGCGCGCGCCCATGACCTTCAGGGCTCCAGACCCAACCACCTTGCGGACATCGTACACGCTGGGGGTGGACGGCCCGTCTGTCCCACCGGCCTTGCGTACCACCGTATAACTCAGGGAGATGCTGTTGCCGTCATTGGCGTTGATCACCGCGTAAGGAACCTTGATCGATGACAGCTCCTTGTCGGCTTCCGAAGGCAGGACGGTGTGCGGGTAACGGGTCGTGCTCTGCCCTACGACCGTCACGGTAATTTCATCATCGGTCTTCAGCAGCGCCGATGCCCTGATGACGACAGTGGCGCCATCAGGGTAGACATGGTCAGGGTTGAGTTGGTCCTCTTGCTCGCCTGTCGCTTCCTTGAACGTAGCGATGGGCAGGTCAAACATCTGCTCCTCTACCAGCAGTTGGTAATCCTCCCCGGGCGCTTCTCCGCCTTCGAACAACTCCACCCAATAACTGATCGTGACGATTTGATCCACGCTGGCCAGCACGGCGCTGCGAGGCACCGGAAACTCGACCGGCTTGCCCTGCATGTTTCCGGTGATGTTTTTGTCATCTTCGAATCGAAGCTCGCCATCCTGGGTGGTCCATGTCACGTAAAAATGATCGCCCGCGTTTTCAGGGTCATTGGCTTCAATGTCGATATGGGCGCCGTTGAGGGCGTTGGCCGGATCCAGCACATCATCGACGGCCTCACGGACTTTGGCGGGGTCGAGCAGCGGTTGTCGCGCTTCCCCAATCACAAACTCCAAAGGGTTCGCGTAACTGTATTTACCCGTCTCGGACCGCCAGATGTCGTATTTGACGGTCAGCTCTTCACCACGGTGGGCTTCGAAGTATTGCTGCACAAAGGCGGCACTGAGTGGAAACTCAACCTTCTTGCCGGCGCTCAGTGCATTGAGGGTCTTGGAGTCCTCGAACAACTGCACACCTTGGGCATCGAGCAATTGCCAGCTTACCCTGTCATTAGGTTTGCTCGGATTCGCCACCGGGGCGGGACAGGTGACATTGCTGATGCCATTGGGCAGGTCGCCCGGCTCCAACGCGCCGTCCTGTTCCCCATCGACGATGGCCTTGACCAGTTCGAATTGTGGCTCGCCCACGTTCAAGAGCGCCGCATGTCGCGAGCCGCGCCTGACGATCTCGCCGTTTTCGTCGCTGAGCAGATTGTATGAAAGGTCCAGCGTGCCACCTTCGAGGGTCTTGAGGTGGCGACCCTCGACGATGATGAAAAAGTCTTCTTTGTCCTCGATCTCCTGCCGGCTGGGGAAGTACCACTCCAACTCCGGTTCGTAGCTGCTCTGGTCGGCGCGGGTCCCGAACCATTTGAGTTCGATGGCCATGTCCTCTCCGATGCGCTCGTCGAAGGGAATACGGATGCGGGTACTGGTCAGGTCCGGATCGAGGGCGCCGCTCTGGGCGTCTTCGGCAATAGGGGCGGCCAGGACAGTGGGCTCACCAATGATGTTGACGAAGCGGCCCTTGGATTGCTGGATGACCGTGCCGCCGCGCTCCTGCTTGTAGGAAAACACAGCTTGGGTCTTGGCGAGGGCGCGGGCCTTGCTGTTGGACAGTGGAACAATGACCACGGTGGGCGGGTTTTCCTCAATTGTTCGGCGGACCGTCTCCTCGACAGGCTCACCGTCGAGCGTGATGCCCTTGATGCGCATGATGATCACATCGTCCTTGGCGAAACCGTCCACGAGTTCGGCCCAGACCTGAAGTTTGAGGGCTTCATCGCCAAGCGTGTCCAGGTCGAGCACGTTGCCGTCGGCCTGCTCGAGGATTGGCGCCATCAGCCGCGAATTGCCGGTGTCGACCACCAGGCGTATCTCTGGGCACCAGTCCTCGGAGGCGTTGTCCACCAGGTCGTGGATTTTGAAGGTCACGGCCAGGCCTTCGGCGCCCGAGTCACCCACCTTCTCGCAAATGATTTCTTTGCTGACGTGGATGACGATGGGGTTACTGGTCGGGTCGTCGATCTGTTCCTGAGTGACCGGATCGGACAGCACCGGCACGCCACCCCAGCTCAAGTGGATCAGGTCGCCTTCGGCGATGTTCGGATAGGGCAACGGGCTCGGGCTGCCCGGCTTGGCCCGGACGATGATGTCGACGCCGTTTTCGGCAGCGTCCTGGTCCACGCCATCCTCGACGAGCGCCGGGTCGATGTACATGTACAACTCGGAATGGGAACCGGGGTCTGGGTCGGTGTCCTGGCCACCAGGCAGTTCCAGCTTGACGTAAAGCCTGACCGGCGGCGTGTAGGTTTCCTCCGCCTGACTGGGTCGCTTGATCACATAGGTCAGCTCGTGGGGCCCGGTTTGCAAGCGCCCTGGCGGGACCCACAAGGTCACGCGCTCATTGCGTTCGGTCTCGTCGGTGATCGTGTGCTGATCGACCTCGCCGCCCTTCAACAGCAACTTGACGTTGTCACCGATGTCCATGAGCGTCGCCCAGGGCGGAATGTAAACCTTCAGTCCCTTGTTGGGAAAATTGCCCTGGACCGCGGCGAAGTTGAGGCCCCACTCGCCCGAAGGCAGATCCTGCTCGGTGCGCCCGGGGATGTCCGGGGGAAGCAGGGCCAGCGTTGAGACGTCTTTTTTCGGTTGAGTCAGCATGACGGGCACTCCGGTCGCGGAAAGGACGATGGAGTGATTTATGACGTAGGGCGTGTTCGCTGACTACTGTCAGAGCTGACAGGTTCGAGCGGGATGTAGACGAATGGTAGGGGCTAGCTGGAGCGCCCTGTTTGAAGAGGGGCATAGATGGCCCCTGTGGCGACGGGATTTACCCCCGCTCGGCTGCGCAGCAGTCGTAGAACCGGCTGATGCGTCTCACCTGGGCGACCGCAGTGCCTGGTTTTGGGCCGCTTCGCAGCCCAACGGGAGCAAGCTCCCTCGCCACAGCTGGGTGTGCCACCGGGCTCGCCGCAGGCTTGTCGCTGAGTTAGCCCAAGGCGAACTATTTCAAGCCGACACCGAAGGCATTGCCATAATATTGGACATGGGCTTCCGTGCCGTTGACCAGGTTCTTCATATAGTATCGGGTCACTGGCCACGTGGCGGCTACGTCCTTGCACCAATAATAGCCGTTCCCCAATGGCCAGCGATTTCCATAGGTGTTGTAGATTTCACGAAGCTCGCCCATGGATGGCATCCGTGCGCCTCGTGCTGCAGTATTGCTGTTGATCTGGGGCCAAGTTCCTCCTCCCACTCCCTCGCACAGAATGACCCCCGTGACCGAGACACTGTAGCTTTTCTCCTGGCCTGCGGCGTCCCGCGCGGTAATGGTAGTTTGGCCCCTCGACCGGACCGTTACCCAGCCATTGCCATCGACCACTGCGACAGCGGCATTACTGGACCTGTAGCTGTAGCCGGGCCGACCACCACTGGCTTGATGGTGCACCGAGGTGCCCGCGCCAAAAGCCGGAAGGACATGCGACCCGTAGATGATATAGATCCTGCCGCTCAGGGTAACCGGCGAAGTGTTGAACACCAGCGGCGGCAAAGCCTGCGCCACGTGGAAAGTTCTCAGCGCCGAATCCGGCACCCCGCTGCCGTACAAGGCCCGGACTGTCATGGGGTGGGCACCCACCCCCAATCCTGTCACCAACTTACTCCAATCGCCCGCAGCGTTTGCCTGGGCATCGCCCTTGTCGCCGCCGTTGTCCAGAATCTTCACATGCTGAAGACTGCTCGCATTACCCTGCACCGTGACCTGAGTATCGGTGGTGGAGCCATTAGGGGGAATATCGACGTTGGCTGCGTTCCTGATGAATGTGATGGCGGGCGACCTGAGGGCGGTGACGGTAAAGGCCTTCGCCGCCGATTCCTGTTCATTGCCATACAGCGCCTTGGCCTTGAGCCCATACGCCTTGGCCGAAAGCCCCGTGAGGGTGGTCTCCCAGTTCGTACCGACGGCGGGGATATTGATCGGGTTGCCAATATTGGTATTCCCGTCCCGTAGCTGGATGCGTTGTCCGGAACTGCCTGTGCCGGTGACCCTGACGCTGGTCTCCACGGTGACACCGCCGACCACACTGCCTTTGCTGTCACGGATGTCGGAGAGCGTGGGGGCAACGTTAGCGGTCACGAAAAAGGCCTTCGCCGCCGACTCCTGGCCGTTTCCATAGAGCGCCTTGGCCTTGATGTCGTAGCCCTTGATACTCAGGCCTGTGAGTTCGGCCGTCCAGGTGGTGGCGTTGGCCGGAATGTCGATCGGGCTGCCAATATTGGCCCCTGAGTCCCGTAGCTGGATACTTTGACCACTGCTGCCCGTCCCGCTGACGGTGACGCGGGTCTCGATGGTGGTTTTGCCGACCACCGAGCCTCGGCTGTCAGTGATATCGGTGATTGTCGGGGTAATGCCGGCCGTCACGGAAAAGGCCAGCGCTCCCGACTCCTGGCCATTGCCATAGAGCGCCTTGGCCTTGATGCTGTAGCCCTTGGCCGTCAAGCCCGTGAGGTTGGCCGTCCAGGTAGTGGCGTTGCCCGGGATGTCGATCGGACTGCCGATATTGGCATTTGCGTCCCGTAGCTGGATTCCCTGACCGCTGCTCCCGGTACCAGTGACGGTGACGCTGGTCTCGACGGTGGCCTTTCCGACCACCGAGCCTTGGCTGTCGGTGATATCGGTGAGTGTCGGAGTCAGGCTGGCCGTAACGGAAAAGGCCAGCGTCCCTGATTCCTGGCCATTGTCATAGAGCGCCTTGGCCTTGAGGTTGTAGCCCTTGACCGTCAGGCCCGTGAGATTGGCCGTCCAGGTGGTGGCGTTGTCCGGGATATCGACTGGGCTGCCGATATCGGCGTCTGCGTCCCGCAGTTGAATACGTTGACCACTGCTCCCCGTGCCGGTCACGGTGACGCGGGTCTCGACGGTGGCCTTGCCGACCACCGAGCCTCGGCTGTCGGCGATGTCGGTGAGCGTCGGAGTGAGGATGGCGGTGACTTTGAAGGTCCGTGACTCGGAACTGGCGCCATCGCCATAGATCGCCTTAGCGGTGAAACTATGGTTGGTCATGCTTAATCCGCTGACGACCAGGTCCCAGTCACCGTTGTCATCGGCCATCTTACGACCATGGGAAACCGTGAGGTTATCGAAAATCTCCACCTCTTGCCGGACACTGGCCTTGCCGGCCAAGGTCACGCTGGTGTCCAACGTCGTCCCCCCATTCCTGACTTCGCCCTTGGAGTCCCGCACCGACGCGATAGTCGGTCTGTCCAGGGCGGTAACGGTAAAGGTTCGCGCGGTCGACGTTGCGCCACTGCCATAAAGCGCCTTGGCCGTCAGGCTGTGGTCGGTCTCGCTCAACCCGCTGATGACCAGGTCCCAGTTGCCATTGTTGTCGGTTTTTTTACGGCCATGGGACACCGTGAGATTGTCGAAGATTTCCACTTCCTGCTCGATGCTGGCCTTGCCGGTCAGGGTGACGCGGGTGTCGACGGTGACGTCGCCATTGTCGAGCTCGCCTTTGGAGTCCCGTACGGAGGTAATTGACGGAACCGCCAGCGCGGTGACGGTAAAGGTCCGCGCGGTAGACGTTTGACCGCTGCCATAGAGGGCCTTGGCCGTCAGGCTGTGGCCGGTCACGCTCAACCCGCTGATGTCCAAGGTCCAGTTACCGTTGCCGTCGGTTTTTTTGCGGCCATGGGACTCCGTGAGGTTGTCGAGGATCTCCACTTCTTGCTCGATGCTGGCCTTGCCGGTCAGGGTGACACGGGTATCGACAGTGGTGTCGCCATTGTTGAGCTCGCCCCTGGAATCCCGTACCGAGGTAATCGAGGGAACGGTCAGCGCGGTCACGGTGAACGTCCGCGCGGCAGACGTTTGACCGTTGCCATAGATCGCCTTGGCCGTCAGGCTGTGGCCGGTCACGCTCAAGCCGCTGATGACCAGGTCCCAGTTACCGTTGTCGTCGGTTTTCTTACGGCCATGGGACACCGTGAGATTGTCGAAAATCTCCACCTCTTGCTGGATGCTGGCCTTGCCGGTCAGGGTGACACGGGTATCGACGGTGGTGTCGCCATTGTCGAGCTCGCCCTTGGAGTCCTGTACGGAGGTAATCAAGGGAGCCGTGAGGGCGGTCACGGTAAACGTCCGGGCACTGGAGACGACGCCATCGCCGTAGAGGGCCTTGGCGGTCAGGCTGTGACTAGTGACACTCAAGGCACTGACGTCCCGGTTCCAGTCGCCAGCGGCGTTGGCGGTCGCGTTGCCCAGTGAGACGGTGGTGTTGTCGAAGATTTCCACCCGTTGCATGGCGCTGGCCTTGCCGGCCAGGGTGACGCGGGTGTCGACAGTGGTTTCGCCGTTGGCGAGTTCGCCCCTGGAGTCGGTCACCGAGTCCAGGGTGGGCGGCACCAGGCGCACGGCCGTAAAGGTCCGACGGTTCGAGACATTGCCGCTGCCATCCCGGGCCTGGGCCGTCAGGCGATAATCCTTGGGCTGCAAGCCGCTCAGGGGAAATGTCCAGTCGCCCTCCAATACCACGGAAGCCGTCCCCACCCCAGCGGTATCATCAAAGAACTCGAGCGTCGACTCAGGCGTGGCGACACCACTCAGCGTCACACGGGTGTCGACGCTATAGCCACCCTCGCCGATATCGCCCCAGGTGTCGTAGACCCTCCGGATATCGGGCACGACCCAGTCATGCCGGACCTTGAAGGTGTAGTGAGTGACGGGAAACTCAAGGGTATTGGCCTCTTCCGCTTCACCGGAGAAACTCACCCTGCAAATGACGTCCAACGGCGTATTGTGGCCGAGCTTTTCCAGCTCGCTACGCAGTACCGACTCGCGCAACCCGCTGGTGGCCTGTCCCTCGAAAATGCTTGCGCCTGCCAGTAGGGGAATATCGTAGGACGTGGCGTTATCGGTCTGCCCTTCGAGACGCAGCCAGACCTTTTGCCCGGCGGCACTGAACGGCCATTTGCTCACCGTGGCCTCAGCGTTGCCGCTGAAGGTCGCCAGGTTCAGCTCCTGGCGGTCCGCATTCGCCTGGGTAACCTGCGGATGTGGCAGTTGAGTATCCGGGTCTGCAAAGGCGCTGATGGTCAACGGCAGGCTCTCGGACGGCGTGATAAACCCGTAGCGCTCGACGTCATAACCCACGCTGACCACCCGGCTGATATTGGCCCCGACGAACGACGCGTCCAAATGAAACTGTACCTTGCCGCTTTGATCCCCCGGTTGCTCCAGATCCTCGGACGTACCTGGGCCGGGGGTGCCCAGCCACTTCAAGATGACCGTGTCCAGCGCCGGGTCCATGCTCTCGTAGCCGATCTCGATATCGACACCCGCAAGCGCGTTGAATGGATCAAGGAGCGCGTCGGGTGCCTGGATAACCTTGGGTGGGGGCAACTCGCCAACCAGGAAACCGATCAACAGGTCCAGCGTTGCTGAATAGCTGTAGGTCCCATTGGCGTGCTTGAGGGTATAGCGTACCTTGACGGTTTGACCGATATTGCCCGTCACGAAATCGGCATCCACTCGGAATGACACAGGTTGGCCGGCGGACACCGCCGTGATCGGAATCCAACTGCTGGTGCTCGCGAGAGGATTGGAGCCGGTCCAGTAGTACGTCAGGATGTCGCCTTTAACCGTGCCCTCATACTCGACCAGCACCTTGACCTTATCGAAGATCCTTGACGGATCGAGAACGCCATCCGGGGCCTCCGGGACCTTGGGCGGCGGCAGCGTCGCCGTCGGGGCCTGGACCTTGACCAGCAGGTGTTCGGATTCGCTCACCCCATAAATCGCCGCCTGGTCGTTGGAGACCTGGTACCACAGGTCAAGGCGGCCGTTGGCAAGCACACCGATGTGTTCGGCAGTGACGTAAAGCATGACCGATTTGTCCTCGGCTTCATTCCGGCTGACGGTATGTGTTTGCGGGTACACATACGGCGTGCTGTCGGATCGCAGGCCTTCCCAGATCAGCTCGATGACATCCCCATCGGCGATACCCGGGTATGAAATGTCCACGTTGGCCATCAAGGTGTCCGGGTCCAGGCTATCACCCACTTGCTCGCGCAGCACCGGGGCGGGATGCGCATAAACATCGCCCACCACAGTGGCAAACGCATGCTTGGACGAAAGGGGTGGATCACCATTCTTCTTGGTCAACACATACGAAGCGTCAGCCGAGCCCATGGCGATGGCACGGACCTCTGCGTAAGGAATCTCCAAGGGGAGAATGCTGGGTATATTCGTGATCTCGTGTGCCTGGGTATGGATCAGCGGCTTGCCGACTTGTGGCGTGCCGATCCAGGTCATGGTCACCGTATCGCCGATGTCGAACTCTTCCGTTGCGAGCCGGATCTGTACGGTGACGGGCTGCTGGTTCAATGCCTTGAGATCGATAACGCCGTCGACGGCTTCCTTGATGATCGGCGCGGTCAGGCGCCAGGCCCCGGCATCGACTCTCACGGTGGTGGAGATCGACCATTTTTCCGAGTAGTTCCAGACCTCGTCATGCACTTCGTACTGCACCGGCAACGCATTGCTGTCACCGCCTGCCAGGATCTTGGCCTGATCGGCGATGACTTCGATGGGCTGTATGCCCTCGACCTGCTCCCGTGTCAGTACCAGGGCTTCAAGAAAAACACTGCCCCATTTCACTTGGATGACATCGCGCACAGCAATGTTGGGATAAGGCAGGATCGTCATGGGCACGCCTTTGGCGGTCCATTCGGCATCGACACCTTGAGCGATCACTTCCGGCGGCAATTGCACCCTCTTGAGTTCCGAGTGCCCCGGCAGATGTGGCTCCTTGTCGCGGCCACCGGGCCGGTCAAGCTTGACCAGCAACCGCAGTGCGGCGGACGGATCGTCGGGTTCCGTTTCATTTTTGCGAAGCAGCACGTAGTAGCAACGTTCGATCCAGCCGGGCACGAACCATTCCCTGCTGACGAAAAAGAACAGGGGCTCGTTCTCTTCGTCAGCCAGCAGCTCGTGGTGCCAGACAACATTAGAGTCAAGGTAGAGATCGACGACGTCGCCCGCTTGCATGGGGGCGCTCCACGGATCGATGATGCAAAAAACCCCCTCTTCGTGGTCCTCCACCACACCCAGGCCAATACCGCCATCACCGTCCACGATGGGGCTGGCCATGCCTGCGATGATGAGCGGCCACAGTGACAGGTGCCCGTCGCTGGAGGGCCTGCGGGGTGGTAAATAAAGGCGAAAAGAGGTCATGGCCAGTTCCTTTATCCAGCACGATGAGGTGGCTTTCAGATCGCGACACGATAGGTCGGATTTGGCACTACATAAGCTGAATCGGCTACTGTCAGAACTAACAGGTACGTCGCGAGTTTCGACGAATGGTAGGGACATCCATGATCCGGCCCAGGGTGTCTACGCCCGTCCCCACATGAACACCGCCACCCCCAGGCACACCGCGGCGAACCCTACCTGCAATGCCCGGGCCGGGACCTTGGCTGACAATCGCCGGCCCGCCACCATGCCGACAATGCTCGCCACGATAAACACACCGCCTACCCGGTCGATGCTGACCCCGGCATGAAACGCGCCCACCACGCCAATCAACGAAATCAGGCTGATGACCATCAAGGAAGTCGCGACGATCCCGCGCATCTGCACGTCGGTCAGTTGCTTGAACGCCGGTACGATCAGGAAACCGCCCCCCACGCCCAGCAAGCCCGAGACCAGGCCGGTCACCGCGCCCAACGCCGACAGCGTGGCGGTGCAACGAGGCGTCCAGGCCAGGCGGCCGGTCTGGCGGTCGAGCATGCAGTTTTTCTGGCCCCAACTGGCGGCGCCATGATCGCTGGGGCCGACTTGCGGCGTTTCGCGACGCAACATGCGCGCCGCCACCAGCACCATCAGCAGGCTGAACAGCATCATCAGGATTTTTTCCGAGAGCTGGTGGGCGAGGTAGATGCCCAGCGGCGAAAACACGGCGCCCAGCAGTGCGATCAGCAGCGCCGCGCGGTAGCGCACCAAGCCATGGCGCAGCCCGTCGATGGCCCCCACCGCCGCCGCGCTGCCCACCGCGAACAACGCCACCGGCGCGGCCTGGGTCATGCTCCAGCCCAGGCCCAACACCAACGCCGGCACCGCCAGGATGCCGCCACCCGCCCCCGTCAGGCCAAGGACCAGGCCCATGACCACACCAAAAAAACTCGCCAGTAACATTCAGGTTCTCTCAAGCCGCGCACACCTGTTGGCAGGTGCGATCGCATTTGCAGGACGCCTTGGCCCTCA
>Ga0213822_1001061_pt1 | contig 16940 bp, 20 predicted proteins | sample MC6MC0908MG_FD_179872 | JGI IMG/M metagenome (GOLD analysis project Ga0213822, IMG submission 179872) | Enriched soil aggregate microbial communities from Iowa State University, Ames, United States - MC6-MC0908-MG | ecosystem: Environmental > Terrestrial > Soil > Unclassified | place: USA: Iowa...
CAAAAGGTATTATGTTGGGGCGTACATCGGTCATACATGCTGATTACACAGACTTCGAAAACAATACAGTGGATATAAATGTACACCAAAAATCACGTGTGGCGTGTGTAGGGAGTACGTTTAAAGGGTGGAAAGATGTTTCAATTTGGTTGCAAGGCGATAGTCTATTAGAAGATGACGGTTCAACATGGGATGCAGCGAGCATTACAGATGCAACTCCTATTTATCGTTTTGACACCGGTTCGTCTGTTCCCGCGGTACACATCGGACCATTGCCATACAGAGTGGCTCACTATTGTCCGTCAACTGGATATACTTTGACTGGCGTTACTGACGATACAATCATAAGTGAACAACCAGGCTTCGGATCTCCTCTACGTATTCCTAAAAACATGTTATATAATAACGGAACTTTGCAAATTCAGATTGAGGCGAGAATAGATATGGCGGGTTCAGGAGGAACCAAACGTGTAAGGTTATCTGGACCAGGATCCTCAGCATCATATGAACTAGGTTTTATCGACATTCCTGCCGGTGGTGGACTGGGTACGATTTCTTTTGAAGTTACCTTTAAACCAAACGGTACTGCTTTACTCAAAATCAAATATGAATCCAGTAACGCTTCTTTAAACGTAGTAAAGTTTAATACTGTTTCTGGAACAATGATGAATACAATTAGAGACAAAACAACAAGTGTTGCTGGATGGCGTTTATATGCTTCACTTGCTAATGCTGCTGACTCCTTATCTTTAAGCAGTTTGACGACTACCATTATGGGATAAGTCTTTTTATCCCTTGACTTTATTGGATGAAATGCTAGAAAATAACAGTATTAGCAGAGTTAGGGGTGTTTTTTTGGTCACAATCGATATTTTCGGTAGCTGTGTGTCGAGGGATGCTTTTGGTGCAGACGAAGATACAAGATTTAAACTTGGAAACTATTTTGCACGGTCATCCGTCATAAGTGCTTATTCGAAAGCAATTCCTGTCCAGATGCAGGATATAAAACTACCATCTGCTTTTCAAAAACGGATGGTGTTTTATGATTTAACAAAAGAATTCAAGCAATATATTAAAAAACCAACATCCGATTACCTAATTATTGATCTTATCGATGAAAGAATCAGAGTAGTAAAATACAAAAATACCTTTATCACTCGTTCAAGGGAATTTGTTAACTCGAAATTACCCTACAGAGGAACAATAATTTCGGATGAAGAAAGGGCTGCACTATGGCGGGAAAAAGCTAAATTCTTTATTAATGATTTAAAATCACATCGGAACCCCGAAAAAATCATTCTTCATAAAGCATTTTGGCAAACCAGTTATAAAGGAAAAGACGGACTGATACACGATTTTGAAGACCCGGAAATTGAAAAAAATAATAAAATTTTACACGAGTATTATCAATTCATTGAGGAAAATATTCCGGGAGTTAACATTATTCAATTGAATAATTATATTTCTGATGAAAACCATATATGGGGGTTGAGCCCATTTCATTATGAAGACAATTACTATATTGAATTTATAAACCAATTGAATAAAATTGCAACTAATTCATAGTTGGTGGAAATTGCGACGTAACAAGAGGGCTAAAATAGTCCTCTTTTTTATGTTTCAAAAAGGCGGTGATTACTATAATAAAAATACTTAATCAACAGCTTCAGCCGGTGGCAATTCTTGAAAATGCTTATTCAATTTCTTACGAACGTTCTTTTAATGAGCTGTGGTCGGCAGCCTTTTCATTACCATTAGATGATCAAAAAAATGAAGAATGTAAACCATTAAATTATGTTGAAATTGTTGACGATTTAAGCAATGAATATATTGGTCTCTTTCGAATCATCCCTAAGACCACAACCAAGGATGAAAGCAATCAAAGTATCAATTATAAATGCGAGCATGTCTTGGCAACTTTGCTGGACAGCTCGCTTTTTAAATACCATCAAATTGATGGGTTGCCCACAAAAGAGTCATTACAGTATTTAATAGACCGACAAAAGGTGAAACATTGGAAGTTGGGCAACGTAGCATTCACCCGTTATTTCTCGTATAAATGGGAAAATGATAATTTGTGTTCAGGTGTTTTCAGTGTTCCTAAACCTTTTGATGTTCCTTATCAATGGACATGGGACACTACTTCCTATCCTTGGACATTGAACTTAGTAGAGCCGGAGGATATTGTAACATGTGAAATCCGAGAAGGGAAAAATCTAATTGGGTTACAGATCACAGAGGATCCAATGGGAATCTTTAACCGAATTTATCCTCTTGGCTATGGTGAGGGAGACAATCAACTTACCATTGAATCTGTTAATAATGGCATTCCTTATGTGGAAGATGCTGAATCGGTTGCTGAATTTGGGCCAAGAGAATACATTTGGCCAGATAAACGATTTGAAGATGCAGCTTCATTAAAAGCGAGTGCTGATGCTCTATTAAAGAAATGGAGAGAGCTAAAAGTTTCATGGAATATTTCAGCCGCTGACCTATCTTCCATCACAGGTGAGGATATAGATAAGTTTAAGATGGGGAGAATCGTACGTTTAGCTGTACCTAGCATTGGAAAGATAGTTGATTTACGAATTATGAAAGATTCTAAATCTGATATGAAAGGAAATCCTGGTGGTATTAGTTTAGAAATCGGTAATAAAACTGATGATTTATCAACAACTCAGGCTGATATTGAACGCCGGCAGCAGATCAATGAATTATATGCCCAGGGTGCAACGAATATTGATAGTCACGATTACAACGACAATGCTGATCCAGACAATCCTGCAGAGATTACTTTTTACTTACCAGACGAACTCGTAAAAATAAATAAGCTTTTGTTATCTTTTAAGACTGATAAGTTTAGAGCATATGAGAGAGCAATCGAAGGGGGCGGCGCGGTTGTAAAATCCACGTCATCTGGTGGTGGGTCCACCCAAACATCAAGTAGTGGGGGCGGAGTGGCAAAATCAACAGCTAGTGGTGGAGGAAGTACTCAAACATCAAGCAGTGGTGGGGGTACAACGGTTTCAAGCGGCACGAAGGATTTTAGCGGATCATCCTTAGCTACAGGAACACCAACCGGAAGTATTACGCCACCTTATGAACAACATACTCATCTTGTAATTTTAAATCAAGGGCAGTTAAACCATTCTCACTCAGTGTCAGTGCCTAATCATCAGCATAGCGTGTCAATTCCAAATCATTCACATGAATTTGATGTGCCGAATCATGCACATTCGGTTAATATTCCTGCACATACGCATGATATCACACTGCCTAATCATTCACATGCTATCCAATTTGGTATTTATAAACTTGATAAAACACCAACTAAAGTGACTATTAAAGTAGACGGTAATACCGTCCCCCACACAACGACAAGCGGGGATAATATCGACTTAATTCCTTACTTATCAAAGGATAGTGAGGGCAAAGTCAATCGTGGATGGCACACAGTTACGATTGCTCCTAATGATCTGGGGCGTATCAATGCAAATATTTATACGCAATTCTTTATACAAAGTCGGGGAGGTGGATCATTTTGAAATTAAAAATTATTACTCACAGCGGCGGCGAGTACGAAGCAATTGTTGATAGTTATGATGCTGCACTTGTAAATGCTGACTTGAATGATAATCAAATTAATACTGTTGCTTTTGCTGATGTCATCATATCAAGGATTGATGTCAAAGCAGTAATACCAATTTCAGAAGCCGTGTAAGGCTTTTTTATTTTGCTCCAAGGGAGATGATCATTTGGAAATACAATTCGGTATTTCAATTCTATGTACGATTATTGGCCTGCTAATCGGATTTTTAACCTTTAACCGTAACCGGGATAAGGATGTTAAATCCGATGCTTCTCACTCTGCAGTGATCCAAACCAAGTTAGAAAATATTGATCAGGGCGTTAAGTCGATTCAAATTGACATTAAGGCGAATGAACGTCGTACAAATGAATTAGCTGAAAGAGTTATTCGTGTGGAAGAAAGCTCAAAACAGGCTCATAAAAGGTTAGATAAATTTGAAGAAAAAGGAGAAATAAAAAATGACTAACATGGACAAAGGGACAATTATCAGGACTATCGTTTTAATACTCGCTTTAATTAATCAGTTTTTAGTCAGCTATGGATTGTACAAGATACCAGGGACGGCCGAGGAGCAAACCGAATTCCTTTCTGCTGTATTTACGTTTGTAGCGTCTGCTATTGCTTGGTTTAAAAATAACTATGTTACTGCTAAGGGTAAAAAGCAAAAAGAAATTTTAAAAGCCCATGGGCTAATTAAATCCAGTAATACTTTCAACGTAACTCAAGCATATGAAAATGACGGAAAATAAGCTTCTCTTCGGAGGGGCTTTATTTTTTTTAAGGAGAGTGTGTATTATGGCTTTAACTTATCAAAAAAGAAACCTTGATAATATCGCAAAACTTGCAGATAACACAAAAGCAGCGGCATTAAAATGGCATGATTACCTTGTCGCAAATAATATTAATATTCTAATCTACGAAACCATCCGGACAGTAGAGCAACAAAGACAAAATGTAGCTAATGGTGCATCCCAAACGATGAAATCTTATCATCTTGTTGGGCAGGCATTGGACTTTGTGCCAGTGGCAAACGGTGAATGCATGTGGAACGGATACGGTATCGATGCTTGTAAAAAGGCAATCGCATACGCTAAATCCCTAGGATTTGAATGGGGCGGCGATTGGAAAGGGTTTGTTGATAAGCCTCATTTACAGTTTAACTACAAAGGTTATGGCACTGACACTTTTGGAAAAATGGTATCATCACAGCCGGGGACAGATACAGCGAACTCGATTGCCCCTTATATCCCGACTGATAACGGCATAATTGGTCGAGTAAGAGTTATAGTGGACGGTTTGCATATAAGAGTAGCCCCAAATGCTAATGCTCCGTTAAGCACCAGACCAGTTGCTACCAAGGGGGAATTATTTGATGTTTATGCAAATGTTAACGACTGGCACAATGTTGGGGGAGCTAATTGGGTGTTTGGTAACAACGGGCAGTATTTATCGTTAATCAGAGACGAGCCAAAGCCATCCTATCCAGGAGCATTAATCAAGGAGGGCAGTCGCGGTGATCATGTCAAGAGCGTGCAACGTGCGGTAGGTGTGACAGCTGATGGTATCTTTGGTGCAAAGACAAAAGTTGCTCTCATGGCATGGCAAAGGGCGCGTGGTTTAACAGCTGATGGAATCGTTGGCCCTCAAACTTGGGCAGTTATGTTATAAATGATAAATTTATAGCTGATCAAATCATGGTAGGTCTTCCATATCAATATTATTAAATATGTATATATACTTCAGAGTGATTTCTTTTCTTTCTCCAGAACTTGTCGGAAAATATCATGAAATAGCATAAAATATCATGAAATATCATAAATTTCTACGCTCTTTTACTTGTAATTAAGGTTTAACATGGTTATAATGAGTTTAATAAATGAATTGGGCTAGATATAGCTAGGGAAAAACCTTCTAATTTCTATAATTAGGAGGTTTTTTTCTTTTACTCAGTGTATAATTAAAGAAATAATCCAAATCCAAGGGTGATTAATTTTGACAAAGCCATTTAAAACACTGGATGAACAAATTGAAATTTTAATTAATAGAAATTTAATAATAGACGATCCGAATAGAGCTAAATATCTACTTACAAAAAATAGTTACTATTCTGTTATAAATGGTTATAAAGGTATTTTTCTGAAAGATAAAGAGAATTATAACGATGAAGATTGTTTTGAAGAAAATACTACTCTTGAAGATATAATAAATTTGTACCACTTTGATAAAAAAATCAGAAATGAAATTTTATCTGCCTTAGAAAATGTTGAAAGTACCTTGTCAGCGAACATTGCTTACATATTCGCTGAACGATTTGGTGATCTGCAATCGGATTATTTAAATCCATCAAATTTTAAGCTAGGTCGCAGGGTAAGAGTAGGGAAATATGAAAGAGATATTCTACTCGATGATCTAAATAAAATTTGTATGAGTGATGAACATCCAATGAAACATTACAGAGAGAACCATGGTAATATACCACCTTGGATCATTGTTAAGGGAGTAACTTTTGGAAATATAAGATATATTTATAAATTATTTAAGAAAGAAGAAAAAGAATACTTAATATCTAGATGTTTAGGTATATCAGAATCTAACATAGATGAAAAGCTGAAAGAATTTTTTAGTAAGATGTTGGATATTTTCAGAAAGTATAGGAATTGGGCGGCACATGGAGGAAGATTATATAGTCATAAGGTAAGTGATGAACTCCCTTATTATTTACTTGCGTATGAAAAGTTTAGAGTTACCAAAACTAGTTATGATTCTGGGCAAGGCAAAAGTGACATACTGGCTTTATGTGTCGCATGTTCCTTCTTTTTGAATAGTGATGTACAAGGATATATAAGTTTTGCAGTAGGCATTAACTTTCATTTGAAGCAATATAGTGAGATGAATCCAAAGTATTATTTAAGAGTTATCGAAAAGATGGGAATTCCTATTAGTCATGAGGAAATATTGATGGGTAACATACCACAAATAAATCCTACAGTTTTTTTAGAAAAAATCAATTATCAAGGTGCATTAAGTGTTTTACCATAAATTTTATAGAAATATTAAATAGCCCTTCTCATTCGAGAGGGCATATTTATTTTTCCTTTACTACTTTTTGTTCTTCATCGATAGCTTTTTCCAGCCTATACGCAGCCATTGCTTTTGCTTGTTCTGGTGTACTACCATAGCAATTCCACACGGCCAATTTACCATTTGATGCCATGGCTTTACATGTATCTCCTTGTTCCCATACACGATACCTTATTTTCCCCCTGCGAAAATACCAAAACCAATCCCAAAACGCATTAAGTCTCCATCGCACAATTATTCACCTCTCTTTCAATTCAATAATTCGACGATTTTCTATATATTTCCTATTTGCATCTGTGGCATATTTGTTACATTTATCTAACTGTTTACACAGAACGAATGTTCTGTTAAAATAGGAACAAAAGTTCGTTTGAAGGAGGGGAAATCGATGAATGTTTTGTTAAAGAGAGCAGTTGAAACAGGCGAGATGCTTGAGATGATTTATTTGTCAGAAAAAGGAGAGTTATCACAACGGAAGATAAAAGTACTTGCTTTTTCGAATGAATCTATACGCGCATTTTGTATGCTAAGACACAAGCAGCGGGTTTTTAAGTCTGCAAATATTTTATCGATTGGCCCAGTACGGAAACATTATCATAGGGGAGCGTAGACAATGTATTATAGCTATCTCGGGATGCCAAGAGAAGAACAGAAACAAAAAAGGGAGGAAGAAATATTATCAATCATTAGATTGTATTGGAATATATATAATTACTCACCAACTGTTCGCGAAATAACGGAGATGGCAAGTGTCACCTCCACAAGCACCGTTTTAAAATATCTAAATAAGCTTCAGGAAAAGGGCATGATTGACTGGAAAGAAAAAGCACCAAGGCAAATTCAAATTATTGAAAAAGAAACTGCATAATAATCCCAAGCGCTTGGCTTTTTCAATCGATTAAATAAAATTGAAGGACAGTATCCAATTATTTCAGACAAAATTCTTTACTCAATTTGAATAAAGTTTGAAACTCAGATAAGGACTTGATGGTAAATGTAAACCAGTAAAAATAAAAATTAGCTCGCAGTCATACAACTACGAGCCCTGTTGATTAAAAATTATGTGCCGATTTTGTGCCGATATAGTTTGAAAAATACTAATTCGTTTTGAAATCACATTTCTATAAAATGCTGATTTTATGTCATTTTTCTTCTATTTAAATACATTTTGAAATCGGGCATTAATCAAGTTCGAAATGGAAGGATCCATCGGTTAATACTTTTTTAAAAATTTCCCGCTTGCTGCGTTGGCAGGCGGGTTTTTGCGTTCGAAACACGGATAACCAAAGCAATTGACGGGGTAGGTTGTTAATCAGCGGATAAGTGTAGCCAATCAGCGGATAGGAGATGCCAATCAGCGGATAGGCGATGCCAATCAGCGGATAGGCGTATCCAATCAGCGGAAAGCGAAACCAATCAGCGGATAAGTGCCACAAATCAGCATTAACGCAGAGCGTCTCCAAAACAAAAAAATTACGCTTTTCGAAGAATCTACCATACGATATGAAAATGGTTATGCTATTATTAATAAATGGAGGTGAGTTTCTTGATCTATATCGGTGTAACAGGCTGGGGCGACCATGATAGCTTATATCCGAATCAAACTCCGCCACGAGATAAGCTTAAAGTATACGCAGGTCATTTCCCTCTAGTCGAAGTTGATACGGCTTTTTATGCAATTCAGCCAATCCGAAATGCTGAAAAGTGGGTCAATGAAACACCGGAGGGCTTCCAGTTTATAGTAAAAGCCTACCAGGGGATGACTGGGCATCAGCGCGGCGAAATTCCTTTTGAGACCAAACAAGCGATGTTCAACGCCTTTAAAGAGTCACTTGAACCATACATACAACAAAATAAATTAGCCATGGTCCTGTTTCAATTTCCGCCTTGGTTTACTTGCAAGCGTGAAAATGTCGATTACTTAAGATGGTGTAAACGGGAGATGGGTGACATCCCTTGTGCCTTGGAGTTTAGGCATCAATCGTGGTTCGCCCCCCCGTATTGCCAACAAACACTCGATTTTATGAAAAAAGAAAAATGGATTCATAGTATTTGTGATGAACCCCAATCAGGGGAGGGGTCTATTCCGATGATACTTGAGGTAACTGATTGCGAAAAGATCCTTGTCAGATTTCACGGCCGCAATGTTCATGGCTGGCAAAAGCGAAATGCCGAAAACTGGCGCGAGGTTCGCTACCTTTATCGCTATAATCGACAAGAGCTGCAGGAATGGGCAGGCCGCATTGAAAGATTAGCAAAGGAATCCAAAAATGTTTATCTTCTGTTTAACAACAACTCCGGCGGTGATGCAGCGGACAATGCGAAAGAAATGATGAAGCTTTTACAAGTAGAATATGAGGGTCTTGCCCCAAGGCAGCTCGATTTATTTTAAAAATTGGACTCAATCGAACCCGCATTTTTAGACAAATTTTTTCATAACAACTCAGACACTAGAAGGTGAATACAAATGGAATGGATTATATTGATTTTAGTCGGGCTGGTTGCCAGCTCATTAGGTTCGCTGATTGGCATGGGAGGAGGTATCATTGTTGTTCCTGCTCTACTATATTTAGCAACATTGTCAACATTCAGCCATCTCACACCACAGGTAGTGGTAGGGACATCTCTTTTCACGATGATTTTTACCGGGCTTTCTTCGACGTTAGCCTATATGAAACATAAAACGGTCGATTATAAAAGCGGTTTTATCTTTCTCATTGGCAGCGGGCCGGGGAGTATTCTTGGTGCGTGGGTAACGGAAAAATTAGATTTGCACTCTTTTAATATTTATTTTGGTCTTTTTATTCTTTTTGTATCAATTGTATTGCTCGTTAAGGATAAATTAAAGCCCCTTCCATATCGGAAAGATAAGGGCATTGTTCGTTCTTTTACCGATAATAGCGGGAAGACCTTTGAATATGGTTTTAGTCCTATCACCGCAATTATCATCTCCTTCATCGTTGGATTTTTATCAGGGATTTTTGGGATTGGCGGTGGTTCGCTCATGGTCCCAACGATGATCTTATTGTTTTTCTTTCCACCACATGTGGCAACGGCAACGTCTATGTTCATGATTTTACCAACATCCATCTTAAGCTCCATCACCCATATTACCTTGGGAAATGTGAATTGGCTTTATGCATTGGCCTTGATACCGGGCGCATGGATTGGTGCAAAGGTTGGCGTATTTTTAAATTCAAAACTGAAGAGTAAAACGATTGTCATGATTATCAGAATCATTCTTGTTGTAGTCGCCATCCGATTGATTTATCAAGGAATTACAGGTTAAGATTGAAAAATGGAAACAATCCATATTTACCATACAAATGATTTTCACAGTCACTTAGAACATTGGCCGCGAATTCAGCAATTTTTACAACAGAGAAAAGTGCTCCACCACCAACAAGATGAGGATGTCTTTCTCTTTGATATTGGTGATTTCATCGACCGTTGGCATCCATTTACTGAGGCGACGAAAGGACAGGGAACGATCACACTCTTAAATGAATGCCAATATACAGCTGTCACAATTGGGAATAATGAGGGCATCAACCTGCCTTATGAAGATTTACAACATCTATATGACTATGCCCAGTTTGATGTTTTTGTCGCAAACCTTTATCAACAAAACGGCGTTTACCCCGATTGGGTAAAACCCTATAAGATTTATCATACAAAAAGGGGAACACGGGTAGGAGTAATTGGCCTCACCGCACCCTTCACACATCTCTATGAATTGCTTGGCTGGAAGCTGACAGAACCAATCTCTGAGCTGAAAAAGTGGCTTGAACCCTTAAAGAAAGAAGCGGACTTCATCATCTTATTGTCCCATCTCGGCATTCATGATGATGAACGAATTGCTGCAGAATTCTCGGAAATCGATGTTATTTTAGGGGCCCATACCCATCACTTTTTTGAAAAAGGAAAACAAGTGGGGGATACACTCCTTGGAGCTGCGGGGAAATACGGGTATTATGTAGGTCAGATGACCATAAGTCTCAATGAACAAAAGACTGTTATCCACAAAGAAGCTATTCTTTATGACTTTAACGACCTCTCGGTTGTTCCTAACGAACAGGAACAAATTATCACTTATTTAAATAAAGGGAAGGAACTGTTAAATCAAAGCGTTACGATTCTCAGCGAACCATTGGTTCACCATCCATTTCAAGAAACGAATTTTTCTCAATTGCTTTCCGGGACATTAAGAGAATGGTGCGGTGCAGACTGTGCCATGATCAATGCGGGGCTTCTTTTGGGATCATTATCTGGAGAGGTAACAACTTACGATTTACTTGAGGTTTGCCCACATCCGATTAATCCGTGTGTAGTAGAATTGACGGGACGAGAATTAGCGGAAGTTCTATTACAGACTAAGGACGCGACTTTACCACATAAGCAAATAAAAGGCCTTGGTTTTAGAGGTACCATTTTAGGTGTGTTTGTCTATGATGGTATTCGTTTTGAGAAGGATACCATTTTTATTAATGGTAGTGAAATTGAGTGTGGAAAAAACTATACATTAGCCCTGCCGGATATGTTTACATTTGGTCATTTTTTCAAAGAAGTACTACCTCATAAGCAGAAAAAGTACTACCTGCCGGAATTTTTGCGGGATTTAATAAAATGGAAATTGCAGATGCATTCCTAACCTTCACCCATTTTCCATCACTATCATACTGTGATAGTGAGGAAAGGAGTGTGGGACCCTTTGATTGATCTTTCACCTATTGATATTAATGGCCATACCTTTTTGGCTATTACTGTTTTTCTTCCAAAAACGACCCTTTTATCGGTGTCAAATGATAAAGGATATATAATGTGCGGTGCTTTAGATGTAGGGCTGTTAAATGAAAAATTAAAAGATCGTAAAATTATTGCCGGCAGGGCCGTAGGCGTAAGAACCATTGATCAGCTTCTCAATGCACCTTTAGAGTCGGTAACCTTTGAGGCGGAGGAATTAGGGATTCATCAGGGGATGATTGGTAAAGATGCCTTGCTAAAAATGATTTAAAAGCTTGCTAATCAATAGCAGGCTTTTTTTATTGGGCTAGTTCCTCTTTTACAAGCATACACATAGCTTGAAGGGGTGATTTCTTTGGCAAAATTCCGACGACGGCGGTTTTTCAAGCGAGGGCCGTTGCCATTCCGATATGTTATTCTGCTGACACTCGTCTTTTTCCTTTTCTCTACTGCTACAGGTTTGGTTCTTGTAAACCAGGGAATTGAGCCGGCCTTAATGAGATATGCTGAATCTGAAACCCGTAATATCGCTTCCCTTGTTATTAGTAGAGCCATTACAAAACGAACGACCAATGTTGGTGATAATAACCAGGTTATCAAAGTAACACCGAGCAGTGATGGAAAAAAGCAAAACGCCGAATTGAATACAGATTTAATCAATCGGGTCTTGGCGGAAACCACTGCGCAAATTCAAAAGAATTTAAAAACAGCTAGGAAGGGGGATATAGCCTTATTAGAATCAGATGTAGAAATTGAAACAGAAAATACAGAAAAAGAAGATGGAATTGTCTGGTATGTGCCAATAGGCCAGGCCACCAATATTTCATTATTAGGGAATATTGGACCAAAAATTCCGGTGAAATTCCATGCAATCGGTGAAGTGGAACCGGATGTGCATATTGAACCAAAAGAAATGGGAATCAATAGTGTCTGGATCCAGGTCTCTGTTGAAATCGAAGTATCTGTTCAAATTATCACTCCGTTCGCAACAAAAATTACTAAGTTAAAACAAAGCATTCCGGTTGGCGGGCAATTAGTAGAAGGTGAAGTTCCTCAATTCTATAACAGCGGCGGTGGGATAACACCATCCATCCAACTTCCGGAAAAGAAAACCGATTCAAAAAAATCAGGGAATTAAAAGGACTATCCTATATGGACAGTCCTATTTCCGTTTCATATTCATCCGCTCAAGACGTTTCCATTTTGCAAGGTATGGATAAGGATCAAACGACCATTCCGTAATTCCATTGTCCTTATACATTCCGTAATGTAAGTGAGGAGGGAATTTTCCTGAGGTTCCCGGAGGGCCGTATCCGGAGCTTCCGACACCGCCAATAACCATACCGGGTTCGACAATTTGGCCGAGCCTTAATTCTTTGGCAAAACCGCTAAGATGGGCAAAGTAATGATACGTGTTATTAATGTCGCGGATACCGATTCGCCAGCCGCCAAACTTGTTCCATCCCTTCATTTCAATTATCCCATAGCTTGTGGCACGTACTGGGACCCCGTAATCGGCAAAAATGTCGGTCCCTTCATGGATTCTTCTTCCACCCCAGCCACGAGCATCCCCCCAGGTGCTGCGGTAGCTGTGATTGCTGTTAAGAGGAACTGGGAAGACCTGCTTATCTAAATCAAGCCGGCCGAAATGCCGATAGATTTTTGCCTTTCCGACGATAATTCCTACGGTTTTATCACGATGATAATAATTCCATAAACCTATTTTAATATTATCTTGATCGACTCCGTATGAAAGAAGATAATTTGCAAACGCATATAAAACATCCTCATCACTCTTTAAGCTCGCTTTTTCATCGCCATCCCCATCGACACCGATCCCATTAAAAAACTGAATAATGGCTGGGTTTTCTTCCGCAAGGTTAGGATTCGGTAAACCTGCCCATTGTTCAGGCTTGAAATAAATTGAAATGGTACTTTCTGGTTTTGGTAAATCGCGGCGGGCAAAACGTATACTTCTTTCATATTGATCAATAGCCGCTAAATAATACCAAGGAATTTGGGTAACCGTTTCAACTTTTTTATATAGCTTCATTCTTTCCTGATAGGGATCAAGTTCTTCTTTTGCATGAGCATCCCTGACAGACAATGTAGAAGTAAAGAGTATAAGGATAGTTCCAATAATAAGAACAGCCCGCAACAGGAATCCTCCTTCCAATTAATGTACAAGGTTAGTTTATGATTATTTGGCTATTTCATTATCGCTAATAATTGGTAATCTAAATGGAACCATAATAATCAATGGAATTCTGATTGGTAATAAGAAATTTGCTTTCTTACATGGGAACAAGTTGAATGCTTGTCGTTCCTATTGCAGTATGATAAAGTGACAACAGAAGCTTATACATAATGGGATTTCAAGGGGTGTAAAAATGAGCAAGAAAGAAGAAATTTTACGTAAGCCGGAGTGGCTAAAAATAAAACTGAACACCAATGAGTCTTATACAGGCTTAAAGAAAATGATGCGAGAAAAGAATCTTCATACAGTTTGTGAGGAGGCACGCTGCCCAAATATTCACGAATGCTGGGCGGAAAGACGGACGGCAACCTTTATGATACTAGGAGATATTTGTACCCGTGCCTGCCGCTTCTGTGCGGTAAAAACAGGGCTCCCAACAGAGCTTGATTGGCAAGAGCCGGAAAGAGTAGCAGATTCGGTCCAATTGATGAACCTAAAGCATGTCGTCGTGACAGCAGTAGCCCGCGATGATTTAAAAGATGGAGGGGCGGCTGTGTTTGCCGAAACAGTTAAAGCGATTCGCCGGAAAAATCCATTCACTAGTATCGAAGTCCTTCCTTCCGACATGGGTGGTAAGGAAGAAAATTTAAAGCTGTTAATGGATGCGAAACCTGATATTTTGAATCATAATATTGAGACAGTTAAGCGGTTAACGCCAAGAGTGAGAGCCCGGGCGAAATACGATCGATCTCTTGAGTTTCTCCGTCGTGCAAAGGAAATGCAACCAAGCATTCCAACAAAATCAAGCTTAATGATTGGTCTTGGTGAAACAAAAGAAGAAATTCTTGAAGTAATGGATGATTTAAGAGCAAATCATGTGGATATCATGACGATTGGACAATACCTGCAGCCGACGAGGAGTCATTTAAAGGTGGAAAAGTATTATAGTCCTGATGAGTTTAAGGAATTACAGCAAATCGCCATCAGCAAAGGGTTTAGCCATTGCGAGGCAGGCCCGCTTGTCCGCTCATCCTATCATGCCGATGAACAAGTCAATGCCGCAGCGAAACATAAGCAACTGCTTGGTGAAAAGGAAGCGAAAGAAGCGTAAAAAGGAAAGAGTTCAGCCTAATAGGCATGAACTCTTTTTTTAAGTTCTCGATCGAAGCTGACAGGCCATAAAAGTCAGATTGGCGCTTACGCTATTGTTAGCGATTGGTTCTATTGATCGTATGGTCATCCGGTGTTAACCCGTTTGCGTCTTCACTTGAACTCATTGGCCGGCCTTGGGGAGATTTTTTCATTTGCGTAATGAGCCCATTAACCAAATTACGGGCATTCCTGCTTGTTGAATCGGTATTAGCAAGGTTTTCCACATCGCGCATCAACACTTTATTATCTGTAACATAAACATGGTAATATCTTGGTACAACAGACACCGCTATCTTCTTTACTTGGTCTGCGGTTAGATTGCGGTCTTTTGAATTAGTATCATACGCAATTAACACTTCTTGATCTGTAACAAGTGTTGCAACGTCATTGACATTAGGAATACTTGTACTTTGTTTACTAATAATGTGAGCAACTTGCTCACGGTCGAGTGCAGTGTAATGATTATTTGCCGAATTGTCATTCATTACAGGACTCTTCTGGTGACGGACAAAGCCATAGTTGTTGCTGACATTGCGAATTCCACGGCCAGCTCCTTCATTATAAAGTTCATGCCGTTTATTATTGACATTAATGGTATTGCCGCTTTCTTCATAAATATCGTTTTTTGCAGTATCTTTTGTGCATCCTGTTAATGCAGTGATCATACATAATCCAGCGATGATGATTAATTTTTTCAATTGCTGCACCTCCTTTTATTAGCATAGCCAATAGGAGGATTTATTTTCTTAGCAATTGATGGGGAATCGGTTATAATGGGTATTAGGAATTTGCTGGGTAAAATGAGGTGAATGAGGATGATTGTGATCAACAATACCGTTTATGAAATGCTGCAGGAATATCGAGATGGGTATAATGAGGAAGCCTTTAAAGCAAGGTACAGCGATATTTTATCGAGGTATGATTATATTGTTGGAGATTGGGGTTATGGGCAGCTGCGCTTAAAGGGTTTCTTTGATGATCAAAACCAAAAGGCAACATTTGATACAAAAATAAGCACATTGAGTGAGTACCTTTATGAATACTGTAATTTCGGCTGTGCCTATTTTGTTTTAAAAAAGGCGAAAAAATGAGAAGGATCAGGAAACTGACCCTTCTTATTTTATTTACTGGTTAGAATAGGGCGGCTGAATATCTGTATCCGGATCATCGTGGGTGGGATGTGCACCCTCCATTTGCCGCGGTAAGTCCTCATGCAATGATTTGAATTCGTAATTAAAGGCACTATATTTCCGCTGCCCTTCTTTCCAAGGTGTACTCTTATTTTTTACAGGCTCATCTTTCCTAATGGTGGAACCATAAGGACCTTCAGGAAATTCTTGAGCAGTAAGAAAATTTTGTTGTTTTTCAACAGTAGATAATTCAGTATATTTTTCAGAGTCGTTATTTCCCATGCTTTCACTCCTTTACCTTTTATTATTGCAAGGCGGGGTGAAAAACATGTGCGGGTCAGACAATTTCAGCTAAAAATGATCGCAGTTCTTCAGCGTCTTCTTCATTTAATTGAAAGGCAAATTCTAAATAACCCTCTTCCTGCAAATCGTCCTGGCCAATAATGGCAAAGCGATTTCCCTGCATATCCAGAACTAAATGCTTTCCATAATGTCGGCCGGTTTGTACTATGGCTAAATCAAAGCGTTGGTTTTCGCCGACAAAACTGACAAATCTTGTTTTAGTATCCTCTGTATCATCGTATAAGAAAAAGCGTTCTGTCATTAAATGGTCTCCTTTATGGTTTTACTGTTTTACTGTTTTACATCACCTCTATAGTAACAAATTTCGGGTCATGATGGGAGTATCATGACAAGTTTCACTAATTTCTCCTGTTGGAAAAATACCAACAATATTAGATTGTGTTACAATATAAACGGATTGGACTACATAGAAGGAAGTGGACTGGATGTATTTTGTCGACAGGGAAAAAATTGAAGCGACGTTATTATATTTAGAAGGACAAATCAATCTCTTCCAAGGCCAAAAGGATTGGTCAACACCACTTGAAAAGACAGCATTAGAGCGTTTGGGCCAAATGATGATTGAGTCAGTTTTAGATGTTGGAAACGCCATGATTGATGGCTTTATTATGCGTGACCCTGGCAGTTATGAGGACATTATCGATATATTAATCGACGAGAAGGTCATACCACTTCAAACAGGAGA
>Ga0213822_1001063_pt1 | contig 16914 bp, 16 predicted proteins | sample MC6MC0908MG_FD_179872 | JGI IMG/M metagenome (GOLD analysis project Ga0213822, IMG submission 179872) | Enriched soil aggregate microbial communities from Iowa State University, Ames, United States - MC6-MC0908-MG | ecosystem: Environmental > Terrestrial > Soil > Unclassified | place: USA: Iowa...
AAGACCCGCGTGCCGGAAGTCGTCCATGAAGACGGCACTTCCCGGGCCCAGGTGCTCAAGCGTGAGTACAACCCGCGTTACTACGACATGATGAAGGCCCTGGAAGTCCTGACCGGCAACGGTGTGTCCTTGAACACCTCACTCAACCGTCGTGGCGAACCGATGATCTGCTCGCCGACCGATGCACTGAACATGTTTTATGGCTCCGACCTGCAGTACTTGATCATGGAAGATATCCTGGTCGTCAAAGACGGCGTGGATGCTTATGACTGAAGTGCTGATCAGCGTCGTCATCCCTGCTTACAACTACGCTGGAACATTGCCGCGGGCGGTCGATTCGGTGATGAAACAGTTGGGGGATGCCCAGGCTGAATTGCTGGTGATCGATGATGGTTCCACTGATACGACGCCGCAGGTGCTGGAGGCGTTGTCGATCAAGCATGCCGGGCGGTTTCGGTTCCTGCGCAAGTCTAATGGCGGGTTATCTTCCGTTCGGAATCGAGGCATAGAAGAAACCACTGGAGACTTCCTGGTTTTTCTCGATGCCGACGATGAGATGACGGAAAATGCGTTGGCGGCGCTGAAACAGCATATCGACCTGCATCCTGAGAGCCGGATGATCATCGGCGGATACTGGTCGGTGTTTCCGGATGGCAAGCGCAGTTTGCAGTGCGTGAAGCATTTGCCGGCCACGGCGCGCCAGAGGGTCCGCGGGTATTTGCTGGACAAGACACTGCCGATTTCCAACGGCGCTTGCGCGATGCACCGGGAGGTGTTCGGCCCCGGAACTTATCCCGAACGCTTTCGTAACGTCGAAGATATTCCCGTGTTTGCTCAGGTGCTGGCGCGATTTCCCTGCACGGCTCTGGATCTGCCCCTGGCCTATATTCACAAGCATGCCGACAGCATGCGCAATGACCTGGTCCAAAGTCTTGCCGCGGGTACGGACATTGTCGACGAGGTCTTTTCTCCTGAGCGCATGCCGGCGGAGCTGCATGATTTGCGTCAGCGTTTTTTGGCGCAACGTTGCCTGTCGTTGTTTCGCGACTGCTATGTTGGCGGTAGATACAAGCTGGCCAGGCAGTTTTACCTGCAAGCGTTGCAGACGGATTGGCGCACCGTCATGCGCTGGTCTTACACGCGAAAGGCGGCGCGCCTGCTTATCAAGTAGGCAGCAACTCCAGGCGAGCGCCTGAGTGGCTTTTTGTGCTGCCACGAGCCATGGGTGGGATAGCCTTGCATGGTGAGGGTTTGATTTTTAAGGGGGTTCAGTGGTTGATCGTGGCGGTGATGTGAGAGCCCGGGTTCGACAAGTATTTTCCAAGTATCCTGTCCAGGTTGCATTTTGGGGGAGCCTGCTGCTTTCGCTGATCGCCGTTTTGGGGACGGCAACGGTCGGGCGTGACGCCGCGCTGTATATCGATATCGCCCAGCAAGTTACCCAGCAGGGAGCCAAAGTCGCTTGGCAGTCATTCGACTGGCCCTGGTTTTCCTTTCTCCTTGCCGCTACACACTTCGCTCTGCACCTTCCATTGGAACTGAGCGCCTATCTCTGGTGCGGGCTGTTTCTTGCCGGCACCTGCGCGCTGATGGTGGACTGCGTCCGTCGGCAGACGCCACACGCTGCCGGTTGGGCTTGCCTGGTGATGCTGGCGATGCCGGCGGTCAACGCTTTTCGAAACGATATCATTCGTGAATTCGGCTTCTGGTTTTTCTGTGCCCTGACGTTCTGGCTGGCCCTGCGTTGGCAGGCGCGCGGCGGTTGGGTTCGCGCCGGCATCATCCATTTGGCTATTGCCGCGGCGATACTGTTCCGTCTGGAAGCGATTCTGCTGCTTCCCGCGCTGTGGCTGTGGCAGTTGCCCAACCTGTTTTCGTCCACGCAGCGCCAGCGTTTCGTCCAGTTCAGTCTGGTTCCGGTGGTGGCGGGGGGCATCGCGCTGTCCCTGCTCGACATATTTTCGTCGCCCCGGCTGGCTGCCTACCTGAGCATGATCGATGTCCGCACGGTTTTCGCTTCGTTCAACGTCCTGAGCGAGCAATTCGCCAACTCCCTGACCTCCAAGTACTCTCAGGACGAGGCGGGACGGATCATTTTCTTCGGTATTCTGGCGACGCTGACCATCACATTCGTCAAGCTGATGGGGCCTTTTGCGGCGCCTTTTGTCCTGCGGCGCAACTGGGGTGTATTGCGGGTGTACTGGCGCGACTATCGTCCATTTGCCTGGGCGGCGTTGTTGTACGTATTAGTGTTGCTGGTGTTCTTCTTGCGCCAGCAGTTCATGAATGCACGGTACATGAGCTTCCTGAATCTATTGTGCATGCCATTCCTGGCTCTGGGACTGTCGGCCTTCGTTGGTCAGTTTCCACGCCTGGGCAAGGTCGTCGTAGTGTTGGGTTTGTTGGTGATGCTCTCCAACGTGATCTCCACCGGCCCTGGAAAAAAACACTTCGTGGAGGCCGGCCGTTGGATGGCGGCGAATACGGAAGCAGGCGCCCCGGCATACTTCGAAGACGGACGCATCAGCTACTACGCCGGCCGAGGGTACTCGTTGCAAGTGTTGACCCGTGAGCAGGCGATGGCCGAACACGCCGGTGAGTTTCGTTATTTTCTGATCGAGGCCCGTGAAAACGAGCCATGGTTGGTGGAGTGGCTGGCGCAGCACAAGCGCAAAGTCATCGCCCGATTTGCCAATCGCAAAGGCGCTACGGTGCTGGTCATCGGTCCCTGAGCTTCACGCCAGTAACAGGCGCAGGGCATTCGTCAGCGATGTTCGTCGATTGGCTGGCAGGCCTTGGCTGTAGCCTTCGATGAAGGCGGTGCCGCCATCCCGTTCGAGCAGCCAGTGGCGATCCTCCTTGTAGCGCAACACGTGAGCAAAGTTGCGCAGCCTTTTGCCATTGCTCAGCGCACGACGCTGGCAGCGCAGGTCGGCAATGTCGATAAGGCCCAGGGTGTGTTCAGGTGTCAGCACCACATTACCAAAATGCAATGAGCGAAAGTACACGCCCCTCTCGTGCAATAGGGCGATGAAAGTGCCGAGTTCGAACCGCAAGGCATCCGCGTCTTCCACGGAGGCCTTTAATTGGCGGATGGTCTTGCCTTCCAGTGGGCTGTAGTACACCGCGTCGCGGGCGATGCTGGCTATCCGGTAGACACCGAGTACGGTGGGGCAGGGTATGCCACGTTTGAGCAAGGCATCGGTGTTGTGGGCAAAGCGCCGAGCGTATGGTCGTAGCAGTGCCGATGTGAGTAGCCGTTTACGCCTGAACAGTTTCAGGTAGCGCCCGTCGCGCAGCAACAGTACCTTGTCGCCGCTGCCGTCAGCCTCGAGCACTTTCGCACCTTCGCGAAGCGCGAGGTAGGAAGAGTGATTGAGTGTTTGCATTCGTCATCCCCCAAAATTGACCCGCATCTTAACCGACTTGGCCCGGATTGACCTGTCGCGGCCTTCATTAAAGGGGCTGAGGGATGTGGTAGCATTGCTTCTTTTTCAAAGTACGGATTCCCATGAGCAATCCTGATGTTCCCGCTCAGTCAACGCTGAAGATCTATCTCCGCCTGTTGTCCTATGTGCGCCCTTACGTGGGGCTGTTTTTGTTGAGCATCCTGGGCTTCTTGATCTTCGCCTCGACCCAGCCGGTTCTGGCCTACATCCTTAAGTACTTCGTCGACGGCTTGGCGAACCCGGAGGCGAGTCTCTTTCCGAACAACCCCTACCTCAAGGACCTGCAACTGCTTCAAGCCGTACCGATAATGATTGTGATCATTGCGTTATGGCAGGGCGTCGGGTCCTACCTGGGCAACTTCTTTCTCGCCAGGGTTTCCCTGGGACTGGTCCACGACCTGCGCGTGGTGCTGTTCAACAAGTTGCTGGAATTGCCCAACCGCTACTTCGATAGTCATAACTCCGGGCACCTGATTTCCCGCATCACCTTCAACGTCACCATGGTCACAGGCGCGGCGACGGATGCGATCAAAGTCGTCATCCGCGAAGGATTGACTGTAGTGTTCCTGTTCGCCTCGCTGTTGTGGATGAATTGGCGGCTGACGCTGGTGATGCTGGCTATCCTGCCCTTGATCGGGATCATGGTGAACAGCACCAGCAAGAAATTCCGCAAGCAGAGCAAGAAGATCCAGGTGGCCATGGGAGACATCACTCACGTGGTGTCCGAAACGGTCCAGGGGTATCGTGTCGTGCGCAGTTTCGGCGGTGAAGAGTACGAGAAGAACCGCTTCAAGCGCGCCAGCCAGAGCAACACCGACAAACAGTTGAAGATGACCAAGACCGGCGCGGTGTACACGCCGATGCTGCAACTGGTTACCTACATAGGCATGGCCATCGTCATGTTTCTGGTTCTTTACCTTCGTGGCGATGCGTCGGCCGGTGATCTGGTCGCCTACATCACCATGGCGGGACTTCTACCCAAGCCGATCCGCCAGCTGTCGGAAGTCAGTTCGACCATCCAGAAAGGTGTGGCCGGCGCCGAAAGTATCTTCGAGCAGTTGGATGAGACCCCGGAAGTCGACCAGGGCACGCTCTTCATCGATCGTGTCAGCGGCCGGTTGGAAGTCCGCAACCTGAGTTTCAAGTACCCAGGCTCCGACAAACCGGTGCTCGATGACATCAGCTTTGTCGTCGAGGCCGGGCAGATGGTCGCGCTGGTGGGACGTTCCGGTAGCGGCAAGTCGACCCTGGCCAACCTGGTACCGCGCTTCTATCAGCATGAACAAGGGCAGATCCTGCTTGATGGGGTGCCCATCCAGGACTTGACCTTGCGCAGCCTGCGCCGTCAGATCGCCTTGGTGAACCAGCAGGTCACGTTGTTCAACGATACGGTGGCGAACAACATTGCCTATGGCGATTTGGCGGGTGCGCCATTGGCCGATATTCAAGCGGCGGCGAAAGCGGCGTATGCCGATGAGTTTATCGTGACGATGCCTCAGGGCTACGAAACCCTGGTTGGCGAAAATGGCGTACTGCTCTCGGGTGGCCAGCGGCAGCGTCTCGCGATTGCGCGGGCACTGCTCAAGAACGTCCCGATTCTTATCCTTGACGAGGCGACTTCCGCCCTGGACACCGAGTCGGAGCACCACATCCAGGCTTCTATCGATAACGCTATGACCGACCGGACCACGCTGGTGATCGCGCACCGCCTGACGACCATCGAAAAGGCCGATCTGATTCTGGTCATGGACCAGGGCAGGATCGTCGAGCGTGGCACCCACTTGGAATTGCTGGCGATGAACGGCTTCTATTCGCGCCTGCATGCCCGCAACTTCAAAGAACGCGATGACGAAGCCGACACGCATTCGGTCGGAATATGCTGAGGGGGCTGCGCTGGTGGCGTGAACGCGGCTGGACACCGATCGACTCCACGGTTTATGCCCAGGCCTGGCATCGTTTCGGCGGCAGCGTGGCTACGCATCCCGAGGTGGTTGAACGCCTTGCCGGGCTTGCCGGGCTGCCGGTCCGCTATCTGGGCTGGGAACGCGATGGCCAATTGGTTGCGGCGATCCCATGCTGGGGTAGGCATTTGGCTTTGTCCAAGGAAGTACTCAAGCGCGAAGGCAAGCGCGGCGTGTTCGACCTGGGTAATGCGGAGGTCATCCTTCCCATCGCCGAGAACGTCCGGGTCCCGGTGCGCCAGCGCATGCGCTACGTCTCGGAACACAATGCGGCGAATGTCACCACCCTCAAGGCCCAGCCTGAAGGGCTGGCGCTGGCTCGTGAGCCTGAGGATTACAGCAAGAAGTTCCGCTACAACCAGCGCCGTGAACAGCGTCTGCTGGAAGAGGCCGGCGGAAGCATCCGGCCGATGCTGGAACTGAGCGCCAGCGAACAGGCGACCATCTATGCCGACCTGTTCGAGCGCCGCTGGAACTTCGAGACACCGGCAAAGGCCCACCTGACGGAAGTGTTCAGCCTGTTGCGCGAATTCATGACCGGTTCGCTGGTTTATCTGAATGACGAGCCGATGGCCGTGCAGATTCTGTATCGGGTCGAGGCGCCCAAGTGGGTCAGCCTGGAGTACATCAACGGTGGGGTGGACCCACAAAACCGCGAATTCAGCCCCGGCAGCGTGCTCAGCTTCGTCAACACCCAAGCGGCATGGGAAGAGGCGCGGGCGCTGGGCAAGCCCCTGCGGTATTCCTTCGGCCGCGCCGATCGCGAATACAAGGATCGTTGGTGTCACCCGGTTCCGGTTTATCAGGTGTGAATGAGGTCAGGCAGTCATGAGTGGACGCAAGCAGCAGTTGCTTAAACGCCACCGCCAACGCAAGCGGATACTACTGATCGGTGCATTATTCATCGCGCTGCTGTTCGGTATTCTTGTGGCTTGGTGGCCATTGCCATTGTTTCTGCTGCTGGGCTGGGTCGTGCATGAAGCCTGGTTTTCCGATCATTTGTTCTACGCTCCAGGCGATGATTATCGCTACGACTTTCCGGAGGGTACGCCGCAGTTTTGCGCGACGCTGGTCGATGGCGTCCTGCAAGTGACGGGTGAGTTCGATGCGGGGCGGACCCTGATCTTGCAAATACGGGTCAAGAGCCACTGGCTGGGGCGTTTCCTTGATCCGCAGGTCTGGATTGGCGACGACCGGCAGGATCTGGAGCGCGGTGTCGCGGGCGAGCGCTTTCTCAACCTGTCCGGACAAGGCGCGGTATTGATGGCTGGAGGCCTGAAAATACGAGGGCGTTTTTGCAGTCTGGCGCCGCAGGCGACGCTACATGTTTTGAGCTGTCCAGACTTTGGCCAGCAACGTTTGCTCATCATCGCGCCCCATTCGGATGATGCCGAACTCGCGGCTTTCGGTCTTTATAGTCGAGCGTCCGACGTGGCTATCGTCACGCTGACCCAAGGTGAAATCGAGGCCGAAAGGTATCGTGACATGGGCCTGGATGCTGCTCAGGCTGCTCGGCTCAAGGGGCGTCTACGCAGTTGGGACAGCCTGGCTATCCCCCTGTGGGGCGGCGTGCCACAACGGCAATGCACGCAGTTGGGGTACTACTGCCTGCAATTGAATGCCATGGCTGGGCAACCAGAGCAAAGCTTCGGTTCCCTGGAGTCTGGCGAAAACGATATCCGTAGTGTGCGTCGTTTCAATGCCTTGAGTTTGCCGGGGGATGTCGATGGTGAACCGTCCTGGCGCAACCTGGTGGCTGATCTGGTGCGTCTGCTTGAGCATCATCGACCCGAAGCCGTCCTGACGCCTCATCCTGAACTGGACCCCCACAGCGATCATGTCGCCAGCACTCGCGCGTTGATGGAGGCGATTGAACTCAGTAGCTGGCGTCCGCGTACGTTGCTGCTCTATGCCAATCATCTGCACGACAATGATCGTTGGCCCATGGGGCCGGCGGGTTATGGCATTGCCCTGCCGCCGACCATCGAGTCGTTGCCGGCCGATGGGTTATGGAGCCCTTTGCTGGATGAGTCCACTCGGATGGACAAGGCCATGGCCTTGGGCATGCAGCACGACCTGCAAGGCCGTCCGCCGTTCAAGCGGCGGCTGCGCCGAATGACCCAGCGGCTGCTGGCCGGACGTCGCTGGCCTCGCTGGGGGGAAGATGAGTTTTTCCGCAAGGCAGTGCGCCGGCATGAGCTTTTCTGGGTCCGTTCCCTCGACGTCTCACGGTCGGATGACCATTGACCCTCAGGTCGGCGATCGGTTGAAATGACCATTACGGCGATTTCGATTCTGGAGATGCTCGGTATGGACAGGATGTCAGAGGTGTCGTCGCAGCAGTCGTCTACTTCGTCACGCGCACAGACGGTCTCCCCGCGGGCCCGAGCGATGATCAAGTCTCAGCGACCGCAGTGTTTCTGGCTGACCGGGCTCTCCGGGGCGGGCAAGTCGACATTGGCCAACGCGCTGGAAGTTCGGCTGCACGAACAGGGTTTGCACACCTGCCTGCTCGATGGCGACAACCTGCGCCAGGGCCTGTGTCGCGATTTGGGCATGGGGCCCGAGGCACGCAAAGAGAATGTCCGGCGTATTGCCGAGGTGGCCCGGTTGATGGTGGACGCGGGCTTGATTGTGATTGTCGCGGCCATTTCCCCGTTTCGGGTCGATCGTGAGATCGCACGGCAATTATTTGCCCCGGGTACTTTTCTTGAAGTTTATGTGAGCACCCCTTTCGAAGTCTGTGCCCAGCGTGACCCGAAGGGTCTTTATCGGGAGGCGCTCGCGGGGCGGTTGAAGAATTTTACCGGGCTGGACAGTCCGTATGAAGCGCCACTGGCACCTGAGTGCGTGATCAATACCTGCGAACTGGAGTTGGCCGCAGCCAGCGCCCGCCTCGTTGAATTGCTGCAAAGCTGAGCGGTGCATCCGTTTATTGCCATGGACGAGCCTTGCGCCAACCCTGTGCTAATATCCCCGCCCTGTTCATTTTGTATGTGGGATGCTCCATGAAGTTGTCCATGCCGCGATTCGATCAAGCCCCTGTATTGGTGGTCGGCGATGTCATGCTCGACCGCTATTGGCATGGCGGTACCTCACGGATCTCCCCTGAGGCGCCGGTTCCGGTGGTCAAGGTCGAGCACATCGAGGACCGTCCCGGTGGTGCTGCCAACGTTGCCCTGAACATCGCTGCCCTGGGCGCGCCGGCCTCCCTGGTGGGCGTGACCGGTGACGATGAAGCTGCCGACAGCCTGACCAACAGCCTCAAGGGCGCGGGCGTGCGAGCGATATTCCAACGCATTGCGCACCAGCCGACCATCGTCAAGCTGCGGGTCATGAGCCGTCACCAGCAACTGCTGCGGATCGACTTCGAAGAACCTTTCGCCACCGATCCCCTGGCCCTCGGTGCCGAGGTTGATCGTCTGCTCGAAGGCATCAAGGTGTTGGTGTTGTCGGACTACGGCAAAGGTGCGTTGAAAAACCATCAGGTGCTGATCCAGGCCGCCCGCGCCCGCGGCATTCCGGTCGTGGCCGATCCCAAGGGCAAGGATTTTTCCATCTATCGTGGGGCGAGCCTGATCACGCCGAACCTCAGCGAGTTCGAAACCATTGTTGGTGGTTGCGTCGATGAGCACGACCTGGTGAGCAAAGGCGCGCAGTTGATGCACGACCTCGATCTGGGTGCCCTGCTGGTGACGCGTGGCGAGCATGGCATGACCCTGTTGCGTCCCGATCACCCCGCGTTGCACTTGCCGGCGCGTGCCCGTGAAGTGTTCGACGTGACGGGTGCCGGCGACACCGTGATTTCCACCCTGGCCGCCGCGATTGCCGCCGGCGAGGAATTGCCCCATGCGGTAGCCCTGGCGAACCTCGCGGCGGGTATCGTCGTCGGCAAGCTCGGTACCGCGGCCATCAGTGCCCCGGAACTGCGGCGTGCCATCCAGCGCGAAGAAGGTTCCGAGCGCGGCGTCCTGGGCCTGGAGCAATTGCTGTTGGCCGTTGACGATGCCCGTGCCCACAACGAGAGAATCGTGTTTACCAATGGCTGCTTCGATATTCTGCATGCTGGCCATGTGACGTACCTTGAGCAGGCCAGGGCCCAGGGCGATCGCCTGATCGTCGCGGTCAATGACGACGCCTCCGTGAGTCGTCTCAAAGGGCCGGGTCGCCCGATCAACAGTGTCGACCGGCGCATGGCGGTCCTGGCCGGCCTTGGCGCGGTGGACTGGGTGATCAGCTTCAGCGAAGGCACGCCGGAAAACCTGCTGCGCCAGGTCAAGCCGGATGTGCTGGTCAAGGGCGGTGACTACGGGATCGATCAGGTCGTCGGGGCGGACATCGTCGCGTCCTACGGCGGCACTGTGAAGGTGTTGGGGTTGGTAGAGAACAGCTCGACGACAGCCATTGTCGAAAAGATCCGCAACCGTTGATGGATCCACGCCATACCCCCGGGAAGGCTTACACGGCAAGCACTGCCTCCCCGGATCGAGCCTGTTCATTGGTCTTGCTTTCTTTTGTTTCGTGGTTAATTAACTTATGAAAGTCATGCTCCTGGTGATGGATGAACAGCGTGTGATCCTTGATCGACTGTACGCGGTCGTTCAAGAGAACTGCGACGACTGCACCATCTATCGTCTGAGTAAGCAGCAGCAGTTGAACCTGGGCCGGTTCCTCGCGTCGGTCAACTACGAAGATTTCGACCGGGTGGTGATTTTCTCCCGGGTCAAGCGCCTGGCCCCGCAATTGAGCGTGTTGAAGTGCATCCCTGGGCTGATCTTTCTCGAGCACGACGCTTATCAGAACTACATGCCCGAAAGTAAGTACAAAGGCGTTTACTCGCGGTTGTACCGCCGTCTACCCAGTTGCCGCGCGCTGGTGTCGGGAGCCGTGGTGGCCCGCCGGATGCAGGCCGAGGGTATCGATGCGGTGTTCGTTTCCAAGGGCTATGACGAACAGATGTTGCACAATATTGGCGGCGTTCGTGATATTCCCGCCGGTTTCCTCGGCAGCCTCAAGAGCACCGAATATGCCCGACGCAAAGCCTTGCTCGAATCGCTGGCTCGACGCACCGGCATGCTCGTGACGCGGACCCAGTCGGGCAGTGAGTATCTGGAAACCCTCAATCGCATCAAGATCTTCGTCAGCGCCGACCTGGGCATGGGGGAGTTCATGATCAAGAACTTCGAAGCCATGGCCTGCGGTTGCGTGCTCCTTGCCTGGAGTCAGGGCGAGGAGGATCAGTTGCTCGGTTTCGAGGACATGGAGAACATCGTTTTCTACCGCTCCGAAGACGAAGCGGTGCAGAAGCTGGAGTTGCTGCAACGGGATCAGGCACTGGCGGCGCGCATCGCCGCCAAGGGCCAGGCTTTTGCCGAGAGCCGGTATTCGTTTGCTCGTGTCGGGCAGGCCCTGGCCACTGAAATCCAGCGTGAGATGCGCCCTTGGCAGGCACCCTCGGCGCTCATTCGTTGGTGGGTCAATCTTCGCTATGGTATGAAGGTGCCGGAGCAGACGACATGAATGAGCGTTCGTCTGGGACCGCTGAAATGGCGCTTGATCTGCTGCCTGGCGGAGATCAATCGGTAGTCGGTGCACTGCCACAGGCATTGAAGGATTGCCTGGGCCGGGCATCGCGAGTGGTGCTGGTGGCGAACAATCCGGCGATCACGGCAGCCGACTTCCAGGCGCTCGATATCGGTAGCGATGATGTGGTCGTGACGTTCAACACCTGTGTGAAATCGGCGCTGCTCAGCCCGCAGAGCGTTAATGTGTTCGTGCACGGTTTCAATGCCCCCGATGCCTATTTCTTCGGCCTGCCTTGCAACCCCGAGGTGCAGCGATTGTTCGAGCTGCCCGGCGCGCGATGTTTCACCATGCTGGTGGGGTGCACCGGGGAAATGTCCCCGGTGCCGGGCGTGGCTCTGTATCGGGAGCGTATCCCGTTGCCGCCCTTGTGGAACTACCCGGTCGACAGGCCGGGTGGCAAGCGTTATGTCGGTCCCTCCACAGGCTTCAATGCGCTGGTGCTGTTCGATTGGCTGCGCGCTCAGTTGGGTTATACCTATGAAATCATGACCTTGGGCTTTTCCAATGAAGCGGGAAAACTCTGGGGTGGGCACGCCTGGGATTACGAGCGGCAGTGGTTGCTCGAGGCTGATGTGACCGTCGTGCCGTTGCAGCGCAGGCGTTGGTGGCAAGGCTGGTTTCGTCGCCGTTGAGTCAGATTGGCGGGGTCAAGCGCCTGATGCGTTGCCATCGGGAGCGAGTCTTTTTACGACAGGGGCAGGATGCGTGTTGAAAGTTGCGGTGGCTTTTTTTGGTATCCCGAGAAATTCGGAGATCTGCTTTCCTTCTATTCGAGAAAACGTCCTGGCGCAAATCCCGGCGGGCAGCGAGGTGCAGTGTTTTTACCACCTGTACAAGATCGATGAAATCCAAAACCCGCGCTCGGGTGAGCAAGGTGAGCTGAACGCCGACAACTATGCACCGTTCAGCACCATGACCGGTCGGCTCGACCCTACCCATGGGGTTCTGGAGCGTTGGGACTTCGAACGGGTCAAGGCCTTGGGCGATACCTGGGCGGACGAACACGCCTCGCTCAGAAACCTGATCTACCAGCTCAACTCCCTGCATACCGTGACGGCCATGATGGAACCGTTTGATCCGGATTTCGTCGTGTTCGTGCGTCCCGACAATTTCTACCACACAGCGCTTCCCGCTTATGTGTTCGCTCACCCTGATGCGCGCCGGTTGAATGCCTACATTCCGGATTGGCAATGGTGGGGGGGCTTGAACGATCGTTTTGCGATCTGCGGACGTGACGCCTACCGGGCCTACGGCAAGCGTATCGAACGTATTTTCGATTTTTGCGAGGCAACGGGCAGGAAACTGCATTCCGAGCGGCTGCTCAAATATGCTTTGCAGCAGGCGCGGGTCAGGGTTTGCACCCTGCCGACCACCGCGTCACGGGTACGGATCAATGGCACTTTCGCCGAAGAGTCGTTCTCGCCCAAACGCGGTATGGGCAAGCGCGAGAACCGTTACTTCCATCTGTTCGCGCGGTGGCGCACCTACGTAGATAAACGACGTTCCAGCTGACGCTACTTGTGCAGCGTTCCGCGAACCATGCGCATCAGCCCCATGGCCTTTTTGTGCAAGCTGGTCAGGCCTTGGCGACGAGGCGGGTGCACGACCAGGCCCTGCTTGACGAGCCAATCCTTCCAGCGGATGCGCTCGTCGCGAACCACCCAGCCTTCTTGGCTGGCGAAGCTTTCAGCCAGGTGCAGGCCTCGTGTACTGGCCGCAACCAGCTGATCACGTTTGAGCGTATACAGTTCGCCTATCGGTTTGCCGTCTTCAAGTGGCATCAGGTACAAGTCCGGTCGTTTGCGATCCAGACGCGCCACCAGTTGATCGCCCTCCAGTCGTTCATCGACGTGAAACAGGCTCAGGGACTTGGCTTCCTTGGGCACATCCAGACGCAAATCGTAAATCAGCTGCAACGACGCCGTCGGCAGATGCACGTAGGCCCGTGGCCGTTCGATCAACTGCAGGTTGGCGCTGCGCACCGGGCGGGCCGAGCCCGACAGCGGCGTCAGGCGAAACGGCAAGGCTTCGCGGTAATGCAGGGCGCTGGCGTAGGGGGCGGGTAGCCAGGTGTCGTTGAAGCGCCCGCCGAGCCAGCCTTCCGGGGTTTCCAGCAGGCACTCTTCGGCGATCTCATTGATGGCGGTGAGCAGCGGCAGGTTCAATTCGTGGGCCGGGACGTAACCGGAAATCAGCTTGAGTACCACGTCGCCGCGATCCTGCCGCCGCTGGCGTACCAGTACCCAATAGTCGCGATTCTGCCAATGCAGGGTCAGGCGCACCGAGACGCCCAGGTTCGCCAGCTCCAGGGAAAAACGCTCGGCATCGTCCACCGTCACCGGGCGGCGACGTTGCAAGGTCTGGGAAAAATTCAACGGCATCCCGACGCTTTGGTAGGTCAGGCCTTCGGGTGTCGCTTCGACGAGCAGGGGCAGGGTCTTGAAGTTGCTTGGGTTCTTTCTGATGAGCGTACGCGGCATGTCGGCTCCTTCCTTAATGCCGCGCGGGGCGGCGTCAGTTTTTACGTAGGACCTTGGCGACGGTCGAGACGTTGTGGGCGAGGTGCAGCGGATTGATGGTGCCGACAATAGCACTGGCGACCCCGGGATGCTCAAACAACAGTTCGAAGCTGGCACGGACCGGGTCCACACCCGGGCTCAGGCAGACGTGACCGCTGGCCAGGGCCTTCTTCACCAGGATCGCTTTGCCGTGCTCGGCTGCGTAGTCAATGACAGCCTTCTCGTTTCGTTCGTTCAGATTGTAGGTGACCATCGCACAATCGCCTTGCTCCAAGGCTTTCAAACCGCCGTCGACGGTCTTGCCGGAAAAACCGAAGCCGCCGATCTTGCCCTCGCGCTTGAGCGCCGCCAGCGTCGGATAGACCTCGCTGTCGTTGAGGATCGCCAGGTCATTGCCGTCGGAGTGCACCAGTACCAGGTCGATACAGTCGGTTTCCAGGCGCTTGAGACTGCGTTCCACCGAGAATCGGGTATGAGCGGCACTGAAGTCGTGGCGCGACTGGCCGTCGCTGAATTCCTCGCCGACCTTGCTGACGATCACCCAGTCGTGACGCTGGCCGCGCAACAACGGGCCGAGGCGTTCCTCACTGCGACCATAGGCCGGCGCGGTGTCGATCAGGTTGATGCCCAGCTCGCGCGCCAGCTTGAGCAGCCTGCGTGCTTCGTCGTCGTCGGGAATCTGGAAACCGTTGGGGTACTTGACGCCCTGGTCGCGTCCGAGTTTGACCGTGCCCAGGCCCAAGGGGGAAACCATGGGGCCGGTCTGGCCCAGTGGGCGATGGAAGTCGTGCAGGGTCGGTTGGCTCATGGCAGCAATTGCTCCCAGGCAGGCACGCCCATGGGCGGTTTTGGCAGGTCCGGCAGTGGGGCCGGGTGGCTCGGCTTCAGACCATCGCGTTGCAGCGCGCTGATCACTCGATCGGCGAAATCCGGGGCCAGGGCCAGTTTGGTCGGCCAACCCACCAGCAGCCGATCCTGTTCGGCGAGGAAGGCGTTGTCCGGGCGGGTCAGGCCGGACTGCAACGGTTCGGCGCGATCAACCCGCAACGTGGCCCATTGCGCGCTGCTGAGATCGACCCAGGGCAGCAACTGGCCGAGTTCTTTCTGGGCCGCGGCGATCTGCGCGGCGGGCTCGCGGGCCACAGCGTCGCCTTCAGCGAGGTCGCCACCCAGGTACCAGACCCATTGGCCGTCAGCGGCCGGGTGGGTGGTCACGGTGACCCGTGGTTTTGGTCCGCCGCCCAGGCAGTGGGCGTAGAGTGGCTTGAGGCTCGGGCCCTTGACCAACACCATGTGCAGCGGTCGGCGCTGCATGGCCGGTTGGTCCAGGCCGAGGGCCTTGAGCAGGTCGGCGGTGCCGCCCCCGGCACTGAGGACAATGCGCTGGGCGCGAATCTCGCGGCCATCCACCTTCAGGCCTACCAGTTCGTCATCTTCGCGCAGCGGTTCGATGTGTTGCCCGGCCAGCAAACTATCGCCGGCCAGTTCCGCCAGGCGCGCGATCAGGCTGGGCACGTCCACCACCAGTTCGGCCAGGCGATAGACCTTGCCCTTGAAGCGCTTGTCTTGCAGGGCCGGCGGCAGTTGCTCGCCCTTGACCTGATCGACGCGCCCACGCACGGCCTTGCTGGCAAAGAAGCTGGTGAGGTTGCCGGCCAGGGTGCCCGGGGACCAGAGGTAATGGGCCTCGGACAGCAGGCGCACGCCGGACAGGTCCAGTTCACCTTCGCCCTTCAGGGCTTCGCGCCAGCGCCGTGGCATGTCGGCGATGGCTTCCGAGGCGCCAGTCAGCGCCCCGTGCAAGGCGTACTTGGCGCCGCCATGAATGATGCCCTGGGATTTGACGCTCTGCCCGCCGCCGAGGCTGGCGCTTTCCACCAACACGGTCGAAAAGCCCTGGCGGCGCAGGCGCGCATTTAGCCAGAGGCCGGCGACTCCGGCGCCGACAATCAGAACGTCGGTGGAAATAACGGATGGCATGCAGCGACCTCGGAGGAAATGAAGCGGCAAGTTTCAAGCTTCAAGCTGCAAGTTACAAGCGAGAGGGGGGGCCTTCTCTTGCAGCTTCAGTGCCCGGCGGTCTTGGAAAAGAGTTGGATCACCACCACCCCAAGCACAATCAACGCCATCCCCAGCATCGCCGGCACGTCCAGCTTCTGCCCGTAGATGAACAACGCCGCCACGCTGACCATGACGATCCCCATTCCGGCCCAGACCGCATACGCCACGCCCACCGGGACGGTGCGCACTACGAGGGTGAGCATCCAGAACGCAATGCCGTACCCGGCGATGACCAGCAACAGAGGCAGGGGCGTGCTCAAGCCTTTGATCGCTTTCATCGAAACGGTGGCAATCACTTCGGCGCAGATCGCGATAGCCAGGTAGTAGTAAGCGTTCATGGGGGTTTCCTCTTTGAAGGTGGCGTCTTTCGATGCCGTCATTTTAGAGCGGCGTCAGATGGGGTAAAGTCATTACCTATCTGCTTGAGAGATAGGTTAAGCCATGAATGTTCAGTGGAATCTGGAGCAACTGAGGCTGTTCGTCGGTGTCGCCGACAAGCGTTCGTTTTCCGCTGTGGCCCGAGAGCAGCGCAAGGCCCAGTCGGCCATCAGCAGCGCGATTGCCCTGCTGGAAGCCGACCTGGGGGTTTGCCTGTTCGAGCGCAGCAGCGGTCGCCAGCCGAAGCTCACCGACGCCGGCCAGGCATTGCTGGAAGAGGCGCGGGAAGTGTTGCGCCAGTGCGAGCGTCTCAATGGTCGAGCCCTGGCCTTGATGCGAGGGCAGGAAGCGTCGCTGCGACTGGCCCAGGACGAAGCCATGCCCTATCAACCCGTCATCGACAGCCTGGCGGCGCTGGCCGAGCGATTCCCGACCCTCGAAGTGCAACTGGCCAGCGCCGCCCAGGGCGATGTCGCGCGCAAACTGGTGGAGCGTCGCGCCGACCTCGGGTTGTTGTTCTACCACGACCAGATCCCCGAGGCGCTGGAGCGCCGGGTGCTGGGCAGCGTCGAGATGGTGACGGTATGCGGTCGGCAGCATGCCCTGGCCAATCATACGTACGTGACCTGCCTGGAAATGGCCCGGCATCGCCAGTTGCTGATGGCGACCCAGTCCAGCGTCTACCCCGGCAGTGAGCAGGCCAGCCCACAGGTCTGGCGGGCTGACAGCTTCTATGTGTTGGCCGAATGGCTCAGGTGCGGCCTGGGCTGGGCCTGGCTGCCACGGCATGTGGTGCAATACCCGGCGTACCTGGGGGATATGGTCGAGCTCAAGAGCGAATGGACCCCGCCGGCCCTGGTGGTGGAATTGGTCTGGCGCCGCGACGAGCCCCTGGGGCCAGCGGCCCGTTGGCTGGCGGAACGTTTTGCCGTGCAGTTGCAGGCGATCGGCTGAAAAACC
>Ga0213822_1001066_pt1 | contig 16888 bp, 17 predicted proteins | sample MC6MC0908MG_FD_179872 | JGI IMG/M metagenome (GOLD analysis project Ga0213822, IMG submission 179872) | Enriched soil aggregate microbial communities from Iowa State University, Ames, United States - MC6-MC0908-MG | ecosystem: Environmental > Terrestrial > Soil > Unclassified | place: USA: Iowa...
ACCGCGTGGGTGCTCTCCGAAGGCCTGACGCCGATTGGCTTTTTGATCATGGTCAACGTGGTGTTGTTGATTGCCGGCAGCTTTATGGAACCGTCGGCCATCGTGCTGATCCTGGCGCCGATCTTCTTCCCGATTGCCATGAAACTGGGGATTGACCCGATTCACCTGGGGATCGTGATGGTGGTCAACATGGAAATTGGCCTGGTGCATCCACCGGTGGGGCTGAACCTGTTCGTGACGTCGGCGGTGACCGGATTGACGCTGGGGCAGACCATCCGCGCGGCGTTGCCGTGGCTGATGATTCTGTTGGTGTTCCTGATCATGGTCACGTACTTGCCGTTCATTTCGCTGGCGCTGCCGCACTGGCTCGGTATGTAGATTCCGGCACCCTGCAACACCCTGTGGGAGCCGGGCTTGCCCGCGATAGCTGTGTGTCATTTGCCCAATTTACCGGCTGACACGCCCTCATCGCGGGCAAGCCCGTTTCCCACATTTGATGTGTGCCAGTGCTTAGTGGTCCATCGCACTCAAGATCGCATGAGCCACCTTCACCCGCTCGGCAATCGGGTAGTTCTTGTTCGCCAGGATCACCACGCCCATGGCCTTGCTCGGCACATAGGCCACGTACGTGCCAAACCCACTGGTGGAGCCGGTTTTGTTCAGCAGTGTGTCGGCGTGAGGCGCCTGCGGTGGGGTCAGCCAATTGACCGGATTCGGCTCCATGGCCATTTTTGTCGAATTGCCGTCCAACAAGGCGTCCAGCTTGATCGGGTAGGGATACATTTCCCAACCCAGGCCCTGGGTCACTCCATTTACGTTGTAGTAACCCGTGTGAGTCGTGGCGATCGCTTGCTGCAAGGGTTTTTCCAGGCTCGCGGGGTTTATGTTCACACTCACGTAATGCAGCAGATCGGCGGCGCTGGTTTTGATGCCATAGGCTTCGCTGTCCATGGCGCCGGGGCCGACGCGCACGGGTTTTCCATCCTTGCCATAGCCCTGGGCGTACAGGTTCATCTGGCTATCAGGCACTTTCATGAAGGTGTGCTTGAGGCCCAGTTTTGGCAGCAGGGTTTTCTCCATCACCTGATCAAACGGCTGCTTCAGACTTTGCGCTGCCAGGTAGCCGAACAGGCCCAGGCTTGGGTTGGAGTACAGGCGCTGGGTGCCAGGGGCAAAGTCGGGTTTCCATTGCTGGAAGTAGCTGATCATGTGCTGGTTGTTGTCTGCCTCGCGGGGGAATTGCAGGGGCAGGCCGCCAGGCGTGTAGGTGCCCAGGTTGAGCACGCTGATGTGGTCGAACTTGCTGTTGCGCAACGCCGGAAGGTACTGGCTGGCCGGATCGCTGAGGGTCAGTTTGCCGCTTGCCACGGCATAGCCGGCGAGGGTGGCGGTGAAGGTTTTGCTCACCGAGCCGATTTCAAACAGGGTGTTTTCACTGACGGGCTGTCTCGCGTCTTTGCTGGCGACGCCGTAGTTAAAGTATTGCGCCTTGCCATCCTTCACGATACCGACGACAAGGCCGGGAATAGACTGTTGCTGCATCAGCGGCTTGATGCTGGCGTCCACCACGGCGCGCAGGTCGTCGGCGGCCAGGCAGTGGCCGGCGGCGAGAAACAACGCCGCGGCGCCTAAATTACGCACGCCTGACAGGGGGAGTTGAGGCATGATATCGCTTCCATGAGAGTGGTCGATTGATTGAGGAGCCTGCGCAGGCGTGGCCAATGTAGGCAGTTCGCAGGCTTTGGGCAAACGATCATATCTCGCACCTGCCATTAGAATAATTAGGGTCACACATGTTGCGCTCCCATCTTCCCCTCAATGCCTTGCGTGCCTTCGAAGCCTCGGCCCGGCATTTGAGTTTTACCCGCGCCGCGATTGAATTATGTGTGACCCAGGCGGCGGTCAGCCATCAAGTCAAAAGCCTGGAAGCGCAACTGAATGTTACTTTGTTCAAGCGCTTGCCCCGTGGCCTGATGCTCACCAGCGAAGGCGAAACCCTATTGCCGGTGGTGCGAGACTCGTTTGACCGCATCGCCCAGACCCTGAGCCAATTTGAAGGCGGACATTACCGCGAAGTGCTCACGGTCGGCGCGGTCGGCACCTTTGCCGTGGGTTGGTTGCTGCCACGGCTGCCCGCGTTCCAGACGCGTTACCCTTTTATCGACCTGCGCCTGTCCACCCACAACAACCGTGTTGACGTGGCTGCCGAAGGCCTGGATTACGCGATCCGCTTCGGCGCGGGGGCGTGGCACGGCACCGAAGCCTGCGAGCTGCTGGAAGCACCCCTCACCGTACTCTGCGTGCCGCAATTGGCCGAGCAACTGCATGCACCCGAAGACGTGTTGAAACACACCTTGCTGCGCTCCTACCGCGCCGATGAATGGAGCCTGTGGTTCCAGGCCGCCGGTTTGCCCGCCGATACCCTGGTGCCGCGCAGCATCATCTTTGATTCTTCACTGGCGATGATGGAAGCCGCCTTGCAAGGCATCGGTGTGGCACTGGCGCCGGCGATGATGTTTTCGCGGCAACTGGAGAACGATGTGATTCGCCAGCCGTTCGACGTCGGCATCAGCACTGGCAGCTATTGGTTGACGCGTTTGCAGTCGCGGGCTGAAACGCCAGCGATGCTGGCGTTCAAGGGGTGGATGCGTGAAAGCGTAAACGCTTAGACCAGGTATTTATTGAACCAACCGAGTGTTCTTTCCCACGCCAGTTTCGCTGCCGCCTCGTCATAGCGTGGCGTCGAATCATTATGGAAACCGTGGTTGGCGCCCTTGTAGATATACGCCTCATAGGGCGTGCCGGCTGCCTTGAGCGCCTGTTCATAGGCTGGCCAACCTTCGTTGATCCGCGTATCCAGCTCACCGTAATGCAGCATGATCGGCGCCTTGATCCGTGGCACGTCCTTGGCTTCCGGCTGGCGTCCATAAAACGACACCGCCGCACCCAATTCCGGGTAGGCCACCGCCGCTGCGTTGGTCACGCCACCGCCATAACAGAAGCCGGTAATCCCGACCTTGCCAGTGCTGCTGTCGTGGTGCATCAGCCATTCGATGGCGGCGAAGAAGTCGTTCATCAGCTTGGTCGGGTCGACAGTCTGTTGCAGGGCCACGCCTTTTTCGTCGTTGCCGGGGTAGCCGCCGACCGAGGTCAAGCCATCCGGGGCCAGGGCGATGAAGCCGGCTTTAGCCAGGCGCCGGGCGACGTCTTCGATGTAAGGGTTGAGGCCGCGGTTTTCGTGGACCACCACCACCGCCGGCAGCTTGCCCATGGCTTTGGCCGGGCGCACGAGGTAGCCGCGCACGCTGCCATTACCTTTGGGCGAGGGGTAGGTGATGTAGTCGGCGACGATGTCCGGGTCGGTGAATTTCACTTGCTCGGCCAGCGCATAGTTGGGGCTCAGGGCCGCGAGCAGAGCCGAGGCGGTCAGGCCGCCAAAGGTGAACAGCGCGGCGCGGTCGAGAAATTCGCGGCGATTGATCTTGCCGTGGGCGTAGCCGTCATAAAGCTCCAGCAGTTCGGGGGCAAAGTCTTTCGCGGTGAGACGAGTCATCGGTGCATCCTCGATTAGCGGTGGCGGTCAATGTAGCCCAGGATCAGTCCTCGCGACCATGGGCGGCAGCGGCCAATTGACCGGTGTCGACACGCACGAAGATTGAATCGCCGAGGGCGGTCAGCACGTCGCCGGCGTACACCTCACAGATCACGCGGGTCTTGCGCCCGACCTCACCGTCGGCCCGCGCGCGCAGGGTCAGGGTGACCCCCATGGGCGTTGGCTTGATGAACTTGATCCCCAGGTTGCCGGTGACGCAGTCGATGCGCGGCAGGCTGCCGGGTTCGCGCCCTTCGGCGCGGTAGTGGTAGGCCATCGCAGTCCAGTTGGAGTGGCAGTCCACCAGCATGGCGATCAGGCCGCCGTAGACCAGGTCCGGCCAGCCGCTGTAGCGGGCCTCGGGCAGGTGTTCGGCGACCAGGTGTATTCCGTCCGCGTCCCAGCGGCTCTTGATGTGCAGGCCATGGGGGTTACTGCCGCCGCAGCCGTAGCAGATGCCTTCCGGCGCGGTGATATCCTGGAGTGAAGGGGCGTGCATGCAGCGTCCTTATTAGTGTGGGCCGACTACTCTGTTTAGCAGGACAAACGCCTGAATGGAATAAATCCCTGGTAGGGCGTGTCAGCTCAGTACCGGTGTCCCTTCCTCTGCGGAGCGTTGCATGAAACGTCTAATGTCCCCGGTCGCCGTACTGGCCCTGATCCTTGCTTATGTTTCCAGCGCCCAGGCGGTGGAGTACAAGGACGTCAACCGCACCGCCAGCCAGATCAGCTTCACTTACACGCAATTGGGGCAGCGGGTATACGGCACCTTCAGCGAATTTGAAGGCACCTTGACCTTCGACACGCAACAGCCGGAGGCCGGGCAAGCGGTGCTCAAGATCCAGCTCGCCAGCATCGACGCCGGCAGCCCGGATGCGAACGACGAACTGCAACGTGCTTCCTGGTTTGATACCGCGACCTATCCGGTGGGCGTGTATGAGTCCACTGGCGTCACGGCCCTGGGGGACAACCGCTACACGATCAGCGGCAACCTGACCATCAAGGGCATCACACACCCCGTGAAGGTGGACGTGGTGCTCAAGGAGCACAGTGGCATCGGTGTGTTCGACGGTGAGTTCGTCCTCAAACGCGGCGATTTCAAGATCGGCGAGGGCGAGTGGGCCGGTAACAGCGTGGTGTCCAACGACATCAACATCAAGTTCAAGATGGTCGCACCGCAGCGTTAATGGGCGAATTTCTTTGCGCCGGCCACGCAGCCGATCACCGCGACGGTCACCAACACCATGCCCAGGCTGACCTGCTCATGCAGCAGGCCCGCCGCGAGTGCCAGGCCGAAAAACGGTTGCAGCAATTGCAATTGGCCAACGGCGGCGATGCCACCCTGGGCCAGGCCGCGGTACCAGAACACAAAGCCGACCAGCATGCTGAACAGCGACACGTAACCCAGGCTCAGCCAAGCCGGCAAGCTGATGCCACTGAAATGGGTGGGGGCGAGGACCAGACTCAAGGGCACCACCACGGGGACCGACACTACCAGCGCCCAGCAAATCACCTGCCAGCCGCCCAGGCTGCGTGACAGCGTGGCGCCCTCGGCGTATCCCAGGCCGCAGGCCAGCACCGCCAGCAGCATCAGCAGGTCGCCGGCCGGTGCGGCGCTCAAGCCTTGGGCGAACGCATACCCCATCACACAGACACTGCCTAGGATCGAGAACATCCAGAACACCGGACGTGGGCGCTCGCCGCCGCGCAACACGCCAAACACCGCGGTGGCCAGGGGCAGCAGGCCAATGAATACGATGGAGTGGGCTGACGTCACGTATTGCAGCGCCAGGGCGGTGAGCAAGGGAAAGCCGATCACCACCCCAAGAGCAACGACCACCAGCGGCCCCCACTGATTGCGCGCAGGGCGTTTTTCCTTGAACAGCCACAGCAGGAGCACACCCAGGGCGGCGGCGATGGCCGCGCGGATCATGGTGAGAAATGCCGGGTCGAATTCCATCACGGCCAGGCGCGTGGCGGGTAGTGAACCGCTGAAAATCACCACGCCGATAAAACCGTTGATCCAGCCTTGGGTGCGGGTGTCCAGGGTGTTGATAGGGGAGGTACGTTCCATGATGGCGTGCTCGAAGCCGGAGGGGTTGCGTTCAGGTCATCCTAGGGGCGAACATTAAGACAATCAAAAAATTGTCATGGATACATCCGAATGCCACGCGCCCGCTACAAGTCCCTGGTCGATACTTTTGCCGCCGCCATCCGCCGCGGCGAAATGCCGCCTGGCATGCGCCTGCCGACGCACCGCCAGTTGGCCGCCGACCATGGCTTGGCCTTGGTTACCGCCAGTCGCGTGTACACCGAGCTTGAGGCCATGGGCTTGGTCAGCGGCGAAACCGGGCGTGGCACCTTCGTGCGCGAGATCTCGTTGCCGCCAGGGCAGGGCAGTGGACAGATGACGGTGACGGCGGGGATGCTCGATCTCAATTTCAACTACCCCGCGTTGCCGGGTCAGGCAGATTTGTTGCGTACGGCGCTGCGCCAACTCGCGCTGTCCGGCGACCTTGAAGCGTTGTTGCGCTATCAGCCCCATGCCGGGCGCCTGCATGAGCGCGCGGCGTTTGCGCGGCATTTGCTCAGTCGAGGGCTCACCGTTGACCCCGAACAAGTGCTGCTGACCAGCGGCGCCCAACATGGCCTGGCGGTGACGATGATGGCGTTGCTCAAGCCCGGCGATGTGATTGCGGTGGATGCATTGACTTATTCGGGGTTCAAGGTGCTGGCCGAGACCCTGCACCTGGAAATTGTCGCGATCCCGGTGACGCCGACCGGCCCGGACCTGGAGGCCTTGCAAAACCTGTGTCGCAAGCGGCCGGTGCGTGCCGTGTACAGCATGCCGACCTTGCACAACCCCCTCGGCTGGGTAATGGATCTGGCCCAGCGCGAGCGCTTGGTCTCCATCGCCCGTCAGCACAATCTGATGATCATTGAGGATGCGGCCTACGCGTTCTTGGCCGAAAACGCACCGCCACCCGTGGCGACCCTGGCGCCGGAACGCACGGTGTATGTGGGCGGGCTCTCAAAAAGTGTCGCGACCGGTTTGCGCGTGGGGTTTGTCGCGGCGCCGAGCGATTGGGTGAAAACGCTCGAGCGCGCCATCATGGCCACGACCTGGAACGTGCCCGGTGTGATGAGCGCCATTGCGGTGGCCTGGATCGAAGATGGCACCGTGGCACAACTGGAGGCGCAAAAGCGCGAGGACGCCCAGGCCCGCCAGGCCCTGGCTGCGCGGGTGTTGAAAGGGCTGGCCTACACCAGCCATCCCTCGTCGTATTTCTTATGGTTACCGTTGGCGGAAGACGCCCGGGCCGATCAGGTCGCCATGACGTTGCAGCGCGACAATATTTCCGTGTCCACCGCCGAGCCGTTTGCCGTCTCGGCCCATGTCCCGCATGCGCTACGCCTGGCCTTGGGCTCGGTAGCAATGCCAGCCCTGCATGAGGCATTGCTCAGCGTGCGCAAGGTGGTGGAGTGGTGAGCCGCGCTCAACGGCTCACCGATCGGCATCAGTACTTGTAGGCCTGGCGTCCGATCAACAGCCATTTGCCTTTTTGCTTCTGCCACACCTGGAAGTTATCGATATCAGTGGGCACTTCCACGCCACTGTTCACCGCCAGCGCATGGAAGTGGTTGCGTACCAGCGCGGTGTCGCCTTGCAGGGTGATGGTCTGGTTCTGCATTTCCAGGGTCTTGAACGCGCTGGTATGGGTTTCCAGGTCGGCAATGAATTGGTCTTTGTTCTGCACTTTGCCGCTGGAGTGGCCGTAGGTGAGCTTGTCGGACGTCAGCGCATGAAGCTGCTTGAGGTCCAGGTGCAGCATGGCTTGGGTCAGTTGGTCGACCGCTTGGGCCACCTCCTTTTCAGCAGGGGCAGGCGCTGCGGCGACATAACCCGTAAACAGGCACAGAAAGCCGATCAGTACTTTGACGTTTGGCATGGATGTTTCCTTATTGTTGTTGAAGTGGCGGACAACACGTAACTGTTTGTGTCGTCGTACAACATTGCAATATCCAAGCTGATTTTGGAAAGTAATTTTTTGATTATTTACGCAGGTCTTGCTGGGAATGGGTTTTGAGATCGTATTGTTATTGTACGATGTCTCATCACTGGTTAAGAATGGCGTCCCGTCTAACAATAAAATAACGGAGACACACGATGGATCTTCCTCCTCTGCCCACGCGGACCGACCACACTCGGCGCGTCTTCCTCAAGCGTTCCTTGGCTGTTTCCGCATCGGTGGCGGTGCTGGGTAACTTGCCTCGCCTGGCAGATGCTGCCGAGCCGTTGAGCCAGCGTTATCCGGACCCACTGATCAAAGTGCTCGATGACAGTTTCCTGGAGTTGCGCCTGTTCAACGCCAGTGTCGAACGGTTGGCAACCGGTTTGCGCTGGGCCGAGGGGCCCGTGTGGATCGGCGATGGCCGCTACCTGCTGGTCAGCGATATTCCCAATAACCGTATCGTGCGCTGGGACGAAGTGACCGACAGCCTGTCGGTGTACCGCGAAAATGCCAATTTCTCCAACGGCATGTGCCGCGATCGCCAGGGCCGCCTGCTGGTGTGCGAAGGTTCGACGACCACCCGCGAGGGCCGGCGAATCACCCGTACCGAACACAATGGCAGCCTTACAGTGCTGGCGGACAGCTTTGACGGCAAGCCTTTCAACTCACCCAACGATATCGTGTGCAAGCGGGATGGCTCGGTGTGGTTCACTGACCCGCCGTTCCAGACCAGCAACAACTACGAGGGGCACAAGATCGCACCCACCCAGCCCCATGGCGTTTATCGCATCGACGGCGAAAGCGGCACGGTCACGCGGGTGATCGACGACCTCAACGGACCCAATGGCCTGTGTTTTCACCGGATGAAAAAGTCTTGTACGTCGTGGAAGGTCGGGCCAAATCCAACCGACTGATCTGGGCCATCGACGTTAAGGACGACGGCACGCTCGGTGCCCGTCGCAAGCACATCGAAGGTTTCGACTACGCAGCGCTGGACGGCATCAAGTGTGACGAGAACGGCAACCTGTGGTGCGGTTGGGGCGGCAATGGTGACCCCAAGGCTGACCTGGAAAAACTCGATGGTGTGCGCGTGTTCAATCCACAGGGCAAGGCCATCGGGCATATCTCGCTGCCCGAACGCTGCCCCAACCTGTGTTTTGGCGGCCGCGAAGGCAACCGCCTGTTCATGGCCGGCAGCCATTCGATCTATTCGTTGTTCGTCAATACGCGGGACGCCGGCTTCGGCAGCTAACGTGTAAAAAAAACACGATGGGCGTCGGTTGGCAGGCGTTCATCGTGGCATTTGGCGCTATGCTGCTGGCTCCTGAGGCATCAGAGCGTCACGCAAATGGACTTCAATTGGCACAGCGACGCCATCACCCGCAGCACCCCCGTGACCCCACACTACAAAAACACGCAAAACGTACGCCGCTTCATGCTTGAGCACTGCGGTCCGGGGTTCAAATTCGATCGTCCCTTTATGGCCTGGATTCGCAACGACCAGCCCAAGACCCTGGGCGACGTGGTGGATGAGTGGCTGCGCCGAAACGAGGATTCACGCCCATGACACCCGATGAGAAATACCAGGCCGCCCAGCAACGCCTTGGCTATCAGTTGGACGAATTCAAAATCGGCGGTAACTACACGCCGTTGGTTCGCGACGGCAACCACCTCTACATCAGTGGCCAGATCCCCCGCGTCGGCGATGCGATCGTGCTGCCGGGCAAGGTTGGAGCAAGCCTGACCGTGGCCCAGGCGCAAATCGCCGCCGGTATCAGTGCCTTGCGTTGCTTGGGGTTGCTCAAACAGGCGTTGGGTTCGCTGGACCAGGTCAGGGCGATCCCGCGCATCACCGTGTACGTGCGCAGTGCCGAGGATTTTGATCAGCAGAGTGAGGTGGCCAACGGCGCGTCGGATTTGTTGCACGAAATTCTGGGTGCCGCCGGGGCGCACACGCGTACGTCGGTGGGAGTGATGCAGTTGCCGAAGTCGGCGGCGGTGGAGGTCGATATGATTGCGGTGGCACACGGTTGAGCGACCGATGATTACCCAGGGAATGGCGGTACTGATTAACTACGGCACGTATCTGGCGCCAGGCCTGCTGCTCTTTGGCCTGTGGTTCGCACTCACGCCCAAGTCGCAGACGGGCATGCGCATCCTGATTCTGTTGGTCGCGTTTGTGCTGATGCGCGATGTGATGACCCCTTTGGGCATGTGGTCGCTTGGCAGCGCGGTGCAACTGGCATTCACGGCAAACACCTTTGTATTGGCAGCGCTGGGTGGCTTGTCGGTGCTGTTGATCGCCTTGCTCGTGCGCGTGGCGCCAGACTTGTCGCCACTTATCCTCTGGTCCAAGGGGCATCGCGCGTCAGGCCTTACGGTCGGGATCGCCGTCGGGTGCCTGATCGGTGTGCCGCTCCGGTTTTACCAGGGTATCGATGCGTCAGCGATCCCGGGTTATTGGGTATGGCTACCGGGGATGGTCGTCTTGGCCTACGGCGCCAATGCATTGGAAGAAGTGTTGTTTCGCGGTTATTTGCAGGGTTATCTGGAACAGCATGTCGCGCCCTTACGCGCCGCACTGGCCAGCGGCGTGGCGTTTGCGGCTTGCCATGCGTTCCTGGCACTGAGCGTCACCCAGTTGGGCTGGCCGGTGTTGTTGTTCACGCTGATCGAAGGGTTGGCCTGTGCGCTGGTGCGCATGCGCTACGGGGTGTTGGCGGCGACGCTGACCCATGGCACGGCAATCCTGCTGGTTGCGGTGCCTCAGATGGCTTGATGTGAAATGCAGGTGAAAATGTGGGAGCTGGCTTGCCTGCGAAAGCGGTGGGTCAGTCGGTATATCTGTCACTGAAAGATCGCATTCGCGAGCAAGCCCGCTCCCACATTTAAACTGCGTTCCAGGTTGGGATCTGGCGTGTACTGCCGGTGGCTTTATGGTCGAAGCACCGCCCAATCGATTTGAAATGCCCTCAAACATGTGGGAGCTGGCTTGCCTGCGAAAGCGGTGGGTCAGTCGGTATATCTGTCACTGAAAGACCGCCATCGCAGGCAAGCCAGCTCCCACAGTTGGACCGCGTTCTGGCGTGTACCGTCGATGGCTTTACAGGTTGATGCACCGCTCAGTCAATTTGAAATGCGGTGAAAAAATGTGGGAGCTGGCTTGCCTGCGAAAGCGGTGGATCAGTCGGTATATCTGTCACTGAAAGACCGCCATCGCAGGCAAGCCAGCTCCCACAGCTGGACCGCGTTCTGGCGTGTACTGTCGATGGCTTTACAGGTTGATGCACCGCTCAGTCCATTTGAAATACGGTGAAAAATGTGGGAGCTGGCTTGCCTGCGAAAGCGGTGGATCAGTCGGCATATCTGTCACTGCAAGATCGCCATCGCAGGCAAGCCAGCTCCCACAGCTGGACCGCGTTCTGGCGTGTACTGTCGATGGCTTTATAGGTTGATGCACCGCTCAGTCAATTTGAAATGCTGTGAAAAATGTGGGAGCGGGCTTGCCCGCGAAAGCGGCGGGTCAGTCGGTATATCCTTCACTGAAAGACCGCCATCGCAGGCAAGCCAGCTCCCACAGTTGGACCGCGTTCTGGCGTGTACTGTCGATGGCTTTATAGATTGATGCACCGCTCAGTCAATTTGAAATGCGGTAAAAATGTGGGAGCTGGCTTGCTTGCGAAAGCGGTGGATCAGTCGGCATATCGGTCACTGCAAGACCGCCATCGCAGGCAAGCCAGCTCCCACAGTTGGACCGCGTTCTGGCGTGTACTGTCGATGGCTTTACAGGTTGATGCACCGCTCAGTCCATTTGAAATGCGGTGAAAAATGTGGGAGCTGGCTTGCCTGCGAAAGCGGTGGGTCAGTCGGTATATCCGTCACTGAAAGACCGCATTCGCGAGCAAGCCCGCTCCCACATTTTGATTGCGTTGAGTCAGTTACATCGGCGCCAACGGCGGTGTGCGCGGTGGAATCTGGCGTTTGCTGCCCGTCGCTTCATACGCCGAGGCAAACCGCAGCAGCGCCGAATCATCATAGGCGCGCCCGGCGAATGTCAGCCCTATCGGCATGCCGATATCCGCCATTACACCCATCGGCACGGTAACGGTCGGCACGCCCAGGTGGCGGATGGCGAGGTTGCCGTTGGCCACCCAGACGCCGTTGCTCCAGGCGATGTCGGCAGAGGCTTCGTTCACGTCGGCGTCCGCCGGGCCGACGTCGGCGACGGTCGGGAACAGCACTGCGTCGAGACCGAGCTTATCCATCCAGTCTTCCAGGTCGATCCGCCGGGTCTGTTCCAACCCGCGCAGGCCATCGGGGACTGTGCTGATCTCGTTCCACGGGGTGATGCCGCGTTCGGCCATGCGCACGTATTCGTCCATGCCGGCGGCCAAGTCGTCCTCACGGTTGGGCAGGGTGCCGGGGTCGTGGGGGAAGATCTTCGGCCCGTCCACATCGGCCAAGCGGTTGAGCGCCGGGTCGTTGTTGGCGCGCAGGAAGTCATCGAAGGCCCAGGCCGACAGTTCCCACAGTTCATCGTGGAGGAATTCCTTGGACACCAGCCCCCGGGTGAACACGGTGGGTGCGCCAGGGCGGTCGCCTTCGCAGTTGGACACCAGCGGGAAATCCACATCGATTACTTCTGCGCCGGCGGCTGTCAGCGCCTGGCGTGCGTCTTGCCACAGGTCGATCACGCTGGCGCGGGTGTTGATTTTCTGCCCGGTCGGGCCACCGATCCCAGGTTTTTCGCTGGTGCCGGCGTCGGGGTCGGCGTTGATGTACATGCGCGGCACGCCAAAGCGTTTGCCGGCGAGGGACTCGGCAGTCGACGCCAATTCAGCGTAGGAAGCAGGGCGTACCGAGGTGACGCTCGGGATCGGCACCCACGGCTGCAGGCGCCACAGGTCGCCACGGGTGTCCGGGTCTTCGGCGACTACCACGTCGAGCACTTCCAGCAGGTCGGCCATGGTGCGGGCGTAAGGCACCACCACGTCCATGGTCGGCGTGAGCGGCCAGTTGCCGCGCACCGAAATCACCCCGCGGGACGGGGTGTAGGCGCACAGGCCATTGTTGGACGCCGGGCCGCGCCCGCTTGACCAGGTTTCTTCTGCCAGGCCAAAGGCCGCAAAGCTCGCCGCCGTCGCGGTGCCAGCGCCGTTGGACGAGCCGGAGGCAAACGGCGCGGTCAGGTAGTCGGCGTTATACGGGCTTTCTGCGCGGCCATACACGCCACGTTGCATCCCGCCATTGGCCATCGGCGGCATATTGGTCTTGCCCAGGCAGATAGCACCGCCGGCGCGCAGGCGCTCGATGGTGAACGCATCACGCTGGGCGACCAGCTTGGCAAACGCCGGGCTGCCGGATGCCGCAGTCAGGCCCTTGACCAGGTAGCTGTCTTTGGCGGTGTAAGGAATGCCATCCAATGGCCCCAGGGTTTCGCCTTTGGCCCGGCGTGCATCGGACGCCTCGGCTTCCTTCAGCGCTTCGGGGTTGCGCACCACCACGGCGTTCAAGGCGGTGGCGGTCTGCGGACCGTCATAGGCATCGATCCGTGCCAGGTAGGCTTTTACCAGTTCTACGGCCGTGGTCTGGCCGGATTCAAGCGCAGCGCGCAATTGGGCAATGGAGACTTCGGTAACTTGCATCACGTTTTTTCGCCGCCTTCAAATGGGGGTATGGCGGCAGTCTACGTACAGATATTTCACAAAACCAGCGTCGCATAATCCGCATAGGCGCCGCGCATCACCTGCCAGGTGGCCTCGTCAGCGGGAATCAGGTGTTCGATACGCAGGGAGGTGAGGGTGATGTCTTGGGGCATGCCAAACGTAGTGAACGTGGACAGAAAATTCAGTTCGCCCTGGCTTGAGCGCACACGGGTCAGCACCAGCGGTGGCAGGTGCGCAGGCAGGTCGGTGTTGGCGGGTGTCGGCAACCCCGCCAGCAGCGCCGCCAGTTCGGGGTTGCCCAGCGCTTCTCGGGTGGCGCGTTGCCAGGCCAGGATGCGGATCTCGTCGGCATTGATCAGATGATCGCCCAGGCCGCCAGGTTGCAGCAGCGTCGTCAGCAAGTTCACGCCCTCGGCCGCATCCGGACGAATACCCACCAACTCAAATAACACGCCGGTACTGGCATTCGCCGCCAGCACTTGCCACTGGCTGCCCAACAGAATGGCCGGGGCAGGATTGTTGGCGTGCAGTACATGGCTGACCGCTTCACGAATCGCCGCCATGGCGGGCGAGGCGAGTGGGGTGGCGGTATAGCGTGGGGCGTATCCGGCGGCGAGGAATATGCGGTTGCACAGCTCCAGCGGTGCCTCCAGCGCGGTCAACAGGTTGTGTAACGTTCCGGGACTCGGCTTGGCGCGTCCGGTTTCGATGCAACTGAGGTGGCGCTGGGAAATGCCGGTGATCAGGGCCAGGTCGAGTTGGCTCAACGTGGCGTGCCGGCGCAATTGGCGCAGTTGTTCGCCGGCAGTAACAGGGTTGTCCATGGCGGAATCATGACCTCCGAGGTCATTGCGAAGGGCCGAACCCTATCACTAACGTGGGCCTTTATCACTTCAAGGACGCGACCATGAAAAGACCTTATGTTGCCCTGGCTGGTTTGCTCGGGTTTTCGCTGTACACCCTGGCGACGATGCTCACGGCTGATCAGTCGCTGCTGGCCTTTGGACGGGAGCTGCTGTCACGGCCGGACACCGCGCAAGTGGTGATCGACCTGTACCTGATGGCGGTGCTGGCATGTGTATGGATGTACCGGGATACGCAGCGGCGCGGTCGGTCGGTGGCGTCAGTGCTGCCCTATTTTTTGCTCACGGCGGTGTTTGTGTCGGTGGGGCCGTTGCTTTATCTGGTGGTGAACGGAGGCCGGGATGAATGAGCGTTTGCACCTCGATGCGCGGTGTGTGCTGACGGGGGGCGGTGAGCGTGCTTGCGTTTTTCATGAGCACGCTCGTTGACGAGCTCTAGCCGTAGGAGCTGGCGCCGGTCCGGTCCACCAGACGAATATTGTCGCGCCCACCGCGCTTGGTTTCATACAGCGCGGTATCCCCTTGCTCAATCAACGCCGCCAGGCTCGGCGGCGGTTGATCGAACAGGTTGGCGCCGATGCTCAGGGTCACTGGCGCCGGGGTGTTGAAGGTCTGCGAGGCGAGTTGGTGAAACTGGTCGCGCAGGCTGCTGCCCAGTTCGACGATCTGTTCGGTGGACGCCGGGTTGAGCAGGATCACGAATTCATCCCCGCCCAGGCGTGCCGCCAGCGCGCCCTGGGGCACCACGCCGCGGATCATTTCGCTCAAGGCGATCAGCAGGCGGTCGCCGGCGGTATGGCCGTGGAGGTCGTTGACCGATTTGAAGTTGTCGATGTCGATCAGCAACAGCGCTCCCGGTTGCGCCGGCGACACTTGGGCAAGCAGGCGCGGTGCGCGCAGGTCGAGGGCGCGGCGGTTGTAGAGGGCGGTCAGCGGGTCGCGGGCGGCGAGGCGGGCGATCTGTTGTTCGCGGCGGTAGCGTTCGGAGCCGGTCATCGACAGTGCAATCAGCATGATCGCCATGGCGCCTTCCACCAGGGAAATCTGAATGATCTCGCCTTTGAAGGCGGCCAGGTCGATCAAGGTGCCGGGGATCAGCACCGACAGCGCCTTGGCCACATAAAACCCACCATGAATCAGCAGCACATACCGCAACTGCACCGCGCCGATGCTCAAGGATTTGCCGTGGGGCCGTAGCAGGAAACTGGCGCGCAGCGTCGGCAATGCCACTAACAGTGACTGCACAGCCAGCATCGCTTTGGACCATAAAGGGTCGGCCGGCAACATCAGCATGCCCAGCCAGACCACCAGCATCAGCAGCCACAGTCGCGACAGGCGCGTTTGGGTGAACCGCGCCACACCGAGCAAAAACAGGAAGTGCGCAGTCACCAGCAAGCCGTTGGCAAACCAGATGCCGATCATCAGGTAGCCATTGATGCGCAGCAGGGCGAGGGTTGAACCGATGCAGATGGTGGCGAAACCGGTGCTCCAGCACAGCAGCGAAGGTTCGCGCACGCTGCGCCATTCAACGGCCAGGTACAGGGCGGCAGCGGCTGCCAGGGCAACGGTGAGTGCCAAAATCGTAGGAGGGTCGAGCGTCATTTCTTGCCGGGTCTGCCTGGTGTGCGTTTAGAACCGGGATTGTAAGCGCACACGCAGGTTTTTCAGAGCGTTCATCGTGATGGCACACAGCCAGGCGATGATCGGCAGGTCAGGCGCCTTTGGTCGTGGGCAACAAGACCGTGAGGATGCCCACCAACGGCAGGAACGAGCACAGTTTGTACACGTACTCGATACCGTGGGTATCGGCGAGCAAACCGAGCAACGCCGCACCGATCCCGCTGAAGCCGAACATCAGGCCGAAGAAGATCCCGGCGATCATGCCCACGTTGCCGGGCACCAGTTCCTGGGCATACACCACGATGGCCGAGAAGGCCGACGCGATGATAAAGCCGATCACCACACTCAACACCGCCGTCCAGAACAGGTCGACGTAGGGCAGGGCCAGGGTGAACGGCGCGGCGCCGAGGATGGAGAACCAGATGACTTTCTTGCGGCCGATCTTGTCGCCGATCGGGCCGCCCGCAAAGGTGCCGACGGCCACGGCGCCGAGGAACAGAAACAGGTACATCTGGGAGCTGGAAACCGACAGCTGGAATTTCTCGATCAGGTAGAACGTGAAGTAGCTGGTCAGGCTGGTCATGTACCAGTATTTGGAGAACACCAGCACGGCCAGCACCACCAGGGCAAAGGTCACGCGGCCTTTGGACAGGCCGTGGGTGGCTTTGCCGCCTTGCTTGAGCTTGAACAGGTTGAGGTGGTGGCGGTACCAGCGACTCAGGCCGTACAGCACAAGGATGGCGAACACCGCAAACAGCCCGAACCAGGCGATATGGCCCTGGCCGTAGGGAATGATGATCGCCGCCGCCAGCAACGGGCCCAAGGCGCTGCCGGTGTTGCCGCCGACCTGGAACGTCGACTGCGCCAGGCCGTAGCGCCCGCCGGAGGCCAGGCGCGCGACGCGGGAGGTTTCCGGGTGGAAGGTCGACGAGCCAACGCCGACCAAGCCGGCAGCGAGCAGAATCGCCGGGAAGCTGCCGACAAACGCCAGCATCAAAATGCCGATCAGGGTGCACACCATACCCGCCGGCAGCAGCCATGGTTTTGGGTGGCGGTCGGTGTGGTAGCCGATCCATGGCTGCAGCAGCGAGGCGGTCAGTTGGAAGGTCAGGGTGATCAGGCCCACTTGGGTAA
>Ga0213822_1001070_pt1 | contig 16852 bp, 15 predicted proteins | sample MC6MC0908MG_FD_179872 | JGI IMG/M metagenome (GOLD analysis project Ga0213822, IMG submission 179872) | Enriched soil aggregate microbial communities from Iowa State University, Ames, United States - MC6-MC0908-MG | ecosystem: Environmental > Terrestrial > Soil > Unclassified | place: USA: Iowa...
TTGCTGGAGCGCTACCCCGTGCAGGTGCGGCTCGTGCCGGATACCACTGGCTTGGGGGCGCTTAATCCAGGTGTGCATCAGGTCGGTAACGTGCCGATGATCGGCGTGCGGCAAGGCGTGGTGGAGCCGCGGTTCCTCATCATCAAACGTGTCGAGGACTTTCTGGTCGCTGGCATTGCCGTGGTCCTGTTGTCGCCCCTGTTGGGCGTCCTGGCGCTTGGGGTCAAGCTGAGCTCGCCCGGGCCGATACTGTTCCGGCAGCGGCGCCACGGGCTGGATGGCAAGGAATTCTGGATGCTCAAGTTCCGCTCGATGCGTGTGCATGCCGAGGCGCCGGACAAAGTGACGCAGGCTACTCGCAACGATCCGCGGGTGACCCGCTTTGGTGCCTTCCTGCGTCGTAGCAGCCTTGATGAACTGCCGCAGTTCTTCAATGTCCTGGGTGGAAGCATGTCGGTCGTTGGGCCGAGGCCGCATGCGGTCCAGCACAACAATCAATACGAGCGGCTGATTGAGCGCTACATGCATCGTCACTACGTCAAGCCGGGCATCACCGGCTGGGCGCAGGTCCACGGGCTGCGTGGAGAGACGCCCCAGTTGCGCCAGATGAAGAAGCGCGTGCAGTACGACATCGATTACATCCGTCGGTGGAGTCCATTGCTGGATGTGCGGATCATTGCGCTGACGGTGATGAAGGTGTTGGGGCAGAGGACTGCGTATTAAACAAAGTGGGGGCGTTCTGGCCATGAGACTTCTGTCTCACTTCCGAATGTCTTCCCTGTCCCACAACGAGGTAATGGCCTGCGCCCGGCGTGCCGGGGCAGGGTGATCGGTTATTCTGTTCGATTGGATGGTGTCCTCTGCAGCGGAGCAATACCATCACGTTGGCTATATCGGAACTTGTAGCGTGTTCAAGCATATTCTTTTTGTCTGCATCGGAAACATCTGCCGCAGCCCTTCTGCCGAAGTAATGATGCGCGACGCGCTGACTGGGAAGGGGATCGAGGTCACCTCGGCCGGTCTGGGTGCCTTGGTCAACCATGGCATCGATGCCACGGCGCAGGAGTTGCTTGTCGAGCGTGGGCTGGACGGGAGCGCGCATCGTGCCCGTCAGGTCACGCCACAGATCCTATCCGCTGCCGATCTGATCCTTGTGATGGAGAAGAAGCATCTGAAGCGGATCATGGAGATCGCGCCGGAGGTCTCCGGCAAGTCGTTCCTGCTCGGCAAGTGGAACGAAGAATGCGAGATTCCCGATCCCTACCGTCAGCAGCGTCCGGCGTTTGAACACGTGTACCGGCTGATGGCTCAAGGGGTGGAAGGCTGGGCCCGCCGCGTCTAACCAGTCTACCCGCAACTTGCGTAATCCCATTCCTTCTTTGTATTGATGCGTCCCTATCATGACAACTGATTCGCGATCCACTGTCCAAGACGAAAGCAATGTAGTCGACCTGCGCCAACTACTTGGCACGCTCATGGATCACAAGTGGTGGATTCTCGGCTCCACTTCTGCCTTTCTCTCGGTGGCCGTTGTTGTTGCAATCCTTGCGACTCCGATCTACCGATCCGACGCAATTGTTCAAGTGGAAGCAAAGATGCCGTCGATACCTGGCTTGTCAGGTATCAGTGATTCTCTTGGCCTCGGTGGTGGAGCTGGCGAATCGACGACAGAAATTGCCTTGATAAAGTCTCGCGCAGTGATTGGTAGTGCGGTGGACGCCCTCAAGCTAGATATCGAGGCGCGACCACGCACTTTCCCTCTCATTGGTGATTACATCGCCCGGGGCGCAGAGGAGGCCCACACGGAACGCCTTGGTCCGGTCGTGGCTGGCCTTTCAAGCTTCGCGTGGGGTGGCGAGAAGCTTGACATCATAAAGCTGGAGGTTCCCCGAAAGCTCTTGGGGGAGAAGCTGGAAGTCCTGGTGGCTGAGAATGGGACTTACACACTCCTCGATGCTGACTCAAACGCATTGGCTAAAGCCAAAGTTGGCGACGTTGTGCGGAGAGGTGGAATCACTCTTCAGGTTGGGCGCATTCAGGCGAGAGCGGGGACGCGCTTTACTGTCATCAAAAAACGGCAACTGGCGGTCATTAACGAGCTTCGGGAAAAGGTCTCCGTAAATGAGGTTGGCAAGGAGTCGGGAATTCTGGCCCTGACCTACGAAGATGCTGATCCTGCCGTCGCTCAGGCTTTTCTGCAGAAGGTAGCGGAGGCCTATGTCAGGCAGAATGTTGATCGGAATTCTGCCGAGGCGTCCGCCCAGCTGATTTTTGTAAAGGAGCAGCTGCCGAGCATTCGCGCGCAGGTCGATAGTGCCCAGAAGGCGCTTAGCGCATACCAGCTTCGCGCAAACACTGTTGATATCAGCCTCCAAACCAAAGGCCTTTTGGAGCAGGAAGTCGCAGTCGAAACCAGCATCCAGCAGCTCCGCCTCCAGCAGGCGGATATGGACCGGAAATTCACTCGGGACCATCCTGCATACCGTGCGCTTCTCACACAGATTGGTGAGCTCCAAGGCCGGAAGAACGGATTTCAGGGCCAGGTAAAACAGTTGCCTGAAGCTCAGCAAGAGCTTTTGAGGCTGACCCGCGATTTGCAGGTCAGCAACGAAATGTATACGGTCATGCTTAATCAGGCCCAGCAGCTTGAAGTTGCTCGGGCCGGCACTGTCGGAAATGTTCGCATCGTAGATGCAGCAGAAGTAGACGCTGCAGAGCCGGTGAGGCCCAACAAGCTTGCCATCGTGCTGATCGGTGGAGTGCTTGGCTTGATTCTGTCCATTGGCGGAGTCTATGTGCGCCGCGTGCTGAATCGAGGGGTCGAGGATCCTTCCGAGATTGAGGAAATTGGACTTTCCGTCTACGCATCGATCCCTGCAAGTGCCGCGCAAGCTGGGGACTCTGTTCGTGATAGCTTCAAGGCCGACGGAAGAATACATCTGCTTGCATTGAAGGATCCGGCTGACTTGGCTATTGAAGCCGTACGCAGTCTGCGGACCAGCTTGCACTTTGCGAGGCTCGAGGCAAAGAACAACATTGTGCTTATCTCGGGCTCCAGCCCCAACGCCGGCAAGACATTCGTGTCCTCCAATCTGGCTGCCGTCATCGCGCAGGCGGGACAGCGCGTGCTCGTAGTGGACGCTGATATGCGCAAAGGAACGCTGCATAAAGCGTTGGGTGGCAGGCAGTCGCCAGGGCTTTCCGATCTTCTGGTGGGCAGGGCGACATTTGAGGAGGTGCGTGCAACTGTGGATGGCATAGGCGAACTCCACTACATTCCCCGAGGCGCCATTCCTCCGAATCCGTCGGAACTCCTTATGCATGAGAACTTCACGGCACTTCTCACACGGGCTGCGCAGGACTATGACCTCGTTATCGTAGATACGCCTCCGATCCTTGCAGTGACCGATGCCGCTGTTATCGCCCACCATGCCGGAACTTGCTTGCTCGTGGCTAGGTTTGGTTTAAATCAACCCAAAGAGCTTGCGCTGGCGAAACGACGTTTCGAACAGAACGGCGTCAAGCTGAAGGGTGCAATCTTCAACGCCGTAGAGCGACGGGCAGCTGGGTACTACAGCTACGGTTACTACGAATACAAGTCAAAGAACTGAGCTATATGCTGAACTGACAGGTGCGAAGTTGAAGCCTCTTCTGGCCTTTATCTCAGTGATCGGTGCGGCGGGGTTGACGCTGCTGCTCCAGGTTGTGTTGGCGCGCCACCTGTCCGCCGGGGATTTTGGCTTCTTTTCCCTGGTCAATGCAGTCATGGCTATGACTGCTCCCTTGGCGTCAGCCGGCGTATCCAGTTTGGTTCTGCGGCGAAGGATCAGAGGTGAGGTTGGAGGGGATCTCCAGGTGGCTGCATTCACGGCTTTTGCATTAAGCTTTGTGGCAGCTATCGTGAGTTTCACTATCGTCGTCATTGGGCACGGAAACGCTCTCGCTACAGCACTGCTTTGCACGTTCTGTATAGCTGCGGCTGCTCAATCACTGAGTGTTTCCAAAGCACAGAGTGACAAGAGTTCCGCTGCCCTTTCCGGCGCACAAATAGGTCTGCCGGCGCTCCGCCTTCTTGCCGTATGCCTGGCAGTTCAGTTCAATCAAGGCTTGATGGGCATAAGCGTTGGTATCGCGGCTGCCTCGTGCGTGGTTCTGGCCGGACATGGCGTGACGTCGCTTCGAGGTGTGGTTTTAGCGCCTGGGCCCGGTACGCTCATGGGCATGAAAATGCTTGCAAAAGACTCTGTGCCGTTCAGTCTCAATGCGGTTGTGAACGTGGCGCAGTTGCAGATACTGGTGGCGCTCTCTTCAGCTCTGTTCGGCATTGAGGCTACTGGCTACTTTGCACTGACCATGACCGTGGTCGCTGCCGTTTATCTCCTTCCTAACACCGTTTTTGGAGTGTTGCTCCTGCCGAAGTATCACTTGGTGCAGCCTTCCCCTCCGGCCGCTCGCATGCCTCTTTTTGGCGCAGGGCTGGCTTTCGCATGTGGCATTTTGATGGTGGTTCTGATTTTCTGCTTGGCTCCCTACTTTCTGAACATCGCGTTCGCGGATAAGGCCGCGCAGACGTGGGAGGTTCTGAGGTGGGTTGCATTGGCCGTTCCATTCAAGTTTTTCTCCACTGCACTCGGCGCCACTCTTCTAACTGATCAGTTCATCAGGCGCAAGGTTGTCGCATCACTGTTTGCCGTCTGTATTCAAGTAGTTGTCTGCGTGGCACTGCGCGAGCATCCGCTAGCGGCGTTTGCGCTGGCGATGATCGTGGGTGAGGCGTGTTTGGCAATGTTCTATTCTGTGCTGTTCTATCTGAGGTTTTGGCGATGAATCAAGCGCGATCCAAGCTGATAGTTGGGTACTACGGCGAAAATTTTGGAGATCTTCTTATGCTGAAGAGCATCTTGGAGAGGATCATTGGCGCAGGATCAGATGCGCGCGTGTTCACCTACGGCAACCGGGAAAAGCTCAGGGAGTTTCTGGATCGGGAGTTTCCATTCGCGTCGATAGATATTGTGCCTGCCGGATTGGCAGCCTTTGCCAAGGCCTGTAGGAAATGTGATCTTGCTTTCTGGGGCGGCGGAACATGCTTTATGGATGAAGGGGGTACCGGGGGCGTCAAGTACCTGCTTGTTGCGCGCATGCTTGGCTTGCGGGTGGCATATCTTGGAATAGGCGTTGACAGTCAGCGCCATTGGAAGACTCGGCTCTGCCTTCGTCTCGCCACGATCATCGCGAGGGACATTTATCTGCGGGATCCGATCTCTCTCGCTGCCATCCAAGCGTTGCGCCCTAAAGGGGGTGCGCGATTGTCACTGGTGCCTGATATGGCGGCGGGCATCGAGCCGGAGATAGTTCCTGTGGATGCGCGCAGCGGAGTGCTGGTTTGTCTTCGGGATCTGACAAGATACTTTCCCGCAGCGCTCGCAAGCGAAATTAATACTGGTCTCTGCCGTTTGGCGGTCGCTGAAGCGAGGCGTCGGGGGCAGGGTGAACTCGTGACGATTCTGGTGGCAGATGGTGAGGTAGATTCCTGTGTGAGCGAACGAGCAAAGGAACATCTCGAGAATAGCGGCACCCTCGGCGCTGTCGTCTCTGGCAATAACGTTGCCAGTGCAATTGCTGTGATAGCACGAAGTCGCTGCGTCATTTCCTCCCGGCTCCATGTGGGAGTTGTCGCACACATCGTGGGAGTTCCTTACGTGCTGTTCAATTATTCAAACAAGAACAGGAAATTTTGTCAGCACGTTCAAGAGCCTTGGCGAGCATGGGGGAGGGATGAGTTGGCGAACGGTGACATCGACATGAGTATCCCTAACGCGGATCTGATTCGCGCCTCGGCCGCACGTATTGATCACGTGTTCAAGGAACTACTTGACCATGCGGCGTAAGTGCTGTCTCAATAAGTGTTGTTCGTGGTGGGGCCTGTAATGTGGTACGCAACAATCGCGCTTCTGATTTACATACTCCCCTATGTTTTATTTAAACCAAAAGATGTATTTCAACCTGAATTCATTATCAACGGTTACTTTCTAGCCCTAGTCGGTATTGGACCCGTTTCGTTGATGGTGTTCTTCCCGGACGTAGTCTACGGAGGCTACGAGTCACTGTTCTGGGTCGTCATTACTGGGTACGTGTCGATTAACGCCGGATTCTTAGTATCACGGGTCGTTTCACCTGATCCGGACCTTGCGCGAATTCGGGTGCTGCCTGGACGATACCCGGGCCTGAAGCTGGTGGCTTGCGCTCTATTGTTAGTTTCACTTGCTGCCGGGGTTGCATACTTCTTCAGGGCAGGTGGTGTGCCGCTTCTCGCGCCAGAGAAGGAGGCCGCACGTGTTGCAGCGTTGTCGGTATCAGGTAACGGATACTTCCTTTATCTCATGACGGCGGGCGCATACGGCGTTTTTTTGCTCTTCATGCGTAGGTTCGCAAGTCGTGCAGGCGGCCTTGATATAAACTTTGTCGCGTGTGTGATCGCATTCGTTGTCATTGGCGCATTGCTTACGGGTACGGGATCCCGCCGTTACGTAATCTGGATGCTGCTGTACATTCTTATGGCAAGGCATTACTTGCTGAAAAGGATGAGTCCGCTGAAATCATTTCTGCTCGCCGGACTCCTCCTGGTCTTCGTCAGTGTGTTCGAGTTGCTTAGAAATCCGGACAGTGAGACGACGGCTTCCTTCGCAATTGCAGTGATGTATCGGAGTGTAATATACACCTCAAATCTAGAAAAGGTATTTACCGCCTTCTCGTCAATTGACGGGGCAATGTGGGGGCGTACGTTGTTAATGGACGTTGCAACCATCATGCCGGGCAAACAGGTGGACTACCAGAGTTGGCTAAAAAGTGTAGTGGGGATCGAGTTTGAAGGGTTTGGGATTCCGCCTACTATTATGGGGGATTTATTCGTCAACTTCAGATATCCCGGCATTGTGGCTGGGTGTGTGACTTTTGGATTCTGCGTGAGGCAGCTGTATTGTTGGTGTCTTTCGAGGCTGAGCCCACTTCTTGGTATTCTGGTTTATATCATAATGATTGAGTATATGACAAAGATCGTCACGTCCGGAGTATCGGCGCAGATGATTGGATTGATTTGGGGAAGCGTAATATGTGTTGGTATTGCGCTGGCGTCGGGGCTTCTTAAGGTGAAAGTAAAGTAGCCTCAGTCTTTCCAGTTTTGACTTGGTCATGTTTATTCGGATGCTTCGATGCGAATTGCAGTTATAGAGCCTGTTGGTGGGCATGGCGGGATGGACTACTACGACTTTGGCCTGTGCAAGGGCTTGCATGTTGCTGGATCCAATCCGATTCTATATACGTCTGATGTTACCACCGTACCTGAACGGCTCCCTTTCGAGTGCAAGCTTTTGTTCAAGGGCATTTTCGGGTCCTCCAACAAAATTCTGCGAGCGGGCCGGTATCTGTCGGGGTTGCTGTTGAGTCTGTTGGATGCCAGGCGCGAGCGCTGCGAAGTTGTTCATCTGCATTTTTTCCATTGTGGATTCATGGAGCTCGCCACAGTAGGCTTGGTAAAGGCTCTGGGCTTCCAGTTGGTAATTACTGCCCATGATGTTGAGAGCTTTTCTGGTTCAGGAAGCGTTGCGCACGCTCGCCGGATCTACGCTGCTGCGAATAGAGTGATTGTCCATAACCAGGTCAGCCACTCAGAGGTCGTAGAGAAGCTAGGCGTATGCGTTGATTTGGTAGACATCGTTCCGCATGGAAACTACCTTGACTCCCTCCGGTCCAATGCTAGCCGGGCGGAGGCGAAATCTTCTCTTGGCCTTGAGGATTCGGCACGAGTCGTTCTGTTCTTTGGACAGATCAAGGCTGTGAAGGGACTGGACCTACTTTTGTCGGCCTTCAAGCTGGTGGTGGAGGTTGTACCGAATGCTCTGCTCGTCATAGCAGGCAAGGTGTGGAAGGACGATTTTTCGCAGTACCTTGGCCTCATCAATGAGCTTGGTTTGTCGGGCAACGTACACCTGGACATACGCTACATTTCAGATGTGGAGGCAGAGTTGTACTACAAGTCTGCTGAGGTTGTTGCTCTGCCGTATCGGAAGATCTATCAGAGTGGGGTGCTATTGATGGCAATGAGTCACGAGCGCCTTGTTGTTACCTCTGACTTGCCAGGTATGGCCGAGATTGTTGTGGACGGTCAAAATGGGTTGATGTTTCCATCCGGCGAGGCAGGTGCGTTGGCCGATAGGCTGGTGGAGGCTTTGTGCTCTCCGAGTCGCGATCTGATTGCACGACGGGGACATCAGCTCATGAAGGCGAATTTTGCCTGGGCCGATATTGGCACGCGCACGATTGAGGCCTATCGTAAGGCATTGGCTTAATGAGGTGGTTGTGAAAGTGAGTAGTATCAGAATACTGGGGATACGTGGAATTCCCGCGGCGCATGGTGGCTTTGAAACCTTTGCCGAGAAGCTCGCGGTCTACCTCGCCTTGCGGGGCTGGCGGGTGACGGTTTACTGCCAAGAGCAAGGGGAAGGGGCAGTCTGGCACGATGTGTGGCAGGGTGTAGATAGAGTCCATATACCCGTATCAGCTCCTGGGCCCCGTGGGACAATCATCTTTGACTGGAAGGCCACCTTGCACGCGGCGTCTTCGGGGGAGCCCTGTCTCACGTTGGGCTACAACACTGCAGCCTTCACCCTTCTGCTTCGGCTGAAGGGAGTTCCGAATCTCATAAATATGGATGGGATTGAGTGGTCGAGGGCAAAGTGGGGAAGGTTTGCCAAGTGTTGGTTTTGGCTAAACGAACGTGCCGGATGTTGGCTGGGCACGCACTTGATTGCGGATCATCCTGAAATACGGGCTCACCTTGAGACGCGGGTGTCGGACAAAAAGATCACAACGATTGCTTACGGCGCGGATCCAGTCGCGGAGATCGATTCATCCATTCTGGAGCGATTAGGGCTCTCGGATGTCGATTTTGTTACGGTGGTGGCCCGTCCCGAGCCGGAGAACTCTCTCCTTGAGATCGTAGAGGCGTTTTCCCGTCGCGATAGGTTCGTCAAATTGGTGGTGCTCGGTAACTACGACGCTACGGTAGCCTATCATCGTCGCGTCTTGGGTGTGGCAAGCCAAGAGGTGATGTTCGTAGGCGCGATCTACGACAAGAATGTCGTCGAGACGCTTCGCGCCGCATCAATTCTCTATGTGCACGGCCACCAGGTTGGAGGCACGAACCCCTCGTTGGTCGAATCCATGGCGGCTGGAAACGCCGTTATTGCCCATGACAATAGATTCAATCGATGGGTGGCTGGTGAGTCGGCGCTTTACTTTAGAGACTCAGATGAGTTGTGCGGTCTATTTGATTCCGTGTTAACTGATAAGGCGCGGCTCGAAAGAATGCGAAGCGGTAGCTTTGCACGCTTTGAGAGTGAGTTTACCTGGCCGCGCATACTCGGGCAGTACGAGAAACTTGTTGGCCGCTACGTTCGGGGTGTATCTGGCCCGGCATGACCGCATGGGTGCAGGCAAGCGCACATGGCTGCATTGTTGAATGGCCAGGTCAGATACGTGCAGCCGTAAGCTCCCGCGGCAGCCAGACACCCGATAAGTAGAACTTTCTGGCATCTTTAACCAGCCAGGAGGTTGCATGCGCACGTCAAAATTCACCGAGACGCAGATCATCACGATCCTCAAGCAGGGCGATGCCGGGCTTGCGGTGAAGGATCTATGTTGCCAGGCCGGCATCAGCGGCGACGTATTACCAGTGGAAGAGCAACTGCGGCGGGCTTGAGGCGTCCGGGCTTCGTCGAGTCAAGGACCTCGAAGCTGAGAACGCTAAGCTCAAGCGCATGTATGCGGAAATGGCCCTGGACAACTCGGTGCTGAAGGATCTGATCGCAAAAAAACTTTAGGGCCGGGTCAGAAGCGTGAGGCAGTGCGTTTCCTCACCGAGGTGCACGCGCGCCCCCTGAGCCGGTCCTGCGGTTACGTGGGTTTGTCTCGTGCGGCCTGGTATGCGCCGCCCCTGGGCTGGACCGTGCGCGTGCGGAGTTGATCTCGGCATTGGCCAGGCTGGTCGAGGAGCGGCCCAGTCGAGGTTTCTGGAAGTGCAGCGATCAACTCCGCAAGAAGCGACCGGACTGGAATCCGAAGCGGATCTATCGGGTACACAAGGCGATGAAGCTCAACCTGAGAAGAGCGGCCAAGCGCCGTCTGCCAAAGCGCGAGCGGGTGCCGCTGAATGTTCCCAGGCATCCAGATACCGTCTGGTCCATGGACTTCATGAGTGACGCGTTGGCCTGTGGCAAACGAATCCGAACGTTCAATGTGGTCGACGACTTCAACCGCGAGGTGCTGCATATTGAGGTGGATACATCACTCAACTCTGGTCGCTTGGTGCGCGTGTTCGAGCAGCTCAAACGTGATCACGGATTACCGCAGGTTCTACGGTCGGACAATGGCCCTGAGTTCCTGGGCGAAGCATTTACCCAGTGGGCCAAACTCAGCGGCGTGGCGTGGCGCTGCGATACATCCAACTTGGCAAGCCCAACCAGAACGCCTTCATCGAACGCTTCAACCGCACTATCCGTGAGGTGGTGCTGGACCAGCACCTCTTCGCACGCCTTGAGGGCGTACGTGAGGCAGCGCATTGGTGGATGATCGATTACAACGAGATTCGTCCACATGACTCGGTCAGCGGCGTGAGCCCCGTCGAGTGCCGTACCGCTCACGCCAGAAGCTCTACTTTAGAAATGTCTGCTTGACGGGGGAGCTTACGCAGCCGCCACAGATTTCGTTGTCGTGCGGACATCAGTCCGCCCGGCGACGGGCATAGCATCCTGGCCTGCAGTTATCCTGCTAAGTCAATGGTCCACAAAATCAAGGTTGTTGAAGAGGAACTCTGGATCTCGCTCAGAAGTCGTTTGGTAAAGGCCGTAGGCGTGTCCAACGCGCGCGCCCCCATCTCGATACAAGGGGTTCCAGGCAAAATTCGCACGTGCGCGTGTTGATCGCGGCAACATGAAGTCGAACGGGACCGAAACGTAGATGCCTTTGTCGAAGCTCCCTTCGCCGAAATCCTTGGAAGAGACATCTGTCTTGGTCGCGTAGGCACCCATGGTGACGCCGTTGTCAAACGCGCGCGACACCGCCAGAGTGGCGCCCCAGTCCTTGGCCAGGTAGCGCCCCGCGCTGATCGCGCTCACTACGCGCCGCTCTTGGCCCCACATGTAGTAGAAGCTGGCATGGCCAGTGGCTGCGCTGTAGTCGCGGAAGCTGAAGCGCTGGTCGAAATCGCGCTGCTTCACCCAGTTCGCCTCCACGCCGATGGCCCAACGCTCGTCGAGCGGTCGATACAGCACTTCGCCACCCACGCCGCCGTACATGGACTCCAGCAGACCCGCGTATGCCATGCCATATAGGTCGCGGCCGAGCTGCCGGGTGCCGGTCAGCTGCAGGTTCGGCACGGTCAGGTCTTCGGTGGTCATGTAGCGGCGGATGTTGGTGCGCACCCGCGGCAACCGACTGGGCGCGTCGTATTTGAACTTGTCGTAGTTGTTGTACGCGTTGTAGCTGAGCGTGCCGGTGAGCCACAGGTTCCGCGTCATATACAGGTTGGCGCTGTACGTGCCGGCAACCTGGAACAGCACGAAGCCGTCCGGTCCCCCCAGCGACTGCTGATAGCCGATGTTGAACGCGCCGTCGAAGTGCCGCAGTGGAGCCCGGTACAGAGTCTGGCGTCGCTGCGCGGCGGGAGGTGCGGTTTCGACGTGGCCGGCCAGTTCGCTCAACCCGGTCCGGCCTTGCAGGTAGTCGGTGAAGGCCTGGCGCTCGATGCTGGATTCAACGATGGGCACGCCCAGGCGGGTGTTCTGCACCGTGAACCAGTCGACGTCTGCCGACGCTTCGTTGTCGAGGATACGCGCGGTACGCCCCAGCCCTTGTGCCGGGTAATAGTACCGACGCTGCTCGCCAGCGACGATGATCTCCGGGCCGCGCTGACTGATGCGTTCCACCCGCAGGCCGGCATTCCGCTCGAGCTGGCGGGCGATGTCCGTCCAGTCGGTTGTGGTCGTCCGCTCGTGGATGGGATCGGGGGTGGAATCGGATGCAGCGTTCAAGTGTGGGGCAACCGGCGGTGGATCCAGCAGCTTCGGCATGGAGCTGGCTTGTGCCAGATTGGTGCGCAGCGTAACGCCGAACATCGCCAGGTCGCCGCGCTCCCAGCCCAAATGCAGGTGCACGTTCTTGTTGACCGCATAGCTGGCGCCGAGATTGAACGGACTGCGCTGGCGCTGGTTGTTACCCTGCGGCTCGCGCTTGTAATCGTTGCCGTCGTATTCCAGCTTCAGCTGCAGCGGCTCCCACGGCGTCTGGTATGCAATGCCGCCGAAGATGCCAACGGGACCGCGCAAGAAGCCATTCTGTCGCAGGTTGCCTGCGTTGGCGACGTCCGACGAAGCATCTGGTCGCTCTTTGAACTTGTCGTTCAATGCGCCTAGGGGATTGGAAAAGTCGCCTCGATTACCGATGTAGCCGGTAGCCACGCCAACGCTTGTATCGAATGCGCCCCAGCGCTTGCTAGCCACGAGATACTCGCTGGAGAAGAGGCCGGTGCCTCCGATGTCGCGAGCACCAGCAGAGACCTCGGGAACCCATCGTGACTCCTTCAGCAACCGAACCTTAAGGTCGATCGATTTGTCCTTGTAATTCTGTTTTCCACTGAACCATTCCGGGCCATAGCGCCGATTGGCCACCGACACATACCGGAACGCGCCCTCCATCCATGGCAGCGGCTGCAGCACGATGTTGTAGCGGCTGTACGGCGAGGTGTGGCTGGCGGTAAAGGCGAGCTCGCCTTCGTCGGCCATGCGCGCCGTTGGCGTCTGCAACAGGCCGATGCCGCCCCAGTCGCTGGCGGTAGGCGCCGGAGCGTTCTGGGCATGCAAGGCGCTGCTGATGCTGAGGCTGAGCGCGGCAAGCGCAAGACGCGCGGCGGGTGTGCGAAGCGAAGAAATCAAAGCGAAACTCCGGGCGCATCCAGCACCTGGGTGGCGAGGAAGCGGGCGACTTCGTCGTTGAGATCGGGCGCGGTCTGGCCGAGCGTACTGGCCTGCACTGGCACATAAATGATGGCGCCTGGTGCAAGCGTGGACGCCGACGAGCGGTTCCACAGGGCGATGCCGAGTTTCTCCGCATGGCCATCGGGCTGGATGACGTACAGGTCATCGCGGCTGGCGGCGGCTAGGGTAGGGCAGTGCGACAGATACGCACGCGGTGCCTGGTCAGGCACATGATCTAGCATGCATTTCTGGGCAACTGCACCCATCACCGTGACGGTGGCGGGGCGGGGCGGGTAGACGAGGCGGTCGCCATCGGCAAGCGGGCGGTTCTCCGATAGCGCGGCTTCAACATTGCGCGCGGCGAGCAACGCGGGAACGCGCCCGGTGACCGGCATGCTGTCGATCTCCCGTGCAAGTGCAGTGGCGGCCTGTGCGCCGTCGGGGTCGCGATCGGCGCGTTCCTCGAGTTGGCCCAGGTTGAACAGCACGCCGGCCTTGAGCCGCGTCTGTGCCAGCCGGTCGGCCTGGCGCAGCCATGCGGCCGCTAGAGGGTAGGCGCTTGGCAGCGGTTGGGCGGCCAGCGCTGCATCGCTCAGCCGGGCGTCGGCCGACAGAACTTGTGCGCCGGGGTTGTGGACTTGGCCGAGGACGTCAACGTTGATCGTAGGTGCGGCAATGCAGGCACCGCAGGTCACCAAGCCCAGTGCGAGGGCGAACAATCGCTGTTTCATCGACGTTGCAGGTCCAGTCTGTACGGCTTGAGTTGGGTGATTTCCAGGTGCGTGCCTGGTGCGATCATCTGCTTGCTCTTCCAGATGAAGCCGCTCGCGGGGTCCACCCAGTAGTGGTTCTCGCCCTTCCACTGCTTGCCACGCAATGTCTCGCGAACATGCACCAGCGTGCGCACCTTACCAAGGATGTCCACCGGCTCGGCGCTCAGGCGCTCCAGCGTGCCGGTGACTGGGACGCCGTAGCGATAGCCCGGCAACAGGTCGTAGCGGCGCTGTACGGTTACAGTGCCTTGCAGCGTATGCAGGGCGTGGAAGGGGTTGTCGCCCTCGATCCACATCTGCTGGAGCTCCGGCGTGCCGCCGTGCGTGCCAACCAAAAGACCATCTTGCAGGAACACGATGCTGCGCTCGCTGCTGTACCATGCCTGCCGCCCAGCATCGATGTTGCCCAGCACCAACACGGCCCCGCCGTTGGGGCTGCTGACTTTGATCTGCGGGTACGGCTTGGCGGCGACCTCGGCCGCGGAGGGCAGTACGTCGGGCGTGCCCTGCACGGCCAACTGCACCGTCTGGATGCTGGTACGCGCTACCACGCCGCAACCGGTCAATGCCAGGGTGATCAACAGCAGCGCAGCGATGCCGCGCTGCGCCTTGGTCGGGGCGGCGAGAGCGCTCCTGCTCATCAGTCAACCACCGTCAGTTTTCGAGATCGTTGCGAGCGCTTGCAGCGTTGCTGATGATCGAGGTGAAGGGCAGAAGCTGGTTCACGAAGCGGCTCCAGCGGGTGACGCCCGCTGCGCCGACGAAGACCACGTCACCGGGAATCAGTTCGAACTGACTGGCCACGGCGAACGCGGTCGGCGACCTTGCTTCCAAGAGATACACAGTGGACGGCATGCTCTGCAGGTCCTGGGAGCCGCGGATCACGTAGACGGCATTGCCGTTGGCCGTCGTCTGCTGCATCCCGCGTGCCCGGCCAAGTGCCTGGCTGAGCGATATATCGCTGGTCTTGAAGCTCATCGCGCCGGGCTGGTTGACTTCGCCCACCACGAAGATCTCCTTGCGATCCAGGTACGGCACGTACAGGTGGTCGCTGGACTTCAGGAAGATGTTGGTTGCACCCCCACCTTGGCGACCGAGGCGATCCAGGTCGATGGTATAGGTGACGCCATCGCGGGTCAGGCGCACTCCGGACAGATCTGCCTGGGTAGCATCCAGGCCGGACTGGCTGATGGCATCGCCCAGAGTGAGCGGAGTAACGGTAAGTGGAACCGTGGCCGCTTGGCGCGACGCGCCGGTGACCCAGACGCGCTGGCTGGCGTAGGTCAGGATGGACACGTCCACCTGCGGCGCTTCGATATAGCGCGCCAGCTTCCTCGTAAGTTCTTCGCGTAGCTGGCTCGGCGTCATGCCGGCGGCGATGACCTTGCCCACGTAAGGATAGAAAAGCGTTCCATCGGACTGCACAGGGCGGCCAGCGGCGTTGAGCTGCTGCTGCGGGCCTGCTGGTACGGTCAGTTCGGGGTGATCCCAAACCGTGATGTACAGCACGTCGCCTGCGCCGATCTGATAATCCTTGGGCTGATAACTGGTCAGCGCAGCGGGCAGGCCGGGAAGATCGCGCGCGGCGCGGTCCATGGCGATCAGCTTCGGCGTGATCGGGATCAGCTCGATTTGGTCGTTTCCGACCGGCTGGTCATCACGTGCGAACGCGCTGGAGCGCATGTGCTGACCGGGTGCAAACATGCAGCCAGACAGGGAGAGGGCGAGCGCCAAAGTGGCGCCGAGACGCTTGCAGTCCATCGATGATTCTTCCTAGCCCTGTCGGGCAAAACAAAAGCCCCCGCCGGACCTGCGCCCGGCGAGGGCGTTATGACATTGTTCCGGCTAGCGGATCAATTGGTGCCGGTGGTGCCCGTGGTACCGGTGGTACCCGTGGTTCCGCCCGGGCCCGGCGGGGTGGTGCCACCGCCATTGTTGTTGCCAGCGTCGTCGCTGCTGCTGCCCGAACCAACGGCATAGGCAACCGAAGCGACCGCGACAGCGGCCCCGACGGTTGCGACAGTGGTGATGGTGCCGGTGGCAACGCCGGTGGCAGTGCCGGTGCCGGCAACTTCTGCGCTGGTGGCAGCAGCAGTGCCGTCAACGCCAGCGGCAGCCTGCTCAACCTGGGCTTCCTGAGCCAGTGCCATCGGGGAGAGAGCCGCGAGGGCAAGAGCAGCAAAGATCTTCTTCATAACGGGGTTTCCTACTCCGTGAGGTAAATTTTCGCCGTCATCTTCGCGTCGAAGGCTATTCAGTGTCAAGCCAGTTTGAGCGGGCGGCACGGGCTTCGCGCGCCGAATATTTGACGGCTATCGCACAAAATGATGGCGGTTGAAGACCTGTTCGCGGCCAGAAAGTTCTGTCGCTATGCGCATTACCAGGTCGTGCGTGCGGACCGTGGGCATCAATAAGGGTATGGCCGCGCCTATCGCCAGCGAGAAAGCAAGAATAGGTAGCGGCGTGCGCCACTTCTGGCGGCTCGCCGACAGTGCGAAGGCCGTCGCCGCTGTACCCAGTAGCCATCCGCTGACCACTTCGGATACCGAGTGGGCGTTGAGCGGCAGGCGCGAGTACGCAATCGCTGCGGCAAGGAGTGAGCCGAGCAGCGCAATAGGCAGTGGGTTTCGGAGCCGCCCATGCGTAGCGAGATACAGGGCGACCGGATATACCGCTGCCGTCATGGTGGCGTGGCCACTGAATCCAGTGAAATCCAGCCGGGCCAAGCCAAAGCCCCAGCCGAGGAAGGCTAGCTTGGAGGCCAGGGTCAGGCCGCCAGCGACAGCCAAGCCGGCCGCCCAGCGAACGCGAAGGACGCGGCTCTCTCTAGGGCCGAAGAGGATCAGCACCAGGCTCAGTGGCAACAGCCAGCGGCTGTCACCGAGTTGGGAGAGGGTGACCCACAGAGGATGCATCCATGTCACTCGTCGCAGGGGACGGAGGAGCATAGGGTAGTTGACGCCGCCGGGGATGAGTGGCGGGCAACCGGCCGGGCATGGATGAGGCCCCTCATTTGCCTGTATCCTTTACGCCCTCCGTGGCCCCGTAGCT
>Ga0213822_1001072_pt1 | contig 16839 bp, 13 predicted proteins | sample MC6MC0908MG_FD_179872 | JGI IMG/M metagenome (GOLD analysis project Ga0213822, IMG submission 179872) | Enriched soil aggregate microbial communities from Iowa State University, Ames, United States - MC6-MC0908-MG | ecosystem: Environmental > Terrestrial > Soil > Unclassified | place: USA: Iowa...
TGCAGGGCGTGATTGCCGACAATTTAGGATTTGTCCTGTTCTATGACGCTGATGCCTCATTTGATATTTCAAAATTAAACTTAGAGAAAGTTCAATTGTTTCAAGGAGCTGAGGAGATTGAATGCGGCTGTACGTTTACCATGAATGCTAGCAATCAAACATACATCTCTTCATCCGTGAAATATAGTTTTTTAAAGCCTATCGCCTATACTTCCAAGGATTTTAAAGCAGTTTTTCACTTTCAGGATGAAGAGAAAGGTAACATTGTAATATCTTTACCGTTTTCACTGAAAAACGAGATTGCAAAGGAGAAAATTTTTACTGCAAATCGTACGATCGATGTCAATGGGCAGAAATTTACGATTACACAAATTCGCCGTTCGCCATTAAAAGTGGCACTCGATATTGAGGTAGCCAAAGATAATACAATGCAACTATTAGCGCTGGATGATGTTGCCGTCATGACAGAAAGCGGTGAGCGCAGAGATAGTATTAGAAATGGCATTTCAACAGGTGGAGATATTCGCGATGGCAAATTTACACTTTATTTGCAAAGTAATTATTTCGATGATCCAGCGTCATTGACGGTTATGATTGGCGCAGTTCAAGCTGTGCCAAAGGGTGAGGATTTTGTCGAAGTTGATTTTGGCACAAAAGAAATACTCACGAAGCCTACTTATTTTAAGGGGGACATTTCAATAGTGCAGCAAAGTGTAGCAGTTAAGATGAATAAAAATAATGAAGGCAAATTATTAATGCTCTCTGATGCTATAAAAGAAGATGGCACGCCGTTAGAATTCAAAAGTTTGACCATTTCACGAGACGAGCAGTATGTAGTGGAGACATCACAATTTGAAGAATATAATGGAAAAGCTAAGCTATATTTAAACTATTACCCTAATCCAATTGGGGAAAATATTGAAGTAAACATCCCATTGCAATAAATGCAGCAGCTATTCAAAAAGACGAACCTTTTTGAATAGCTGTTTTGCTATATTTAACAAGAAATATATTATCAATAATCTACTTACTGAACTAATGAGGTTCTTTCCTTCAAGTATCGAGTAGAATCTTTAGTTGAAGAGGGGATTTTATTATAAGTAGAGAATTAAGATAGTAAAAATTCTTATTAGAGGGGGTGTATTTAATGCAACCAATACATATAGAAGAAATTCCAAGTGAAATTAAAGAATATCTTAACAAGATTTATGCTATAAGGTTTCCACGGCAAGGTTACACCTCTGATGTTGGATTAATTGAAAGTAACAAAGGATTATATGCATTAAAAAGGACAAAGGGAGAATTATTTTGTTTTTGGTTGAATAGAGAAATATCTGTATTAAACTGTTTGACTAATCAAACCAAACTACCTGTTCCAAAAGTGAAGAAATTTGTTGAACAAGAAAACCAAAGGGATTCCTGGGCTCTCCTTGAGTTTTTAGAGGGGGAAACACTAAGACTTGCTTTATTCAGCGAGAAAAATAAAGCGAAGCGGCAAGAGATGATATTTAATTTTGGTGCACTCCTATTTCAAATCCATACAACCCCATGTCCAAAAGAGTTAATTTGTGAACAAAAATGGATTGACCAAATGCTAAATCAAGCTGAATATAATTTGAAAAATTATAAAGTGGATGGAAATGAGAAATTATTAGAATATATTAAAACAAATAAACCCAACTTCTATAAACAAACTTTAATTCACGGAGACTTTACAATTGATAATGTTTTAGTTTCCAACGGAGTCATCACAGGAGTAATTGATTGGGGAAGCGGAGCTTATGGTGACCCAAGGTACGACGTATCATTGGCTATACGCCCAAAACCCAATGCTTTTGAACATGAAATAGATAAAGTAATATTTTTTGAAGGGTACGGGGAAAAGATTATTGATGATAACGTATATGATTATTTTGTAAATGGATTATATGAATTCTTTTAAGGTGTTGTTATTCAACTATCGAGGTGCTTTCCTTCAAATATAGAGTAGAGCCTTTTTCTTTAAGCTATCGGTTCTGGTTAACTCAATAAAATTCAAGTCTAAAAGGCGTTATTTAAAAACACTTGGAAAAGCATATTTATCATATACGTATTAATATTAACGTTGCTTATTTTTTAGTAATTAAGTTCTTTGGAAATACAATGAACGTTATCAATACTATACAAATATATTAATCATGAGGAACAGGTGCTAACCTAGTTCCTTTTAGAACATTGGTGCTTTTCTAAGCGATATACAATAAGGCGTTTATTTAATAAACGTCCTGGCAATAGCATTCCTTTTATACCAAAGAGAGTTTTCAATAACTAAGCTATTTAGGAAGTTTTGATATCTTTAGTTGTTTTGTAGGGTTTATGCTATTTATAACGTACCAATAAGTAGTTACTAGCAAATAGACTTTAAATGTGGCTTTACGTTTATCATGAATGCAACAATCAAGAGCGCCAGACCTATCATTGTAGATATAGGGCTAGGCGCTTATTTCTATAAATTGTATAGAAGGAACATCTGATTTTTTTTATGACAACTATAAATAATTAATTTTGAACTTTTACTGCATTTTATGGATTGAGGATCAAGCATCAAAATTGAATTTCAAGTCCATCATGTAAAATCAAACTCCTTTAAGCTGCTTACGACGTCCAATTAGGCAGTTTTTTTAAATTCACAGTAGTGAAACGAAAGGTAGCAAAAGAAAGGATCGCCTACATGGACAATTTTTAAGCCCTCTTAAGGTTAATCATCGCATACGCAAAGACACGCTCAATGGTTTCTTTGCGTTATCCATAGATTTGTTTGATGTTATAGGAGTGTTGTAATCTTTTTTGATGAATTGTATGTCTTTTTAATTTATTTGGTGATTTTGTAATTATATTCAATATAATTAATAAAGAGTGACTAGTATTATTCTTTGATAGCAATTTAGAAAATGAAGTACAAGCATAACAATGGGGAGTTGTGATACGGGGACTTTGCGTGAACACGCCAAAAATAATGCGTGTATGAACTTAAATTTGATGGCAAATACGGATTCTGTGGATGACAATTTCCGCTATGATCAAGGAGCGTGCTAAGAAGTTAACGCTCATTTTGAGATTAAATGGAGGGATATTGTTATGTCTGCGCTTTACCATAAATTCGTTAATTTTTTCAATTTGTCTGATCCGAACTATGTACGTTATGTCCGTAAATTTGAAGCACAGACCAAGAAGGAAATCGTCTTCTACTTGTTTATTGCCTTATTACCAGGTCTTATTGCATATATATTCATATATCCGCTTCGAGAGTTAATAATGGCATTGACTGATTTATCAGCTCACTATGTGCAGTTATATGTGCTCATACTAATGAGCACTGGCTGGCATTTGCTTGTTCCCTTCTTGATGCTACGATATAAGGATGGACTTTCATTCAAGGAATCGCTCGTATTTTTAGGTTTCGCCAGACTTGATTTAAAAGGGCTACTGCTTGTTTTTCCGATTTTGACAATTCTATTCACGTTATTATCGTTACCTTATGTAAAATACGTTTATCCTCCGTTATTTGACTGGTTGAATGGATTCCCAGCTTTCCATATGGGAGAGTGGCATGTTTTTTATCAAGGGTATTACGACTCGGAATTTCCCTTGCCGTTGCTACTTATGGGCTTAATCGGCAACTTTATTGGCGAGGAAATCTATTTTCGAGGCTATTTACTACGTAAGGTTGGACGCCTCAAACTTGACTGGCTGTGGATTGCAATTATTTTTCAGCTCTATCATATGTGGCAAGCACCAATCAATTGGGCCTATGTACCGTTAGCTGTAATTATCCCTGTAGAAATTTTAGTCAAGTTGCGGAAAAATATTTATGGAGCTATCTTGCTGCATTTATTCGTCAATTTTTTATGGGGAACGATTAATATGTTTTTAGTTGGCGTGCGATAGGCTTATAAGCTCTACTTATTGATTTCTTATAGTATTACATTCGTAGAGAGGTGATGCGATTTGCCGAGAATTGAACGGAAATATAATTTGGTCGTATACAGCTCAGCTTTGTTATTCTTGCTTGTTGCGGTCTATATTCATACCATTACATTTAAAAAACCATATACAGGTCTAATGTTCCGTGAAGATGGGGATGTCTGGGTCGTTGCATCCATTGATCGAGCTGGTAAAGCGCGAGAATGGAACGTTGATATTGGTGATATTCTACTGTCAGTTGATGGCCAAAAACCAAAAGTAATGAGGTTTGGTGATCGTGCTTATTTAAAGCAATTGGGGAAACTTGAGTTTGAGCGCAAGGGTTTTAGACACCTTGAATTGAACATTGACCCAGGGATGCCTGATTTGTATAAGAGTTTATTGGCCGCCTGCATGGAATTATTGCTACTCGTAATAGGACTAGCGGCTTATCGGAACAAGCCTGAGTCCTATATGATGCGCCGTTTTTATGCACTGAATGTAATAATGGCGGTGACATTGCTATCGGTCTATTCGACAGAAACGGTGCTTACGGGACTAATATTGCCTGTTGTTGCAAGCTGGTTGCCTTACCTGCTGTTTGCCTTCTTTGTAACCTTCGTTTTTCGTATGGTTCCATGGTGGGTAGGCTTATTGATGGCTGCCTACCGCGTATTGGCTTCCTTATTTGCCATATACGCTTTACTGGTTTTCTCACTGGGGGATATCCCTGGTTGGACGAGGAGTGCTCTTCATACAGCTTTGATTGGTACATTATTTGCCATATTCGTCATTTCTATCATATATTGGCGCGGGATGGATCGAGCTGAAAAAAACCAGTTACTGACATTTGTTACCGCATTGACATTTGGTCTAATGCCCTATTTGTTTTTGTATGCATTCCCCGACTTGCTATGGGGGGAATACATAGCGATGCCAGATATGACATTGGCAGGTCTCATAATCCTACCAGCCTCAATACTATGGCTATGGGCTAGACAAAAGCTGCTTGACATCCGCTTCTATCTGCCCAGTTTAGTTATTCATGGCTTGTATGTTGGTCTTGCAACAATCCTGATTGCGGCGCTTATCCGCTCTAGTGCATCTTTGGTAACACTTACATTGTGTGGCGTGTTCTTTATCCTGACATTGTTGCATCGACTAGGCCTTGATAATTTCAAACGAAAGCGGGAGAAAAGAGAAAATCATCTGGATCGACAGCGGTTGGAGATGTCTATAAGGTTAGCCGAACATCGCAATAGCCATGACCTATTGCGAATGCCTGCAGAGCTTATTCATAGTGTGACAGACATTGAGGGACTTTGCATCGTTTGGAGGAGGGGAAGTGAAGCTATTATGTATGGAACTGGACCATATGTCGAAATGCAGGAGTTAACTCATTTCCATCAACCCGACCTGAGTATATTTGCACAAGTGATGGATCTTGTACAGCCCGATGGAATGGTCATTGGCTATTTGGGCCTTGGTACAAAAAAGAATAATACATCCTTTACACCAGAAGAGCTTGGTTTAATCGACAAAGTAAGGCTGGAAACGGTCCGTCTACTAATGGGTGCTGCCCTACTCGACGAACTACGAGAAGCAAAAAATGAGTTACCTATGGAAACTACTGAATACCAATTGCTTGAGGCACAGCAGGCCGAGCGGGTTCGAATGTCATATTACTTGCATGACCATGTTTTGCAAAACTTAATCTTTCTTGCACGCGATTTAGAGGAATTACATGATAGCGAACAAAGTGACAAGCAACTAACTGCCGTGTGGTTGAAATGTTTATACGATACACAACGCGATATCCGAATGCTGTGTGATCATTTATACCCTCATATCATCGATCAGGCAGGGCTAGATGCAGCTCTCCTTTGGCTCGCGCGCACAGTTAAGGAGAATGGAGGCCCAACTATCAAATTGGAAAACAAACTACCAGATACATTGCCCTCGTTGTACAAGATGACGCTATTTCGAATTGTGCGTGAACTTTCTAATAATACAGTCAAGCATGCCAGGGCACAGAAGCTAGAGATTAGATTATGGGAAATGGAGGATGCATTCTACGGACAAATTAGCGATGACGGCATTGGATTCGATCAAGCAAGCGTGTGCGGTATTCGGTCTGGTTCGCAAGGATTCGGACTTGTTACAATTAGCAGTCAAATCGCCCAATTTGGAGGCGACATCAAGATTGATTCGGGAATTGAACGTGGAACGATTGTCCGCATTATGCTGCCCAAACAGGGAGGTGAAGAGAAAAATGGAGCAACCAATAAAGGTAGTACTACTCGACGATCATCCGCTTGTTATGGAGGGGTTGAAGAATCGACTTGAGCGTGAGCAGGATATGCTGGTAGTAGGGACTTTCAATGAACCACATGAGTTGCTTAAACGTATCTGTGCACTGAAACCAGACGTCGCCATTATTGATATATCAATGCCAGGTATGACGGGATTCGACTTGGCAGTAGAAATAAAGAGGACTTACAATATGGTAGTCAAATTGATCGTGCTGTCAGGCTATGTTTACGATGAGTATGTGCAGAAAGCGTATGAAATAGGAATTCACGCTTATTTATCCAAACAGGCGACCTATCCACAAATTATAAACGCCATTCGGCAGAGTATGCTTGGACTGCGGCTTGTACCAGAGAAAATAACTATATTACCAAGGGCTGATCAATTGACACCGACGGAGAAGGAAGTATTAAAGCAAATTGCATTGGAGAAGACGAATAAGGAAATTGCTAGGGAGTTAGCGATGAGCCAACGTACGGTAGAATATCATTTGACAGCTATTAACCGTAAGCTTGATGTGAAAACCAGGGTTGGAGCGGTCGCGAAAGGTTATGAGATGGGACTGCTAGAACGCTTATATGATTAAAACTGTCATCGAAGAAGTACCCCTCTATTATAAAAGCTGTTCTGTGGTGTGGTTGATTGATGGTGATAAACATTCCATATCCGTATTCTGGGGTAATTTTTAAATTATGTTCAAACGACTTCTGGCTATCACATAAGGTGATGTATTTTTAGGTGTTGGAAAAAATGGAGACATTTTTTCCATATGGACCACAAAAAAGTACACTTTCTAGATTCCTCTTACTATCAGTCAAGTAACTGAACTTCTATACAGGAAAGGAAATCTAGATAGTAAAGAATCTTTCATTTACCTTACAATTCACAAATCTAAAAGGAATTGAAGATTGAGCAATAAAATACATTAAAGGATATGTGAAGGAGGATGGACTATGGTCAAAACGATAATGATAGTTGATGATGATCCTAATATTATAGACTTGTTGAAACTTTACTTAAATGCTGAAGGGTATATTACATTAGAAGCGTTAGATGGCAAAACTGCTTTCGATCAGTTGAAAAATCAAGTAATTGACCTTGCCATTATTGATATCATGATGCCAATCATCGATGGTTACGAACTACTACAAATGATTCGTCAAGAATATAAAATCCCGGTTATTTTACTATCGGCCAAAAACCAAGACTACGATAAAATAACTGGGCTGAAATTAGGAGCAGATGATTATATTTCTAAACCATTTAGCCCTTTAGAAGTGGTTGCTAGAATACAAGCCCAGTTGCGGAGATTTTATGAGTTTAATGATTCATTTTCTGCTCAACAATCCTCTCAACTAAAATTAGGGAATTTACTTTTATCCCATCGTGAATGTGTGTTATATATCAAAGACAAACCGATCCCACTCAGTGCTCGAGAATACGAATTGTTAAAACTCTTGATGAGTGAACCAGGACGTGTCTTTACAAAAAAACAAATTTTTGAACGTGCATGGAATGAGTATTATATTGCAGATGACAATGCAATTATGGTTCAAATCAGCAGAATTCGTGAAAAGATTGAAGAGTGTCCAAGGAAACCAGTATATATAAAAACCATTCGCGGCCTTGGTTATCGTTTTGCCAAGAAAGATGAGCTGATTCCATGAAATCGAAAAATAGACTTCAGCGTATGTTAATTGTTACATATAGTTATTTCTTTATAATAATTGCACTTATTGCCGCCTTTTCATTGTTTATATTAAATGAGCAGATTCTTAATTATTTTGCAGACACAGCTCATGAAAACGATAGAGTCCTATCTGAAGCGGTTCACAACATGGATCGACAGGATAGTCAAAACCACGAACAGGTCTTTTACAAATTGCTCTTGCAAACGCTTCTTCTCTTTCTCTTCTTACTAACGATTGCTGTGTATATTTTTGGGAAATGGACGGCATCAAGGCTTACAACACCTCTTCGTTCAATTGCAGATGGCATCCAAGATATTGCTCGTGGGCAATATAATAAGCGGCTAAAATTTAAAGCAAGTTATGAACTTGCTCAAATTCAAAGCGATTTTAACATCATGGCAGAACAACTAGAAAGATTGGAAAAGGAAAAGCAACGCCTAGAAGAAAGCAAGCATCGTATGCTTGTAGACCTCTCTCATGATCTAAAGACACCAATTACCACAATTAGGGGTTATATAGAAGCGATGGAATTAGGGCTAATTAATGAAGACGAGCGAAGGCAACGAATTTTACGCTTAATCTCTGACAAAGCAGAGCTTTTATCAATGCTCATTGACGACATTTTTGCTTTATCTAAACTAGATAGCCCTCAGTATCCTTTTAACGTTCAAATAGAAGATATAGCTGAATTTACGAGACAAATTGCTGCGGAGTATTTTGAAGTATTTTCAGAAAAAAATTTTATTTTTCAATATGATATCCCTAAAGGCGAAATCAATTTTCCATTTAACTATACATGGTTATACCGAGCTGTATCTAATATTCTCACGAATGCATTAAAATATAATCCACCAGGTACAACCGTGCAATTGAAGCTTTTAACAACGGTAAGAGGTATTAAAATTCATATTCAAGATGACGGGGTCGGCATTCCACAAGCCATTATAGAAAACATATTTGAAGCGTTTGTTCGTGGAGATCCATCGCGAAAGAGCGATGGTGGTACAGGGTTAGGGCTAGCGATTGCCAAACAAGTTATTGAAAAACATGGTGGGGAAATTACGATGACATCGATTGGCGGGACGAGTTTCACAATCTTCTTACCCCAAAAAGTTCTAACTTCCAACTAATTTATTTTTCGAATATAAATGCATAAATGTAAGATTATTGAAAGAAAGATGAAAGCAAGTGGAAAGAGTCATCCTGTAACCTACAATAGAGTATTTTTGAAATAGATTGTAGGTAGGAGGATGGAAATTGGCGGAAGTAAAAAAAAGGAAATACACATATTTTGTTAGAAAGTTAAATGAAAAACGAAAACGTATAGAGCCATTATCATTTGGCTGGCAAGGTGCAGCTACTGCTTTAAGTACATTGGCAATTCTTTTAATTTTGATTCAAGGAAAGTTTTTATTAGATCAGCGTAGCTTATTAGACTATACTATTGGAATCCTTTTATTTATTTTATTCGTAGCACTTTTAAGCGGGGTTATCACTCTCTTATTGCATGGAGTCAAAAAAATTCCAAGTCGTTATATCTGGGTACTGTTTAGTTCACTTATTTTTCTCTTATTTTGCTTTATTGCACCTATGAATTTAGCTATTCCATTTATTATATTAATAGCTATTGTCGTTTCCTTATGGGGTGCACTACTAAACAAATGGTTTAAGGGCAGTTACAGAAATGTAAAAAGAAATAAACAAGTTAGTGTACTCACTTGTTTACTTGTGTTGACTATTGGGATAGGTGTATGGGGCTATTGGCTCATTCATCCTGGAGAAGCCAATACTCCAGAGGTTATATTAAAGCAGCTGAAAACATCAGAACGGTATGACAATGTCTTGCTTCATAATCCAGCTAAATCAGGTAGCTTTCTAGTTAAGAAGCTCACTTACGGTAGTCCGAACACTTATCGCGAAGAGTTTAACCAAAAAAATTCTTTATTAACTAAAACAGTAGATGCTAGCGATTTTTTAGAAAAATGGTCTTCTGTTCGCACGAAAACACTTGGTTTTGGACCTGACGCAATGCCGTTAAATGGTTATGTATGGTACCCTGAGGGAAAAGGAGCCTTTCCTTTAGTTTTGATTGTTCATGGAAACCATTTAATGACTGATTACTCTGATAAAGGTTACGAATATTTAGGTAACCTTCTTGCAAGTAGAGGGTATATTGTTGTATCTATAGATGAGAATTTTCTTAATGTTTCTCCCTACAATGATATGTTTTTGGTCAGTCCACTAGTGAATGAGAATCCAGCAAGAGGTTTATTATTATTAGAACATATACAGACGTGGAAAGAATGGAACAGTACGAAAAATAATTTATTTTATCAAAAGGTGGATATGAAACAAATTGCCTTGATAGGTCATTCTAGAGGTGGAGAAGCAATCGCAATTGCCGCTGCTTTTAATAAAATGCAACACCCTCCTAATAATGGAAATATTCAATTTGATTATAACTTCAATATACGATCGCTTATTTCCCTTGCTGGTACTGATGGACAATTCTTACCATCAGGGAAACAGCTTCAGCTAGAAAATTTAAATTATTTAGCGCTGCAAGGGGCTCATGATATGGATGTTAATGGCTTTGATAGTTCTAATCAGCAATATCGTATTTCTTATACCGATAAACAAGATTATATGAGTGCTTCTGTCTATATTTACGGCGCTAATCATGGTCAATTTAATGAAGAATGGGGACGAGGCGATGTACCTGGCACGGCTAACCTACTATATAATCTAAAACAAATTATACCGCGTGATCATCAAGAAACGATCGCTAAAGTATTGATATCTGCTTTTCTAGATAGTACGTTGAAAGAAAAGAAACAATACAAACAAATATTTAAAGATTTAGGTTATGCTAAAGAGTGGCTTCCTGACGCGCTATATATTAATAATTACTATGATTCCCAAACATCTTTAATTGCTACGTATAATGAGGATATTAATCTAAACACAACCACTGTCCCAGGCGGAAAACTGTCAGGTGAAAATTTAAAGGAGTGGAAAGAAGAAAAAGTCAAAATGAAATTAAAAGAGGCTGATTACAGCGCTGTTCATTTAGGTTGGGAATCTAATGACTCTCCTCCAGCTTCTTACACAGTGACACTACCGAATAGAGGGATTGAGATACAGAAAAATAATTCTATAGTATTTTCAGTCGCAAATGATGCAAAGGATGGAAAGGAAATAAAAAAAGAGACGCTGATTGATTTTACAATCACTGTAGAAGATAGCGACGGTAATAAAGCAAGTCTGCCTCTTCATCATATTTCCAAATTAACACCAGCAGTAAAGGGAAGATTGCTTAAAAAACCTTTTTCAAATTTAGGCAATATATCAGAGCCAGTATTTCAGCATTACGATTTTTTATTAAATGATTTTAAGGACGTGAATCCTCAGTTTGATTCTTTGAAATTGAAAAAAATACATTTTCAATTTAATTTAACGAAACAGGGGACGGTTTTAATAAATAATATTGGTATTAGAAATGAAAAATGATGTGAATTTGAGATTTTGATTAAGTTTAGATACATTATTGATTTCAAATGTTTGTTAAATTTACTATGATTTTATGATAAGTTGAAGTTATTGGTATAAAATGGATGGGGATATAGTAATAAATTTTTTTCTATGAATAGGAGGCATTTTAAATTTGATTAGTCTAAAAATTATTGACCAAAATAATTGGGAAGAGTGCATTAATCTAAAGTTGAAGCAGGAGCAGCAAGGTTTTATCGCTTCAAATTTATATTCCATTGCGGAAAGCAAATTTATACCTGGAATGGATATTAAATCTATTTATTGTGAAGAAAAGTTAATAGGTTTCGCAATGTATGGGATAGATTCAGACGATCACAACTACTGGATATATAGATTTATGATTGATGAGCGTTTTCAAGGACAGGGATATGGAAAGTACGCAATGAAACTAATAATAGAAGACATTAGGAGTAGAAATGATTGTACGGATGTCATATGGCTTGGCTATCAACCTGAAAATGAACTGGCTAGAAGACTATATGCAAGTGTAGGTTTTGAAGAAGTAGGAATGGCGCCATGGGGAGAAATGTTAGCAAAATATAATTTTTAGTTTGTAAAGTAACTAGTATTTTGGGCATTTAATATTATCTAGATGGCTTGATTTTGCACAAAATTATGATGGGAATATAAAGTTGTTAGCAGATGAATGTCCTAGGGGTTAGCCTGAATTGTCGCATAATTAGGACGTATGTGCTATAACAAACTTGTGCTGCTTGCTCTTAAAAAATAGAAGATAAGAAGTTGTAACAGGAAAGTTTGTCTGTTAACGTAAAATCTTTTAACGTTCAAATAGCTCCAACTAGCCTAAAAGGGAAAACCAAGCAGTACGACTGCAACAATGACATAAAATGTTGCTATAAAGTTCTACTCTTTAAACTAGGATACTGGAAGAGAGCAATAAGAAAAAGTAAGGCTCCCAATAAAATAAGATTGAGAGTACTTGGCAGAACAAAATTTAATCCTGTAAATATACCTCCTATGGCCATACATGAATAACGGATAAACTTAAACAGTCCTAAGGCAGCTCCTCTATGTTCACTATATTCATTACTTATAGAGCAAACCCATTGTTAAACCATTAATCTTATTTTCCTTACAGTTATCCTTATATGCCGATAAAAATAATCGGCATTTTGATATTTATATACCAATTGTAAATAAATAATGTTTTCTTATTAAATGGCTTGAATGTGATAGATTACACGTATTAAATGATTAAAAGAATCCGTTTTGATATATCTTTTATCAAAACGGTTTCCTTTTTCCGAGTTGTAATGATTCAATAGAGAACACGCCATAAATAGAAGGTAGCGTAGGATTCCCAGTTTTTCCATGGATCTGATAGCTCTAAGATTTCCTCTTTCGTAGGCTTTCGGTTCATATTACGTAATGTTTTTATTGAATTAATCAGACCCACATCATCGATTGGAAAAGCTGTCTGAAACCTTAGGCAACGCATTAGCACGTAATTGGCTGTCCAAGGTCCGATTCCTCGTATTTTGATTAAGCTTTTTTCTGCCTCTTTAAAATTCATTTTCTTTAATTGTTCCTTCGATAAATCTCCATTTGCCATTAATCTTGCAATGCCAATAATATATTCACTTTTTTTAACTGTCATTTTAATAGCTGCTAGGTCAGTAGGTGTTAACTGTGCAATTCGTTCGAAAGGAGGGAAAACCCAATACTTTTTACCCTTCCATTCGATAGAATCGCCAAAGCTTTCTACAAATTGTCTCTTTAAAGTGTAGGCAAAGGCTAGATTAATTTGTTGCCCTAAAACGCCCCAGCATAAAGCTTCAAATAAATCGGGAATGCCGATAACTCGTAATCCATAGAATTTTTGCGCAGGTATTTTAAGTAATGGATCTGTATTTGCCATTTCATAAAATGGCGTTAAATCGTTATCAAGATCAAACCATTCATGTATATATGTGACAATTTTTTTCCGCTCCCACTTTTCAATAGGTCTAGAATCATTTAGGAATTGAACAACCATTTGTTGATTACCGATTACGCTTATCTGTACTAAAGATTGCATTTCTCCAATGGCTATCACTTTTGTGATGATATCGTTCTCTATTTCATACATGCATTCATTTTTTTCTCTTGTTAAATAGCCAAGATTCGCATTCATATCAAAATTTGCTGGTAAGGTAATGATCATCACATCATCAACGTCATGCCATATCACTTTTTCATTCTCCTTTTCAACATACACAGTTTGTTAGTTTACTTTATCATAAAAGTATCTTTACTCATTTTGTTATCTTGCTATTCCATTCTAAACTCCTTATTTTTTTCGATTGATGAGGTTATAGTGTTAGTTATTAAGAAGGCTAAGGAGGGAATAAAAATGGTCCAAGATATTCAAACACGTGTTGGCAGCTTAGAGTGGGATTCCATTCAACATGAACTAGATAAGGAAGGATTTGCAAAGCTTCCAGTAATCTTAACAAAAGAGGAATGTGAATTCTTAATAGGGTTGTATGGTACAGAAGAGCCATATAGAACGACCATTAATATGACGAGGTATCGCTTTGGGGAGGGGGAATACAAATATTTTTCCTATCCATTGCCTGAAATTATCCAAAGTTTAAGAGAGTCCTTTTATCAAGAATTGGCCAAAACAGCCAATCGATGGTTAGGTTATTTAAAGAAAACAGCACAGTTTCCAGCTCAGCTTCAAGATTTTTTGAACACTTGTGAAGAATATGAACAAACTAGACCGACACCTTTACTCTTAAAGTATGAAACAGGTGGCTTTAATTGTTTGCATCAAGATTTATATGGCGATGTCTTCTTCCCGTTTCAAGTTGTATTTGTATTAAATCAGCGCGAACAAGACTTTTCTGGTGGAGAATCCCTCCTAGTGGAACAAATTCCACGTGCTCAGAGTAGGGGACATGTCATTACGTTAGATCAAGGCAGTGCGCTCATCTTCCCTACTAACCATAGACCAGTTCTAGGGAAAAGGGGATATTATAAAAATACGGTTCGTCATGGAGTAAGTACAATTACTGCTGGAGAACGATACGGTCTTGGCATCATTTTTCACGATTCTAAATAAAAAAAACTTCAATATCTTGCTATTCCATATCCAGAATTGTACATTGTGAATTTTTAGGGAGTATATTGTAAGGAGAGGTGAGATAAATGCTGGATCCTATGAATGATGAAAATAAAATTTTGGATAATGTAGAAATGATGACAGACGAAAAGTGGCAAGCAATTATCACGAATGATACAGCGTACAACAATCAATTTTTCTATGCTGTCAAGTCAACAGGGATATTTTGTAAACCATCCTGCAAGTCTCGCGTTCCGAAAAAAGAGAATGTATGTATTTTTGCAACCGCAGAACAAGCACTTCGCGCAAATTTTCGCCCTTGTAAACGTTGCAAGCCTACTAATGAAAATTTGCCTGATAGCGAGTGGGTTGATATTATCACAGCATACATTGATCAAAATTTCGCTGAAAAATTAACACTAGAATCATTAGCAATGATTTGTCATGGGAGTCCCTATCATATGCATCGAACATTTAAAAAGATTAAAGGCATGACGCCCGTTGAGTATATACAACAAGTTCGCGTATACGCGGCTAAAAAGTATTTGATTCAGACGAATAAAGCAATAGGCGATATTGCCATATGTGTGGGTATGGCGAATGCACCCTATTTTATTACTTTATTTAAAAAGAAAACAGGTCTGACCCCAGCGCAATTTCGTCAAATGAGAAAAATGGAGGAAATAAATGATGGAAACAAACAATAAACCAACCCTTTATTGGTCTTTACTCAAGTTCGAGGATTGGCATTTTTATATTGCTGCTACCTCCAAGGGACTTGTTTTTGTAGGTTCACAGAATAAACCATTCGAGGAAATGTTTGAATGGGCGAAGAAACGCTTTCCAGGAAGTTCGCTTGTTGAAGATGAGGAAAAGCTTGAACCCTATGTCAATGAAATCATTCAGTATCTAGCAGGAAAGAGGAAAACCTTTACTGTCCCATTTGAGTACACAGGTACGCCATTTCAGCTAGCAGTCTGGCAAGCACTTTGTGAAATTCCTTATGGGCAGACGAAATCCTATTCAGACATTGCCCATGCTATAAATAAACCAGCAGCTGTTCGTGCTGTGGGAGCGGCTATTGGGGCTAATCCAGTGTTACTTACTGTACCGTGCCATCGTGTAACAGGAAAGAATGGCTCTTTAACAGGCTATCGGGGCGGATTAGAAATGAAGAAATTGCTTTTGGACCTTGAAAAGCGAGGTTCGTCTAGCAATGCGTAATACTTGCTTCACATTGAATGGAGGTTCCGTATGAAAAGCGAATTATTCTATAAGCATCCAAAAACCATTTTGAATAAAGGGACTGGCTTTCTTTCTGGCTATACGCATTCACTCAATCCTTATACAGGCTGTTCATTTGGATGTTCTTATTGCTATGTACGTCAAATGCCTGTATCTCTTTTTCGAGAAGGGGAATGGGGAAATTGGGTCGATGTTAAAAACGGTGCGGCGAATGTATTAAAAAAGGAGCTTCATCGTGCCAAAGCCAAAGGGCCTGTAACCATTTTTATGTCCTCAAGTACAGACCCGTATCAGCCAATAGAGCATAAGGAAAAAGTGACGCGATCTTTACTAGAGGTTATGCTAGAGGATCCCCCTGATTTCTTATTTGTCCAGACGAGAAGTCCACTTGTCAGTCGAGATATTGATTTGCTGCGACAATTTAAAGAAAAAGTGCGGGTAAGTATGACAATGGAGACAGATTCGGAAACGATACGTAAACATTTTACGCCAATGGCACCTCCAATCCAAGCGCGTTTTAAGACATTGGAAAAATTAGCAGCTGCGGACATACCGACCCAAGTTGCTATCGCTCCCATTTTACCAAGTGGAGAATATTTTCCTTTGAAATTGAAGCAACTCGTCGATCGGATATGTATAGATGACTACTTCATGGGAGATGGCAGTGGTGGAAAACGCACAAGAAAACTTGAGATTGAGAAAAAATATGACCAACTTGGTTTAGAAGAATGGTATGGACCAGATGTAATAAAAAAAGTATACAACCGATTTATTGAAATCTTTCCAGAAAATCATGTTTATATAAGTCAGGCTGGGTTTGAGCCGTAAAATGCTGTAATAATGGATTATAAAAATAGCCCCAATACCCATCTTTACTGTAGTGAGTATTAGGGTTTCTTCACATGATAGTATGATTAACGTTTGTTTTTATTTTGAATTTGACTGAAATCTACTTCTTCAGCAAACTCTTCTCTGTTTTTACGTTCATTGTTAGCATTTTGATTTTGATTCTGCTGTTTTTTGTTGTCTTGC
>Ga0213822_1001073_pt1 | contig 16839 bp, 16 predicted proteins | sample MC6MC0908MG_FD_179872 | JGI IMG/M metagenome (GOLD analysis project Ga0213822, IMG submission 179872) | Enriched soil aggregate microbial communities from Iowa State University, Ames, United States - MC6-MC0908-MG | ecosystem: Environmental > Terrestrial > Soil > Unclassified | place: USA: Iowa...
GAGCCGTCAATCTGATGAGCGTGAAAGTGTTCGGTGAAGTGGAGTTCTGGTTCTCCTTCTTCAAAGTCGCCACCATCATTGTGATGATTCTGGCCGGTTTCGGCATGATCATCTGGGGGATTGGCAACGGCGGCCAGCCGACCGGCATCCATAATTTATGGACCAATGGCGGCTTCTTCGCGCACGGCGTGGTCGGCATGCTGCTGTCGCTGCAGATGGTGATGTTCGCCTACGGCGGCATTGAGATCATCGGGATTACGGCGGGTGAAGCGAAAGATCCGGAGAAGTCGATTCCGCGTGCGATTAACTCAGTGCCGTGGCGCATTCTGGTGTTCTATGTCGGTACGCTGTTTGTGATTATGTCCATCTACCCATGGAATCAGGTAGGCACGTCGGGCAGCCCGTTTGTGCTGACATTCCAGCATCTTGGCATCGCCGCCGCCGCCTCTATCCTCAATTTTGTGGTGCTGACCGCGTCACTCTCGGCGATTAACAGCGATGTGTTTGGTGTGGGTCGCATGCTGCACGGAATGGCGCAGCAAGGCCATGCGCCTAAAGTCTTTATGAAGGTCTCTTCACGCGGGATTCCGTGGGTGACGGTTGTCGTGATGATGTTTGCCATGCTGATTGCGGTCTATCTCAACTACCTGATGCCCGAAAAAGTCTTCCTGGTGATCGCGTCGCTGGCGACCTTTGCAACAGTATGGGTCTGGATCATGATTCTGCTGTCGCAGATCGCGTTCCGTCGCAAAATTGGCAAAGAGGCGGCGAGTAAGCTGAAGTTTGCACTGCCAGGTGGCAGCTGGACGGCGGGTGTCGGCGTTGCCTTCCTCTGCTTTATCATCGGGCTGATTGGATATTTCCCCGATACCCGTATTTCACTCTATGTGGGTATGGTGTGGATAGTGGTATTGCTGCTGGGTTATAAGCTGGTGCGTAAAACCCGCTAATCCTCTGTTCTGCTCTCCCGATTTATGGGGGAGCAGAACACGCTATTTCCCCTCTCAAATTTTCCCCGCATCTGATTATTTATGTGATCCCCGCCACAACACGAACTCCTTTTATTCGGCACTTATTGTGTATCAGCGAAATAAGGTCATGCATCACATTATTTCAGCAAATAGTTCCGGGAATGATTATTTCAAAGAGCAGTGAATATCACGGAGGATGCAAACCGGGGACAGGGACACAAGAGAGCCTGAGCAGGAGAGGGTGCAGCTAATCGGGCACGAAGTGTAATAAAGGCAGAAATAAAAAACGGCGAAACCAGTCGCCGAAATACTCAAGGATTACAGGAAAATAGTTAATAAAGGGATGATTGACGTAACTATCGTAAAACAAAACGGGTAGCGCTGATAGTCAGTCGTTTTAAATAAGAATAGGTCGGAGTGGCGTTAATTAACCGTGGTTAACATTAATAAGGCCGCATTGAGACTGCGGCCTTAATTTCATTAGCCACAGACTCAGGGCAATATAACCGAAACCGGCAACACAGCGCTGTTATCCAGGTTTTTCCGCAGCTGAGTCAGCGTGGATTGATAAGGGCAGAGCACGCCGACATGGGTAACTCTGCAGTCTGACTGATGCCATTCCTGATGTAATAACGGATGTTTATCATCAATTGGTTGCAGCTGTCGGATACCATCCAGACTCTGCGCCTGAAAATAGAGTCGCAAAAAACGTTTGCCACTGTGAATGTCGCGCCAGCGTTCCAGCACCAGACTGCTGCCCGGTGGAATGTTGCCGCGTGAATAGCCGGGTAACTGCCAGCTAAAGTCCATCAGAGTGCGCACCATTGCGATGTTGGTGTCATGCGCCACCAGAATCAGCCAGCGGGTTGGCGAGCTGTCAGACGCAATTTCTGACAGCAGGGCGTTAAGCAGTATTGAGCCACGGTGCTGAGCCAGATAAAGGATATCGTTGCTCAGATCGTAGTTTGCCGTCAGCAATGGAAGCAGCGAGGTGATCTGCGCGGCCGAGGTGATGTGTCCCCAGGCGAGCTGATCAAACGGCAGGTTTTCGCTGTAACCCAGTCGCAGCGTCTCCACCATGCTCGCCATCACACTCAGCCCGTAAACGTAAGTATTGCCGTTGCGCGTCTGCCGAAACGCCCAGGGCGCATCAAACAACGGGCAATCTGTTGCGGGCGGGCAGACGGCAGCTTTCAGTTGCTGAATCGCCGGCTGCAGCTGCTGTTGCAGCCGGGCCAGATCGCCTGCTTTCTGCTGTTTCGCGGCGAGCTCCTGAGCGGGATCGGTCCGGGTGATGGTCAGCTTTTCGCTCTGAAACAGGGGATCGGCATCGCCTGCTACGTGATGCACGGGCACGCCGCAGCCGGGAAATGCGCCGTCCGTCAGCGCCGCGGCGGTGGCGCGGGTGCGCTGAAGCGGACTGGCGCGAACGTAGACCTCAGCCGCGTCAGGACAGCCCGTGCTCAGCAGCCCGAGCTGACGATAACGATCGCCTTCCCAGCGTCCTTTATTCACCACAGCGCTGTAGCCATGGCCGGTCAGCTCACCATCGGCAGTGGTCCACTGCGTCCAGGTTTGCTGGCTGGCGGCTTCGATCTCTTTGCGATTGCCGGGCGTGGGCGGACGAACACCGTGACGGCTCAGTTCGACTACTTTCTCCAGCTGGTAATCCGCCGCCTGTGACGCCGGGCTTAGCAGCCAGAGAGAACTGAGGATCAGCGCGCAGCGGTACAGGGCAGGCATCGTCATTTATTCCTCCAGCGCCAGATTGCCGGTCAGCGCTTTTATTTTCGGGTAAAGGGCTGCATTGGACAGCAACACCGGGTTGCCGTTTTTCATTCCGTCATTACGCAGGTAATCATTGGTGACACCGCCTGCTTCACGCATCAGGACGATGCCCGGCAGACTGTCCCAGGGATGCATATGCGCTTCATAGTAGCCAATCAGCCGCCCGGCGGCCGCCCAGGCGCTGGTAAGCGCACCAGAACCGATACGAATAAACATGCCACCCTGTTCTGTTAAGCCGCGAATCAACCGCGAGGTACTTTCACCCGGTGTGCGGCTGGAGTTGCTGATGCCGAGTAACCCCTCGTTGAGATGCTGCGCGTCATGGGCCTGCAGACGGCTCTCATTAACCCACGCGCCCTGGCCCGCTCGTGCATGAAACAGCTCCTGATGGTTAGGATCGCAGACCACGCCGATCACCGGTTCGCCCTCACAGACGACGGCCAGCGAGACGCACCAGTTAGGCAGGCCATTGACGAAGCAGGCGGTGCCATCGATCGGATCAACGACCCAGATAAAAGGCGCGCCCTGGACCTCGCCACCGCTCTCTTCGCCATAGACGGCATCCTCAGGAAAACGCTCGGCAATTAACGACTTAATTAATGCCTCAACGTTACGATCAGCCTCGCTGACCACATCCTGCAAATCCCTTTTGTGTTCCACTACCAATGTCTGACGCTGTTGATACCATGACAAAGCCCGGCTGCCCGCAGCACGGGCAATGTCGCAGGCGTAACGATAACGCGCGTCTATTTCAGAATGCGAAGCGGATGACATCTTTTCCTCTTATGATTTTTTTGCCATAACGAACGGAAGGTGCGCCTGAGCAGGCGGTCTGGCTGTAATGTTTTCTTAGCTATTGTTAAGAAAGGCTTCATTAAGCCGCAGATAAGCAGCAATGGCAAGATGGCGGGAAGTCAGGAAAGCGGCTTTTTATTCAGACGAAAGCTGGCATCCGCCAGCCCGGCAGCAGAGGATCGGGTTTTACAGGGTTCTGCTGGTCGCCAGCGCCATTAAACGCGGATAAAAAATAAAAAACAGCGCTTCCAGCTGATCATAATGTTCGGTGAAATCATGGTAGGAGTCGCGCAGTGCCGCCAGGCGTGGACGGCGGCTGGCCATGCCGTGCAGCACCCGCTCAAGCCGTGCAGGCTGGGCATAATGCTCAAACCAGCGCTCACGCCACATCACAGCATTGAGTTCCTGAAATTCAGTGGGGGTATCTGGCAGTTGCGGCAGGATTTCGCGCTCGGCGGCGGCAGAAAACTGCACCAGCGTCTGCTCGGGTGTGAAACGCTGCCAGTGACGCGCCAAAAAATGGTCCCAGATGACATCCAGTGTGATGGGTGCTACGCGATACGTTTCCGCACGGAACAGCTGACGGGCGCTGCGCACTTCCGGCAGCCCATCGGTCATCACATCCAGACGACGATGCATCAGAATGCCGTCTGCAACAGGTGCAGACCAGTGCTGGTGCGGGTTGCCACGCACAAAGTCGGCCATTAAATTGCCGAGTAAGGAGCTGTTGGCCAGCTTAGCCAGATGGAGATGCGCAAGAAAGTTCATGCCGCATTATAGGCTGAACTGCCTTAGCGCAGCCAGTTGTTCAGAATTGGTCGTTTTTCCGCTAAACTGTGCCGCCTGTTTTTGCCTGAGAAAGAACATTTCAATGCGTGTCGCTGATTTTGCTTTTGAACTGCCCGAATCCCTGATTGCTCACTATCCCCAGGCGCAGCGCAGTGGCTGTCGCCTGCTGTCGCTCGATGGCCCCAGCGGGGCCTTGTCGCACGGTGTTTTCACCGACGTGCTGGATAAGCTGAATCCAGGCGATCTGCTGGTGTTCAACAACACCCGCGTGATTCCGGCGCGCGTCTTTGGCCGTAAAGCCAGCGGTGGCAAAATCGAAATGCTGGTAGAGCGGATGCTCGACGATAAGCGCGTACTGGCACATGTGCGCGCCTCGAAAGCACCAAAGCCGGGCGCAGAACTGCTTCTGGGTGAAGATGAGAGCGTGAAAGCGACGATGGTGGCACGCCACGATGCGCTATTTGAGATTGTCTTTGATGATGAGCGCGCGGTGCTCGACATTCTCAACAGCGTCGGCCATATGCCGCTGCCGCCCTATATTGACCGTCCGGATGAAGAGCAGGATCGCGAGCTTTATCAGACGGTTTACAGCGCCCGTCCGGGTGCCGTCGCGGCCCCGACCGCCGGTCTGCATTTCGATGAACCGCTGCTTCAGGCGCTGAAAGAGAAGGGCGTTGAAATGGCGTTTGTGACGCTGCATGTTGGGGCGGGGACTTTCCAGCCGGTGCGTGTCGAGACCATCGAAGAGCATCACATGCACGCAGAATATGCCGAAGTGCCGCAGGAAGTTGTTGACGCGGTGCTGGCCTGTAAAGCGCGCGGCAATAAGGTGGTCGCCGTCGGCACCACCTCCGTCCGTTCGCTGGAGAGCGCCGCCAAAGCGAGTCAGGATGCTCTGATTGCGCCGTTCTTCGACGATACCCAGATTTTCATCTATCCGGGCTATGAGTATCAGGTGATCGATGCGCTGATCACCAACTTCCATTTGCCCGAATCGACGCTGATTATGCTGGTCTCGGCATTCGCCGGTTATCAGCACACCATGGCGGCGTATCACGCAGCCGTGGCTGAGCAATATCGTTTCTTCAGTTATGGTGACGCGATGTTTATCAGCAAAAATCCGCAGGCGCCGCTGGAAAAAGTGGGCGACTGATTTATTAACCGATAGCCGGAACCGCCTTAATAGCGTGAAGGTTGTATACATTGGACTGTTTCTCCAATGGGGGCTTTGTGAAATTTGAACTTGATACTACAGACGGGCGCGCACGCCGTGGCCGTCTGATTTTTGATCGCGGTGTGGTGGAAACCCCTGCGTTTATGCCTGTCGGCACCTATGGCACCGTGAAAGGCATGACGCCGGAAGAAGTGCAGGAGACTGGCGCACAGATCATTCTGGGCAATACCTTCCACCTCTGGCTGCGTCCGGGCCAGGAGATCATGAAACTGCATGGCGATCTGCATGATTTTATGCAGTGGAAAGGGCCGATTCTGACCGACTCCGGCGGCTTCCAGGTCTTCAGCCTGGGTGACATCCGCAAAATCACCGAAGCGGGCGTTCACTTCCGTAACCCGATCAATGGCGACCCGATCTTCCTCGATCCGGAAAAATCGATGGAGATTCAGTATGACCTCGGTTCCGACATCGTCATGATCCTCGATGAATGTACGCCCTATCCGGCGGACTGGGACTATGCCAAACGCTCCATGGAGATGTCGCTGCGCTGGGCGCGACGCAGCCGTGATCGTTTCGACAGCCTGGGGAATAAAAATGCGTTGTTTGGCATTATCCAGGGCTCGGTTTACGAAGATTTACGAGATGTCTCGGTGAAAGGTCTGGTAGAGATTGGCTTTGATGGGTACGCTGTGGGCGGCCTGGCGGTGGGTGAGCCCAAGCAGGACATGCACCGTATTCTTGAGCACGTCTGTCCGCAGCTTCCGCAGGATAAACCACGTTATCTGATGGGTGTCGGCAAGCCAGAAGATCTGGTTGAAGGCGTCCGTCGCGGCGTCGATATGTTTGACTGCGTGATGCCTACCCGTAATGCCCGAAATGGTCACCTGTTTGTGACTGAGGGTGTGGTGAAAATCCGCAACGCCCGATACAAAGATGACACTGCGCCGCTGGATGCGGAGTGTGATTGTTACACCTGTCGCAATTATAGCCGCGCCTACTTGTATCATCTCGACCGTTGTAACGAAATACTGGGCGCGCGTCTGAACACTATCCACAATTTGCGCTATTACCAGCGTCTGATGGCAGGTTTACGCCAGGCCATTGAAGAGGGTAAATTAGAACACTTTGTAACTGAGTTTTACCAACGGACGGGCAAAGAAGTTCCGCCATTAACGTCTGATAATTCATCAATGAGGGAAATTTAATGAGCTTATTCATTTCTGACGCCGTGGCTGCAGCTGGCGCACCGTCTCAGGGAAGTCCGTATTCTCTGGTGATCATGCTGGTGGTGTTTGGTCTGATTTTCTACTTCATGATCCTGCGTCCGCAGCAGAAACGTGCGAAAGAGCACAAGAAGCTGATGGATTCCATCTCTAAGGGTGATGAAGTGCTGACCAGCGGTGGCCTGGTAGGCCGCGTAACGAAAGTCTCTGACACGGGATACGTCGCTATCGCGCTGAATGACACCAATGAAGTCGTCGTTAAACGTGATTTCGTCGCTGCCGTGCTGCCTAAAGGCACTATCAAGGCGCTGTAATTCTTTCTTCCCTAAGGGAACTGCCGTGTTAAATCGTTATCCTTTGTGGAAGTATGTGATGCTGGTCGTCGTGATTCTCGTCGGCCTGCTCTATGCGCTTCCCAACCTGTATGGTGAGGATCCGGCCGTTCAAATCACTGGTGCGCGCGGAAGCGCCGCCAGTGAGCAGACGTTGGATCAAATTCAGTCCGCATTAAAACAAGACAATATCCAGAGCAAATCTGTTGCGCTGGAAAATGGTGCGATTACCGCGCGCTTCAACAATACGGATGTGCAGTTACGCGCCCGTGAAGCCATCATGAAAGCGCTGGGTGAGAACTACGTTGTCGCGCTGAACCTTGCGCCAGCCACGCCGCGCTGGCTGAGCATGCTGTCAGCAGAGCCGATGAAACTCGGTCTCGACCTGCGTGGTGGTGTGCACTTCCTGATGGAAGTGGACATGGACACCGCGCTCAGCAAGCTGCAGGAGCAGAATGCTGACACGCTGCGTAGCGATCTGCGCACCAAAAATATCCCTTATACCACCGTCAACAAAATCGCGAACTACGGCGTGGAAATTCGTTTCCGTGACGCTGCCAGTCGTGATGCGGCGATCTCCTGGCTCTCCTCGCGTCATCAGGATCTGGTGATCAACAGCAGCGGCAGCGATGCGCTGCGTGCCACCATGAGCGATGCCCGTCTCAGCGAAGCGCGTGAATATGCGGTTCAGCAGAACATTACGATTCTGCGTAACCGTGTAAACCAGCTTGGCGTGGCGGAACCGCTGGTTCAGCGTCAGGGCTCCGATCGCATCGTAGTTGAGCTGCCGGGTATTCAGGATACGGCGCGTGCCAAAGAGATTCTGGGCGCAACCGCGACGCTGGAATTCCGTCTGGTGAACACCAGCGTAGATCCTACTGCGGCGGCCAGTGGCCGTGTTCCGGGTGACTCAGAAGTTAAAGACATGCGTGATGGCCAGCCGGTCGTGCTCTACAAGCGGGTGATCCTGACCGGTGACCACATCACCGACTCGACGTCCAGCATGGATGAGTACAACCAGCCACAGGTGAACATTTCACTTGATAGCGCAGGCGGTAACATCATGTCCAACTTCACCAAGGACAACATCGGCAAGCCGATGGCGACCCTGTTTGTGGAGTATAAGGACAGCGGTAAAAAAGATGCTAACGGCCGTTCAATTCTGGTGAAGCAGGAAGAGGTGATTAACGTCGCTAATATCCAGTCTCGCCTGGGGAACAGCTTCCGCATCACCGGTATCAACAACCCGAACGAAGCGCGTCAGCTGTCGCTGCTGCTGCGTGCCGGTGCGTTGATTGCGCCCATCCAGATTGTGGAAGAGCGTACGATCGGGCCGACCATGGGTCAGCAAAACATTACTCAGGGTCTGGAAGCCTGCCTGTGGGGTCTGCTCGCCTCGATCCTGTTTATGGTGGTGTTCTACAAGAAGTTTGGTCTGATTGCGACGAGTGCGCTGCTGGTTAACCTGGTGCTGATTGTCGGCGTCATGTCCCTGCTGCCTGGTGCGACCCTGACCATGCCGGGTATTGCCGGTATCGTGTTAACACTGGCGGTAGCAGTCGATGCTAACGTACTGATTAACGAACGTATTAAAGAAGAGCTGCGTAACGGGCGCTCGGTTCAGCTGGCAATTCATGAGGGCTACAAAGGCGCCTTCTCCAGTATTGTCGATGCGAACGTGACCACCCTGATCAAAGTTATCATTCTTTACGCGGTCGGCACCGGTTCGATCAAAGGCTTTGCTATTACCACCGCAATTGGTATCGCGACCTCAATGTTCACCGCGATTATCGGTACCCGTGCCATTGTTAATCTGGTGTACGGTGGCAAACGCATCAACAAGCTGTCTATCTGAGGAGTGCGTTGTGGCACAGGAATATAACATTGAGCAGTTAAACCACGGGCGTAAAGTCGTCGACTTTATGCGCTGGGATAAGCTGGCCTTCATCATTTCAGGACTGCTGATTCTTGCCGCGATTGCGATCGTGGGTGTGCGTGGTTTTAACTGGGGCCTCGATTTCACCGGTGGTACGGTGATTGAGATCGCGCTGGAAAAACCGGCCGACCTTGAAGTCCTGCGTGGTGATCTGGTGAAAGCGGGCTTTGACGAGCCGCTGGTGCAGAACTTTGGCAGCAGCCGTGACGTCATGGTGCGTATGGCACCGGTGACCGGCCCGGCGGGTACTGAGTTAGGCAATAAAGTGGTGTCGGTGATTAACCAGACTACCCAGCAAAACGCGACCGTTAAGCGCATTGAGTTCGTTGGCCCGAGTGTGGGTAGCGACCTGGCGCAGGCGGGTGCGATGGCGCTGCTGTCTGCACTGATTGCGATTCTGATCTATATCGGTTTCCGCTTTGAGTGGCGTCTGGCGCTGGGTACCGTGCTGGCGCTGGCGCATGACGTGATCATCACCTGCGGCCTGCTGGCGCTGTTCCGCATTGAAATCGACCTGACAATTGTTGCCTCGCTGATGTCGGTGATTGGCTACTCGCTTAACGATAAAATTGTGGTCTCTGACCGTATTCGTGAAAACTTCCGTAAGATCCGTCGCGGCAGCTCTTACGATATTACGAACGTCTCACTGACACAGACGTTAAGCCGTACCCTGATTACCTCGCTGACGACGCTGGCGATGATCCTCATCCTGTTCGTGTTTGGTGGTGCGTTGCTGAAAGGCTTCTCACTGACCATGCTGATTGGTGTGACGATTGGTACGATTTCATCCATTTATGTCTCTTCGGCGCTGGCGCTGAAGCTGGGCATGAAGCGTGAACATATGATGGTGCAGAAAGTCGAGAAAGAGGGCGCCGATCAGCCTTCTATCCTGCCTTAATCACGCGTCAGAAATAAAAACGGGCAGCCAACAGGCTGCCCGTTTTTTTTGCACCGCGGCTATGGGTTAGCGGGTGCGGCAGTGGAAGTCTTAGTCGGCGCATCCCCGGTTACGTTATGCACGCGGACATAACCCAATTGCTCCGGTGTCAGGCCACTGAGCCGCAGCGGGATGCTGGTCGAATGCTGGGGCAGCAATGAGGCCGGCACCGTGACGGTCTGGCTCAGACTGTCGCTGTTTAGCGGTTTACCGGTCGCCGGGTCAAGCTCACCCCAGATCACCGTCGCATGCAGGGCGGGCAGAGGCCGGTCGTCCATTGAACGCACAGTCAGGGTTGCCCGCGAGCCGCTGGCTTCAGCGGTCACAGGCGACAGCGTCAGTCGCAGTGTGCCGAGCTGGGTTTGCAGAGCCACTGGCGTTTTCGCCTGCGGCACCAGCCATGCGCCTTGTTGCAACTGACTGTTAAGCTGTCCCTGGATTTCCAGTGCACTGGCCTGCGTGGTCAGGTGCTGCATCTGCTGATTTAGCTGACTCACTTCCTGATGCAGCTCTCTGACCTGCGGATTGCCTGCCGTGGTGCTGCAGCCGCTCAGCGTTACCAGAGAGAGCGCCACCGGAATCCAAACCATCCTGCTCATAAGTTATCCTTGTCCGTTATTTTGGAATACGTAAAACCTGGCCAGGATAGATCTTATCAGGATGCGAGAGCATTGGCTTATTCGCTTCGAAAATCTTGTTATATTCGTTAGCGTTGCCGTAAACCTGTTTGGAAATCGCGCTCAGCGTATCGCCTTTTTTCACGGTGTACAGCTCTGACTCGACCGCGGTATCTGTCACGGTCACCTTGTCTTCAACTTTCGTGATGCCTGCAACGTTACCTGCAGCAATCAGAATCTTTTCTTTCAGCTCCTGGGACAGGCCATCTCCGGTCACGGTCACGGTATCGCCATTGACCTTGACGTCGACCTTGTCGCTGTCAGGCAAGCCGAGCTTGTTAATGTGATCCTGCAGCTTTTTATTCTGGTCATCACCGCCGTTTACCGCGTCCCAGAGTTTTTCACCGGCTTCTTTCACAAAGTTAAACAGACCCATACAACCTCCAGAGTGTTAGTGGAAAATTTTACTTGCAGCTCTTAAAGCGTAGTCCCTTTTGCCGCAGACGAAATTTAGCCGCGTTTATCCTGCGATGAGAAGCCCGGTAAAGGCACGGAAGAGATTTTGTTGATTCGCAGTTCGCGCTACACTGTCAGACCCATCACTCTCGCGTCAGGAAACGTCATGCATTGCCCATTCTGCTCCGCTGTGGACACCAAAGTGATTGATTCTCGTCTGGTTAGTGAAGGCTCTTCGGTGCGTCGCCGCCGCCAGTGCCTGGTGTGTCATGAACGCTTCACCACCTTTGAGGTGGCGGAACTGGTGATGCCACGCGTGGTGAAGAGCAATGATGTGCGCGAGCCTTTTAATGAAGACAAAATGGCCAGCGGGATGATGAAAGCGCTTGAGAAACGTCCGGTGAGTGCCGATGCGGTTGAAAGCGCTGTGAACCATATTAAAACGCAGTTGCGTGCGACTGGCGAACGTGAGATCCCCAGTAAACTGATTGGCAATCTGGTGATGGATGAGCTGAAGAAGCTCGACAAAGTGGCCTATATTCGCTTCGCCTCAGTTTACCGCAGCTTTGAAGATATTCGTGATTTTGGCGAAGAGATCGCCCGGTTACAGGATTAAACCATGGATGAACTTTACATGGCGCGCGCGCTGGAACTGGCGCGACGCGGTCGTTTTACGACCATGCCGAACCCCAATGTCGGCTGCGTGATTGTGCGCGATGGCGAAGTGGCAGGCGAGGGCTGGCATCAGCGTGCCGGTGAACCGCATGCCGAAGTTCACGCCCTGCGCATGGCGGGCGAAAAAGCCCGTGGTGCAACCGCCTATGTCACGCTGGAGCCCTGCAGCCATCATGGTCGCACACCGCCCTGTTGTGATGCGCTGATTGCTGCTGGCGTTAGCCGTGTTGTGGCCGCGATGCAGGACCCCAATCCGCAGGTCGCAGGACGCGGGCTGCACCGTCTGCATCAGTCAGGCATTGCGGTCAGCCACGGCCTGATGATGCCGGAAGCGGAAGCGCTGAATCGCGGCTTCCTCAAGCGGATGCGCACCGGCTTTCCCTGGATTCAGCTCAAGCTGGGCGCGTCACTGGATGGCCGCACGGCAATGGCCAGCGGTGAAAGCCAGTGGATAACGTCGGCTGCGGCCCGCCGGGATGTCCAGCGTCTGCGTGCGCAAAGCGCCGCCATCCTCAGCAGCAGCGCTACGGTGCTGGCGGACGATCCCTCGCTGACGGTGCGCTGGTCTGAACTTGATCCGGAGAGCCAGTCACTGCTTGATGGACAGCAACTGCGTCAGCCGGTGCGGGTGATTGTTGACAGTCAGAATCGCGTCACGCCGCAACATCGGCTCATTTCTCAGCCGGGCGAAACCTGGCTGATGCGTCATCAGCCGGATCAGCAACACTGGCCCGCTGAGGTGACGCAGATTGCCGTGCCGCTGCGTGAACAGCAGCTGGATCTGGTGGCGATGATGATGCTGCTGGGACAGAAACAGATTAACAGCGTCTGGGTTGAAGCGGGTGCCTCACTGGCCGGGGCGCTGTTGCAGGCCGGGCTGGTCGATGAACTGATTGTTTATCTGGCACCTAAGCTGTTGGGTCATGAAGGACGTGGCCTGTGTCAGTTGCCGGGGCTCAGCCAGCTCGCTGACGCGCCTGCCTTCCGTTTCAGCGATGTCCGGCAGGTCGGTGACGATTTACGCCTGACCCTGACACCCCAATGACACGGTCGGAAAAGCGAGAGCACGCCGCCCAAGAGTATGATAGAATCCGCCCCCCTGCGCGGGGCTAACCAAACCCCTGAAAGGATAAGTATGAAAGTTATCGAAGCTGCTGTTGCAACGCCTGAGGCCAATGTTGCCATCGTTATTGCGCGTTTTAACAACTTCATTAATGACAGCCTGCTGGATGGCGCAGTTGATGCCCTGAAACGTATCGGCCAGGTCAAAGATGACAATATCACCGTAGTCTGGGTGCCAGGTGCCTACGAACTGCCTCTGGCAGCCCGTGCGCTGGCTAACTCCGGCAAATATGATGCGATTATCGCACTCGGCACCGTCATTCGTGGAGGCACTGCCCACTTCGAATATGTGGCGGGTGAAGCCAGCTCCGGTATCGCCAGCGTTGCCATGAACAGCGAGATTCCTGTCGCGTTTGGCGTGCTGACCACTGAAAGCATCGAGCAGGCCATTGAGCGTGCCGGCACCAAAGCGGGTAACAAAGGTGCTGAAGCGGCTCTGACTGCGCTCGAAATGATCAACGTATTGAAAGCCATTAAAGCCTGATTTTTGTAAGGGGAATTTTGTGAAACCTGCTGCTCGTCGTCGCGCCCGTGAGTGCGCTGTTCAGGCGCTTTACTCCTGGCAGTTGTCGAATAACGACATTGCCGATGTGGAATACCAGTTTCTGGCGGAACAGGACGTCAAAGACGTCGACATTACCTACTTCCGCGAACTGCTGTCCGGTGTGGCGACCAACAGTGCGTATCTGGATGGACTGATGAAGCCCTATCTGTCGCGTCAGCTCGAAGAGCTGGGCCAGGTAGAAAAAGCTATCCTGCGCATCTCGCTGTATGAGCTGAGCAAACGTAACGATGTGCCTTATAAAGTGGCCATCAACGAAGGGATTGAGCTGGCGAAAGTCTTCGGTGCCGAAGACAGTCATAAATTTGTTAACGGCGTGCTGGATAAAGCCGGTCCACAAATTCGACCCACTCGCAAATAAACAAAAAGGCCGGCTTGCCGGCCTTTTTTCATTAAGGGTTAAGCGGAACGCAATTATGTCTTGTGGTGAATTTGAACTCATCGCACGCTACTTCAACCGCAGAACACGCAGCCGCCGTGATGTCGAACTCGGCATCGGTGACGATTGTGCGTTACTTAGCGTGCCGGAAAAACAGACGCTGGCGATCAGCACCGATACCCTGGTCGCGGGTGTGCACTTCTTACGGGATATTCATCCTGCCGATCTGGGTTACAAAGCCCTGGCTGTGAATCTCAGCGACCTTGCTGCTATGGGCGCCGATCCCGCCTGGCTGACGCTGGCCTTAACGTTGCCGCAGGTCGATGAAAGCTGGCTCTCGGCCTTTAGTGAAAGCCTGTTTGAACTGCTGGAATATTACGATATGCAGCTGGTGGGTGGTGACACCACACGTGGCCCGCTGAGTCTGACGCTGGCGATTCACGGTCTGTTGCCGCAGGGCCGCGCCCTGAAACGATCCGGCGCGAAGCCGGGCGACTGGATCTTCGTGACCGGTACGCTGGGTGACAGCGCGGCGGGTCTGGCGTTGCTGCAGCATCACTGTCGCATCAGCGATCCGGCAGTGCATGAAGCGCTGATTAAACGTCATCTGCGTCCTATGCCGCGCATTCTGCAGGGTCAGGCACTGCGTTCGCTGGCTTCCTCTGCGGTGGATATTTCCGACGGTCTGATTTCCGATCTCGGCCATGTGCTGAAAGCCAGCGGCTGCGGCGCGCGGCTTAACCTGGATGCGTTGCCGCTATCGGCGGCCCTGCGCGACCACTTCGAGCCTGAGCAGGTACTGCGCTGGGCGCTGAGTGGCGGCGAAGACTATGAACTCTGCTTCACTGTGCCAGAGGTTAATCGCGGCGCGCTGGATGTGGCGCTGGGGCATCTGGGCGTGCCTTATACCTGCATCGGACAAATAGCACCGGAGTCGGAAGGCTTGACGCTGCTGGATAATGGCAAGCCCGCCACCTTCCGTCACAAAGGGTTTGATCACTTTGATGCTAAATAACGACGTGGCCAAACGTCGCCTGCGGATGAGCAATCCCTGGCATTTGCTGGCGACCGGTTTCGGCAGCGGATTAAGCCCGGTTGTGCCGGGCACCATGGGATCGCTGGCGGCCATCCCATTCTGGTGGCTGATGACTTTCCTGCCGCAGGATCTCTATTCGCTGGTGGTGCTGGTGGGTATCTGCGTCGGCGTTTATCTCTGCCATCGCACCGCCAAAGATATGGGCGTACACGATCACGGCAGTATTGTCTGGGATGAGTTTATCGGCATGTGGATTACGCTGATGGCGATTCCGGTCAACAGCTGGCAATGGGTGCTGGGGGGCTTTGTGCTGTTCCGTATTCTTGATATGTGGAAGCCATGGCCGATTCGCTGGTTTGACCGCAATGTGCATGGCGGCATGGGCATTATGGTTGATGACATTATTGCTGGCGTGATTTCCGCTGCCATGCTCTATGGAATCGGGGTCTGGCTGGCGGCTTAACCGCCATGCTAAACGCCTGATAAGAGGTGACGCCCGGGAAGGGCGTCACGTCAGGTTTACTCGAATCCTACCGCCTGATGTGGCTGATAGACCTCTTCCAGCAGGGTAATTTCCTCGTCACTCAGCGTGACATCCACCGCCTTAACCAGATCGTCAAACTGCTCAGCACGGGACGCGCCAATAATCGGTGCCGTGACGGCAGGTTTGCTCAGCAGCCAGGCCAGGGCCACCTGCGCCCGCGTTACGCCTTTACCTTCCGCCACCATCGCCAGTCGTTCTGCAATCGCGGCATCGTTCTCTTCGGTGTTGTCATAAAGCTTTGCCATTACCTGGTCAGAGGCAGAGCGCGCGGTGTTTTCACCCCACGGGCGGGTCAGCTTGCCGCGCGCCAGCGGACTCCAGGGCAGCACGGCGATCTGCTCCTTCAGACAGAGAGGATGCATTTCCCGTTCCTCTTCGCGCTGAATCAGGTTGTACTGATCCTGCATGCTGACAAAGCGGTGCCAGCCCTGTTCAGACTGCATCTGCAACGCCTGAGCAAACTGGCTGGCGTGCATTGACGAGGCACCGATGTAGCGGGCTTTGCCAGACTGCACGACGTCATGCAGCGCTTCCAGCGTCTCCTCCAGCGGGGTGTTGTAGTCCCAGCGGTGAATCTGCAGCAGATCGACATACTCCATGCCGAGGCGCTGCAGGCTGTCATCAATGGATTGCAGGATATTCTTGCGCGACAGGCCCTGTGAAAGATTAGTCAGGGGGAAATAGACTTTGGTGGCGACAACAACCTCTTCACGGCGGGCAAAATCTTTTAGTGCCCGGCCCAGAATCTCTTCGCTGCTGCCATCAGAGTAGCTATTAGCCGTATCGAAGAAGTTGATACCTGCATCCAGTGCCTGCTGGATTAGCGGACGGCTGCTTGCTTCTGGCAGCGTCCAGGCGTGGTTGCCACGCGTTGGCTCGCCATAGGTCATACAACCGAGACAGAGACGAGACACCTGCAGATCGGTACTACCGAGTTGAATCGTATTCATGGTGAAGGCTCCTGCGAAAGTGCAAAGGTTACAGCATAGCAGGATGTTGCGCTCCCTGAGGGGGAGCGCAGAGAAGGGAGGTTACTGCGCCAGCCAGCGGGCGATCTGTTGCTGAATGCCTTCCGCGTCAAGCAGATAGTCATGACGTACTTCATCCTGCGTACCCTGCGGGATAAATTCATCCGGCAGACCGATGTTCAGCACCGGAACAGCCAGACGTTTCGCCATGATAAATTCATTCACGCCACTGCCTGCACCGCCTTTGATTGCGCCTTCTTCCAGCGTAATCAGTGAGTCGTGCGTGGCAGCGAGCTCAGCAATCAGCGCTTCATCCAGCGGCTTTACAAAGCGCATATCGACCAGGGTCGCATTCAGTGCTTCCGCTGTAGCGGCGGCTTCTGGCAACAGAGTGCCGAAGTTCAGAATTGCCAGCTTTTCACCCTGGCGTTTCACGACCGCTTTACCCAGCGGCAGGCTCTGCAGGGGTGCCAGCGGTGTACCAACACCGGTGCCGCGCGGATAGCGCACTGCACTTGGGCCAGCCTGATAGTGA
>Ga0213822_1001088_pt1 | contig 16604 bp, 10 predicted proteins | sample MC6MC0908MG_FD_179872 | JGI IMG/M metagenome (GOLD analysis project Ga0213822, IMG submission 179872) | Enriched soil aggregate microbial communities from Iowa State University, Ames, United States - MC6-MC0908-MG | ecosystem: Environmental > Terrestrial > Soil > Unclassified | place: USA: Iowa...
TGTCTACAATTTTCACAGTAACAATAGGCACCATATTCATTGTTAACATGCCATAACACAATTGCTGGGTTATTTTTATAATGTTCAGCCATTTTTCCAGCTATAGTACTTGACAATCTCTTATAGTTGGGACTATTTGGACAAAAATTCACCCTTCCACCATGTTTACGTTTGCGACCATAAATATCCGTTCTTGTAATATCCGGATATTTTTTACTCATCCAAGCTGGCTGCGCTGCAGTTGGTGTAGCCATGTTTATGAAAATACCATTTTCATATAGAAGATTTACTATTTTATCTAGCCATGAAAAATCAAATTCCTCTTCACTTGGCTGCAATTTAGCCCATGAAAATACAGGGAGAGTTACAACATTTACTCCATGAACCTTCATCTGTCTTATGTCTTCTCTCCAAACTTCTTCATCCCATTGATCCGGATTATAATCCGCACCATAAAAAAAACCTTTAATTTTATCATGAATCATTGAAATATCGCTCCTTATAGCTCCATACAAATCCATTTTATTTCATAAGGTTTTAATGAAAGCTTTACAGCACTATTTTTATCTCTGTAAACTTCTGTTTCCTGTACTTTATCTGAATTATTTATAATTGCCACATTGCCTGTTTGCAGGTATGCTGCACACTCAGTATTGCTGTTTGAAGTATACCAAGTGAACATTTCCTCCTCTTTAGCTGCTGCCCAATATAAAGCTCTTAATAAAATTCTTACGTTTTCTGGTGTATAAGGAAGTCCTGAAATATACACTGCTCTACCCTTGCCAAATTCGTTCACAGCAAGATTTATATCTCCATTATCCATTGAAAGAATCTGTGTGCTATCGCTAACCCTAAATACATACTTCATTCCTTCGCCAAAATCTATCTCTGACTTTTGATCTTGTAATATAAAGTGGGTCTCCTCTTGAGCCTTATCATGTCTAGTGTAACTTAATGTATAGCCCATTTCTCTATCCACACCTAGTATATCTGAGAGCTGGAAGTACTTACCTTGATGCTGATATGCAGTTGGTTCACCTATACCAATGAATCCGCCTCCATTATGTACCCATTCTCTTAGCTTACCTGTTACTTCATCATCTACCCAATACCTATCTCCTGACCATGCTGTACCAGCATCACCAGCATTTATAATTACACCTATATCTTCCGGTATGCCCTTTTTCTTTATATCTTCAAAGCTCATAAATACCACATCAACTGGCATACCGCTTAAACATTCTATTACCCCTACATAAGAATATATTTTCTTATACCATAAAGCATGTGCCACCATATTAGTCTGCCAGCTTCTAAGCTTTCCCCAAGCATTTAACACAGCTACTTTAAATTTGGCAGTATAAGCTTTGGTTCCTTCCATCTTGTAATGGATTTCTCTAAACTCATTAGTGATTTCTTCTATCTTCTCTACAAACTCTGGAAACTTTAGCGCAAGACTCAAGTATCCACCATAACCCATTCTTTCCACTGGCTTTCTAAGTATTGCACGCCTTGCTTGTACCCAATTTTCTACTGCTTCCTTTGTTGGGTTTCCACCTTCATAAAAGGTATCTGGAAAGAAATATGGTAGAAATCTTCCTTCTGTATATTTTACGTGAGGAATATCGGAAATCAATCTTAAAGTAGCTCCGCTTCCCACAGAGCCTACCACTGAATCTAATCCAATGTTTCCAAAATAATCTCCATAAGGTTCTGTTCCAATCCAGTTATCACCTAAAAACATCATTGCTTCTTTTCCATAGCTATGACATAAATCAACACATTTTTTAGCATTTTCAGATACAAAACCTTGAACAAAATCAATCCAATCTAAAAATTCCTTAGAAGGTACTCTAAAGGGGGAATTATAATATCCTTCATCAACGAAAGCCTCTGCTCTCAGCCTGTAGCCTTTTACCTTTTCAAATTCATCCATGGCCTTTGGACTTACACTAGCACTGTATCCAAACCAATCAACAAACTTTTCCTTTGCTTTGTCATTATAAGCTATTGTGAAGTGGTAAAAAAATGTAGTAAATCTAACAACATCTACACTGGGATTCTCTTTAAGCCAATTATCTAAATAGCTAAAGATATGCTCCCTGGTTTCTTCATGGATTGCATCATAAGGCATCTCCGGTGCTGTAGTCCAATTATTTGTTAGATGATTATACATTTGAGTTGTATCCCAAACTTGATATGCTAAAAAACTCACAGTATATCTGTGCCACTTTTTAGCATTGTTGATTACAACCTTTTGAGTGTCGCAATCAAACTCCCATTGGTTCACATCTAACAACTCGCCACTAGTTCTATCTATAACCTCCCAATATCTTTTAATATCATGGTCTTTATCTATTTCAAATTGTTTATTAAAGTATCCATCTAAAAGGTCTATTTCTAATACCTCGTTTGCAGCGGTATTATGCTTAGACATTAAATACTGCATTTGCAGTTGATCTCTATGGGAATAGGCCCACTGTTGATCATTTCTAACAGTTAAATAGGTTGTGTATACCTTAACTGCCATATCCATTAATTCCTTTGATAGTATAGTACCATCACTATTTCTAATGGCATCTGCTCCCCATTTTTCTATAATTCTCTTAACCTCATTATCAATTCCTGTTTCCGCCGGTAAAGTAAATCTACCTTTTCTTAAATCTTCTATCACTGCCTTTTCCTCCTTTTACTCGGAACACTGGATTTTCACTACAACACACTATTCCTTCACAGCACCTGCAGCTATTCCACTAAAAATATATTTCTGGAATATAAAGTAGATTACTAGAGTTGGAATCATAACTATAACCGCTGCTGCACTTAGCTTTGGAATAGAAGAAGTTCTAGGATCAGTAATACAATTAAAAAGTAATGTACTTAAAGTTCTATGCTCCTCTCCTGGCATATATAAAAATGGTATATACATGTCATTTAAAACATCAACAGCTTTAAGTATGCCTAAAGTAGCTGTTGCAGGAATCACCATAGGAAAAATTATTCGCCAGTAAATTGTAAAGTAAGATGCTCCATCCATCATGGCACTTTCATCTACTGAAACCGGTATCTGCTGTAAAAACTGATTATAAATGTATATTTGCATTAAATCTGCACCGGCATATATGAGTATAGGTGCTAAAAGAGTGTCATATACACCAATATTAGTCATTAATCCAAATCTTGATATTTCAGTAACAATACCTGGTATTATTAATCCAACTAGGAATATAGCAAAATATGCTTTTTTTAACTTGAAATCAAATCTAGTTAAACAATATGCAACCATAGTGCTAAGTAAAGAATTTATAACAACTGAAGCTACAACCAATATCATGGAATTTTTAAATCCAACAAACACATTTGCACTTTTAAGAACCTCTTTATAATTTTCAAAATTAAGACTAGTAGGTGGTTTAAGTGCTGATTCTGAACCAATCTGAGGTAAGCTTTTAAATGATGCAAAAACTGTAATCAGTATTGGCAAAATTACTATAGCTGCTATAAATATAAATAGAAGTATTTTTAGTACTCCACCTCCACTGCCAGATCTCCTTGAAATATTAATAGTGGTTTCCTTTTTTATTTCTAAGTTAGCTTCCATTTTCTCACCCCTTTAAGTTAAATAATTTTTTTTGAATAATGGAGAAAATTATTATTATTATCATCAATACAATTGCCATTGCACAGGCTAATCCAAAATTTTGATATTGAAAGGCTGTATTTATTGTTTGTACTGTAAAAGTTTCGCTAGCATGATTTGGACCACCGCTAGTCATAACATAAGGAATATCAAATATCTGCAAGGCGCCTCTCACGTTCAAAAATAATACTATTTCAACAACAGGCTTTATATTTGGTAATACAATGTGATAAAACTGTTTAAAGGTGCTTGCTCCATCAATAATAGATGCTTCAATCATGTCCGTTGGAAGGGATTGAAATGCCGCTAAAAAAAGTATTATATGGATACCAGAAAATTTCCATAGAGAAACTCCAGTAAGAGAATAATTAACAATGTTCGGGTCGCTAAGCCATCCTATTTTATCCATATGAAAAAACTGCAGCATACTATTTAACACTCCATCTTGTGAGCTATAAAGAAAGATAAACATACAGCAAACTGCAACTGTGTTAATCATATAAGGTAAAAATGTAATAGTTTTGAACATCTTACTGTATCTCACTCTGTTGTTTAATAAAAATGCTAAAAATAATTCAATAGGTATAAAAAGCAAATGCCCCACAAAATATATACCGTTATTTTTTAGCGATACCCATACCTCCGGTGAATCAAATAATATTTTCTTGAAATTTGTTAATCCCACAAAGGTTTTTGTAAGACTCAGTCCATCCCAGCTTGTAAAGCTTAATGCTACTAGCCTTATTAATGGGTATATCATAAATAAACTTATTAAAATAGTGGGAATAAATAAAAATGTAACTAGCACTAAGTTCTTCTGCATCTTTACATTATTTTTAAACATAACCCGCCTCCTAGCCTGTAAATTAAAAGAAGAATAAAGTAGCTAAAGGCACCTTATTCTTCTTTTATTTAATTATTTTACTTTTTAATTACCTCTTGCTTTTTTCCATTGTGTATTTAAATCATTCATTATAGAATCTAAACTAGTTTTGCCTGCCATCATCTGTTGACCTATACCATTAACGTCAAATTTCATGGCATTCTTAACCTTGTTATATTTATCATCATAGAAAACAGTTACTGGCTTAGCATCAACACTATCCAAGGCTTGAGCAAAGAATTTATCATTATAACTTACACCCTTTATTGTTGGCTTTATATTAATAGCAGTAGCCATCTGGGTATAATAATCACCAAAGAACCATTCAAGGAATTCTTTTGCTTCCTTTTGATTTTTACTAGTTTTAGGAATTCCCCAGAAGAATTCAGTCATTGCAGTAGTGTAGAATGGATCGCTGGTAGTATTCCTTGTTGGTAATAAGAAAACTCCTAAATTCTCATCCTTACCTCCATTTTGGTTATAATCACTCTTATACCAGGAGCCAGCTGCAAACATAGCTGCTTTTCCGGCTACAAACATTGCTCTTTGTTGATCCCAACCATAGCCAAGTGGATCATCTCCAAAAACCTTAGCATCATACAATTTTTGAATCTTTGTATATGCATTGTAGAATGGCTGTCCTTTTGTAAAAGGATCATCCTTAGTAGCCATCTTGTTGTAGTATTTTCCATCTCCTGCTTCAAGCATTGGCATATATTCATTTAATGGATAATTTACCCAAGAATCCTTTAAGCCTAATGCAAGTGGTGTATATTTCTTACCATCTTTTATTGTTTGACTAACCTTTAAAAACTCATCCCAAGTCTTAGGTATTTCTAAATTGTATTCTTTGAAAATGTCCTTGTTGTAATAAACAAATTCATTAAACACTGCTTCTGGTAACCCTATTACATTTCCTTTAATCATAGTTTCCTTAGCATATATATTGTTTGCAGTTGCCTTTAAATCATTTAAAGGTACCATAGTATCACCATAGAGTGAAAGATTTGCTTGTCTAATTGGGAATACATCTGGCAGCTGATTTGCCGTGCTTCTTATCTTCATTGTATTATCATATTCAGTTTTTGCAATTTTTTCCACTTCTATAGTTACATTTGGATGCACCTTTTTATAAGCATCTGCGATCTTATTAGTTTCTGTAAAATACTTATACTCGTCGTCTCCCCAAAGAGCCATTTTTAGGGTTACCTTTTTATCGCTAGATGTTGATGCACTATTTGTATTTGAGCACCCTACAGCGGTGCTTAGTAGTGTTGCTCCTACTAAAGCTACGCTTAAACTTTTTAATAATTTCTTTTTAAGCACTTTTTTTCCCCCTTCACATTTTATAGTTATACTTTAAATATTTTTACCATTTTATTGAATGATATATATTAATGTTTTTTTGATTTATATTATCCTCTTGATTTAAACTTGCATAATTGATTAAAGATACGCCCGAATTATAAAAATAAGCGCACCTTTCCGGTACGCATCACAAATAGCCATTTATTCTGATTTTTTCAATCGAATATTCAGCTTACTTCAATTATTTGCTACTTTCTCCCTGAATCTTTTTTGACCAGGGCATGTATTGATCTAAAATTTCAGGGTTTTGAAATCGTCACTATAGCTCACACCAATTCGTCCATTTTTGCTGTCTGCTTTCAGCCAATAACTACGAACATGCGCCCAACAATTTTCGAAGGTAACGCCTTCCAACTTATCTTAGGCAGAATAACCATCACAAACAATCGTTCCAGATTAGGGCAAAATAGCCCCCTAAGATTGAAAAAGACGACTCAAAATTCACATATGTGAATTTTTAAGTCGTCTTTTTGAGTTGTACGATAAAGAGCCCCTTTAAAAACCGGAGGTTTTTCAGTGCCCTCGCAAAAGTACAGGTGTTTTTATTACTAGGTTTAGATTTTAATATATCTTTTAAATACCTTCTCAATAAAATAGGTGGAAACTAGAGCATAAAAGCTAACGAAAAATAAACCAAAGGAAGGCTTATATATGGTAAACAATATTAGTGCTATAAGGAGTGCCACAGAGGTAGCACTTATAACTATGTGTTTATAAGCTAATATAAGTGAATTCTTAAGTATATCAATAAGCTTCATATTAACCCTTGCTATTAAAGGGAATATAAAAACACTTATAAGTAGTATTTGAAAGATAATAAATAGTTGAAAGCCCTGAAGCCATAGATAAGTACTGCCCATTTTATTCAATTTAAATATGTTATAAATACTGAAAGATAAAATTATTGTTATAACTGCTCCTATAGGTAAAGCTTGCTTAAAATTTTCTTTATATCCCTTAATAAAGTCACTATATATGTAATAGCCATTATCTCTTACCTTTTTTCCATAAACATAATATAGTGCAGAAGTGGAAACTCCAATTGTCACTATTGGCAAGCTTCCTATAAACCATAATAAATTTAACATAAAGGTTTCATAAACTAATACACAAAACTTGTACAATGGTCCATCTAAGTTAAATAATCCTTTCATTATTTTTCCTCCTTTCACTTGGAATACCCCTCATTCTGTCATTTTTATACTGCATAGGGCTAATGCCTACAAGTTTTTTAAAGGTTCTGCTGAAATGTTCAATGTTAGGATAACCGATTTCATCACATATCTCATATATCTTCATATCAGTTTTAGCTAAAAACTCCTTGGCCTTTTCTATCCTTATATTAGTTAAATATGTAGTAAAGTTATACCCTGTTTCTTCTGTGAATATTTTACTGAAATACGCCTTACTAAAGCCTATAGATTTACTTACCATATCTAGGGTAACTCTATCACCATAATTCTTATGAATAAAATCCTTTGCCTTTTTAATTGCTGCATTCTCCCTCTGGTTTATTTTTCTTAAAGAATTAATAACTCTTGTTAGAAGCATTAGTATCCATTCCTCAATTTCTAATTTAGTTTCAAATTTTCTTACTTCGCTATAAAAATCCAAATCTTCCCCAATAATAGCTTCAAGATTAACTTCTTCATCCTTAATTATGTAGTGAATTACCATTAATACTATCTCTAAATAATAAATATAAAAGGTTTCAATTTCACTTGCTCCAGATAGTTCATTCAACTGAAAAACCCTTTTCATCTCTTCTAAACACTTTTCTTCATCTAACCTATCCAACGCTTCTAAAAGCCCATTGTCCTTACTCATTTCTATAACAATTTGTTGAGTTATATTGTTATTCTTATTTTTCCTTATCTTATTAAACTCCTCTACATTCTCAGGATAAATATTTTTTCCCTTGCCATAAATAAATCTAAATCTAGCATTTTTCTGTGCTTCATCAATTAGTGAGCTTATCTTTGTAATATCGCTGCTAACCTCACTTATACCAATAGTTACTTCAATATTTAAGAAATTTAAAAGAGCATTTCTTATTTTATTTAAAATATCTGAAAGTTTTTCCTTTAAACAGTTAACATATGAATTGTCGAAGGCTAAAATAATCCCATATTCTTCTGGAGACATTGGTAGAATTTCTCCCATATTTACTACTTCAAACAGTTGAATAACAGCATTTGTTACAGAACTCATAAGTTCCTTAAGATCATTATCCTCATACCTTTTCTTAACTAATATAAAACTGTCAATAAGTAGAGAACAGCAAATATAATTTTCTCCTTTTAATCTTAGTGCACTATTCTCCAAATCCTTCTCAGTAAAATCTCCAGCAATTAATTTCCTAACTAGGTCATTTCTATTAACACTATGATTTTTACTACCTTTTTTTCTTTTTTTGTTCTCTAATGCAGCCATAACCATCTTAAGAATTTTATCCGGTTCCATTTCTGTTTTTAAAATATAATCATTTATTCCGAGCTTAAAGGCACTTCTTACAAGTGTATAATCATCATAAGCACTTAACACTAAAAACTCAGTATTAATGCCAAGCCGTCTACTTTCCTCAATAAGCTCAATGCCATTCATAACAGGCATATTAATGTCTGTTATTACTATATCAATATCCCCTCTAGCTTTAATTATCTCTAAAGCTTTATTTCCATTAGATGCCTCTAAAACCTCATCGAAACCATAATTATTCCAATCTATCAAGGACTTTAAAGCAAGTCTTACAATAGGCTCATCTTCAACTAAAAGCATTTTATACATACTTAGCTCTCCTTTTTCATTAGTATAGGAAGTATAAGTTTTACTTTTGTGAATTTATTCTTTTCACTTTCTATTTTTATTCCATACCCTTGTCCACAATTCAGTCTTATCCTGCTTTCAATATTTTTTATTCCAATATGATTAAAGCTTGTGTTGCTTTTTTCTTTACTTGTAAAAATACTTTCAAGTTCTTCTTCTGTGATCCCTCTACCATTATCTTCAACTTCAAAGATAAGATTTTCCTCTGACACATATCCAGCAATAATGATATTTTTTTCTCCATCAATTTCATTAAATCCGTGAACGATAGCATTCTCAACTATAGGCTGTAATATCAATTTTATAATATAAAGATTTCTTACTTCTTCCTCCACCTTAACCACTAAATTGAAATCATCTCCAAACCGAACCTTCATTATATCTGCATAATTATCAAGATATTCCAATTCTTCTCTTACAGTAATAAAGGTGGATTCACTTCTAAAGGTTGCAGATAAAAGCTTCATAAAGGAATCTGTTACCTTTCTAATGCTCTCTGCCTTTGAGATCATAGCCATTAATTTAATTACATTTAAGGTATTATAAATGAAGTGGGGATTTATTTGAGCTTGTAAGACCTTCATTTCTTCCTTAGAACGTTCTCTTTCCTTCAAATCCCTCTCTACCATAAGGTTCTTAATATCATTAATCATCTTATTATAGTTGCTTCCTAACTCATTAATTTCTTCCAAATTAGTATTTATATTTGTGATTTCATCAAGCCTTCCATCTTTAATACCTTTCATTTTTTTTATAAGTTCTTTTATTGGCTTTAAAATATCTTTAAAGAAGGTTTTACAATATAAAATAAATAACAAATTGAATACTACAAATATGGCAAATAGTATTTTCATAATGTTAGTTGTATCCTTTGTTAGTGCCTTATCGTCAATTATATTGATAACAGTCCATCCTGACTTTTCTGAGGTGTATTTCGATATATTCTTAGTGTCTTTTTTATAATTATATTTATAAAAATTATTGTCCTTATTGTTAATATCCCTAAGATATTCTACTTGAGAAACATTTTTTCCAAGCAAACTTTTATCCGGTGATATTACAATTTTCCCCTTAGGATCAGCGATAATCATTTTTCCTACAGAATCATTCGTAAATCTTGAATAGATAGAATTTAGTGCCTCTGTTTTAATTTCACAATATATAAACTCAGTAGCTGTATTGTACCAACTGTATTCTGGACTAATTCCAACTAAAAAATCAATTCCTTTAGCATTTACATCATCAGAACTATTAAAATTATTTATACTAAATACTTTGTCTTTATTTTTTATACTTTCCTTATACAATGAACTGTCTTTTACATTAGAATCATTTTTATATAGAGAGTCTTTATACTTAAATATCTGGCCATTCTTTGAAAAAAATACTATTGTATTTATCATCCCTTGATAGGCAAATAAATAATCAAGCTTTGATTCTATCTTTGTGGAAATTTCAAGCTTTTTAACAGAATCCTTTTCCTCATACCAACTATTTACAAGGAGTAATAGTTCATTTTCATTTGAAACCTTTGCTACATTGAGGTATATCCGCCTTAACTCAAGCTCAATATCCATTGATAGCTGTTCCATATTTTGCTGAGTCTTTTCATTGTAGTGAGAAACCAAAACTCCTTCATAAAGCTTATTAACAACAACACTAGTGATAATAAAGGGTATAACTATAAATAAAATAAAGCTACTTATAAACTTTTTCGACATATTTCTACTCTTTATCATAATTACCACCTCATTTAAATAATAGTATAAAATGGAATATATAATAAATATAAATATTAAAGAGCATCTACGAAAAATGTAAATGCTCTTTATAAAGAATTATCTCACTATAGTTTTTCTTCTTCTGAATTAACCAATGACTATAGTGCTGATGATTAGTCCAAGCCCAACTAACATATTAGTATCTGCAAAGGAGCCGGTCTTAGGAAGTATTGTCACATTTGCAGTATTTTTCTTCAATACAAATTCATCAACAGCCTTCCTCAAAGCTAATATATGACATGAAAAGAGCCAGCAAGTTTAATCCTGGCTCTTTTTATTCACGTAATCTAGCATTGAAAGAGAGAAAGTCATCCTCTTTCCTCTACAGTATTATCTATTTGAGATTAATTTGAACAGGATATGATTTCCATCATCAAGAGTGATGTTTATCTATAAGTACCTGCGGTGAAACCTCTTTTTTACTTCAAGCATGCTTAGGAGTATTGGTTTTTTACCAATTACTGTACTTACTTTACTTTAGGAATTTCAGTGATTGTAGCCCTTGGATCTGTAACTATAACAATAGCCTGAGCTTTTATTTTAGTTCCTGTTACCCTACCCTTTACGCTGAATGATCCAACATTCTTATAGCTATTTTTAGCTATTTTATCCCAAGTTACAGGTACATTTATAACTGTACCATTTGATGTGATCATCTTCGCAGTTTCTGGCATAACAGGTGAAGTTCCTACTGTAGTGTAAACATTCATCACTTTTGCATCTACTATATCAACTTCTTCACTAGCCGTTACAGTTACAGTAGCTGTAATAGCTGCAGCTTCAACGCCATTAATGTGTCCTACTACTTCAAATGATCCTTCTTCAGCATATTTTGAAGGGTCAATTGCTGGCCATTGAACTGGCAATTCCATTTCTGTGTTATTACTCAAAGTTGCCTTTACTGTTGAAGGCATTTCCGGGTGCATTCCCACTGATGTGCTAACTTCAACTGTATCTGGTCCAGTTAGTGTTGGAGATTCTTGAGCAACTCTCATCTCAGCTACACTCGCCCAACCATTAATACCTTCTAACGCTGTTAACTTAACATGAGTTATTGGCTTTGAACTATCAATTGCTACTTGTTTTGTAGCAACTGTTCTTTCCCATGTTCCATTTGAAACAACTTTTACAAAGTCTTCAGCATCTGCATACTTAACATATAGGTCATATTTTGTAATGATGCCATTACCACTTGCTTCTCCTTTACTATTCGTCTCCTGTCTTGGAGTTACATCTAATCTGTTAACATTATAAGCTTTACCTAAATCAAGAGTAATGGATTGTGGTAATCGGTCACTTCCATCCCAAGCTGTGTGCCACAATGAACCTGTGTTTCCATCAAGAACATTTTCAGGGTTATCACCTTCTTGATAACCAGTTGCACTTACTTTGATACCATCTACAGGTATAACAGATAAGTCAACAGGTACAATTGGCAGCGGTTCAATTGTAGCATCCTTTGCTTCCTTAACCACTAGATCATCAAGGATAAAGTCTCCTACTGAACTTCCAGCCGTATTTCTTGTTCCGATCCAGAAATCTTCTGTACTTGCTGTAAATTTAACAGTGAACTGTGTAGGAACGGTTGCCTGTGGCATTGGTACATTCATCACTTCCTTAGTACCGTTACCAACAACGAAATTAATCTTCTTATCAAACTGACTTTCATATTTGAATGATACTTCGTAAGTTGTTCCTTTATCGAATCTTAAAGTCTGCGGTAATGTTCTCATGATGAGACCGCTACCAGTTTTATGGGACTTAATGGACCATTCGCCATTTAATACGTCATCAACTGCTTTTCCATTCCATCCTTTTTGAGTGTATGGAGCGTGTAATTCTGATAAATGAGTACGTGGATCACTTACTCCGTCAGCGTCTGCTATAACAAATGGAGTCAAACCTTGGTCAACATTTTCGAAATCCTCAGCCAGTACTACATCTGGAGATTGTGGAACAACTCTCTTTGTAGGTACAGAGCGAACATCGTCAAATGTTACAGTCGCTGTTCCTGGAGCTACTTTCAAGTATAATTTTGCAGTTTCCTGTCCCTCTGCTACATCATATACTACTCTCATTCTCTGCATATTTGTGCTGTGCTTTGAGTCAGCTGAGATATAATTTTTAAGCGGTGAACTTTCAGTATAGTTAGTTATGTTTGCTCCGCCGAAATTTTTAACACCAATAGTCGTTTTTCGTTTTGCATTTCCTGCAGTGTTCGGATCGCTAGCATTTGTACGGTTTGGTGTATTTCCAACCTGAACATATATTGAAGCTGAGTATGTTCCTGGCTTCAATCCTGATAATTTAGTTTCTAATACAGTCTCTTCATTGTTTTCTTTTACTACTAATTCATATTGTCCACGATTGTTACGTTCTACTGTTGCAGCACCGCTCTTTACTTTCCAGTGATCTAATGTTCCGCTGTTGAAGCTTGGATCCTTTGCAGGCATTCCAAATCCCCACTCCATATCTTCAGCAGTTACAGAAACATCACCTTTGTATACAACGTAAGCTTGTTTTGGTTCAGCATCAATCGTGATTTTGCCATTCTCTACAGTCAATTCTTTTTCATCTTTCTTACCGGTATCTGTTAATGTATATAACTTAACGGTTGATACATTGTTCCAGCTATTTGGAAGTTCCCAAGTAGATGATCCGCCAACTTCATTATAGTGATATAGTTTTTCTTCAGCACCAGCCAATTCGCTTTCTGTCGTATTAGCATTTGGCGACCATGGTAACAAATATCTAAGGTTATTGAATTTTACATCATCATAAACGTTACCGTTACTTGTTCCTTGTTGTATTGTTACATCTTCTTCAAGAAGTTTCTTTCCATCTTTTGTGAATACTCTTTTTCCGTCTTCTGTCCTTTCGGCGACAACATTTCCTTCAAATTCAACTCGTCCCACATTATTGGTTACATCGTACTTCGTCATTGGGAAGCTTTGCAGATATTTAGTTGGTAGATTTGTTTTGAATACAACATCGATCATTTCATCATAATCTACTCTTCCCTGCCAGCCTTCAGCATCATTTGCCTCCGTACCACCGAGGATCGGATGACGAGCTATCCATGTATCTTTCTGGTGATTTCTTACAAATCTTGCGATATCACTGCTGTAGCCCTTTATGTTTTTTCCACCGTAATCATAGTCAACTGACCAGTGATTCCAAACGGCTTCATCTTCTAATACATTTGGAAACTCAGTCGTAAGGGTCCATCCCAAAGAGTTCACTTCTCTAGCAAATCTTCTTCCATTAAAGCCCTGTTCATACCATGCATCAGCATAAATAAAATCAAGTGTTGGTGCATCTTCCTTTAACATCTTTAAACGGTTTATTCGGTTTTCAGTATAAACTTCCCTACGGTATGTCGGGTCATCAAAGTCATATGATTGATCAAGCCAATCCCAGCCGCCTTTGTTAAGATTAACCAGTTCATTATCAAAAGCCTTTGCTTCTGGGTGAGCACCTGTACCGCTAATATGTACACCCATGAAAGCATTGTATTTCTGTGCTTCTCTTACAAGCGTATCCATATCCTTCTGTCCACCCTGACGTACACCGATATGTCCGCCGTAATCCGGATGCGAGGAGTCATGCCCTTCTGCTTGATAACCCTTTAATTCCACCCACTGTCCAAGCCCGTCAGTTGATAAATATATTCTTTTTGTTTCATCTAATGTCTTTAAGAATGGGTTTGTTGCCTGGCTACCAAAGTTCATGGGTATACGGTGAACAACAAGTTCGGACATTCTGTCGCTGCCAACAGGATTGTTCATAATATTACGGTTTGCGATAGCTGCATCCTGCCAGTCCATTTGACTATCACCATTTGCATCTTCTGTGATCACTACTTTAGCGTGTGGTAATGGCTCCGTTATATCATCAGGCATTTCATTTCCACGATATACCCAAGAAGCGCTCCACAAAGCTGTACGGGAGTAACCCGTTTTCTCTGTAGTCTGCTTAACAATACGGTGGTTGTCATTGTCTGCATCTTTATTTGTATCACCAAATGCATTGGACCAAACACCTGCTGCCAATTCATCATTGTTAATGAACGCGTACATATAGTTTTTTGGTGTACTATCTACCGTAGGAGTACCTGATACATCTTGATACACGTCACCTTTTTTATAAACAGCGTTTTCCATTCTGGAACCGGCAAATTCTGCGCCCGCTTCTGTACTTCTTACCGATGCCAAGCTATGGTTTGGAATTTCAATGGTGTGTATTCTCGTTGTACCATTTTCTTCTACTTTTGTTACTTTAAAATCAAGTGTATTCTCTTCTACTGTTATGGATAGAAATATTACTACATTTAACTCATCAACGGTTAGAACATAGTCAGCTTTATTATCTGCTGCTTCTGTGTAGGTTACTTTCGGTACATAGTCTATTCCGTTAATTCTTATTGTGTTTAATACATCTTCTGAGCCATTTAATACTTTGCTGTTTAACTCATACTTTATTACTCTTGGAAAATTCTGATCTACTTCAACTTTCATTTGATTTGATGCTATTATTCCATCATAAGCTGCAGCATCTGCAGTTCCTGAAAATGCTGGAATTGTAATGCTAATCATCTGTGCAGAAGCTACCACAATTGCTAAGTTTTTAATTATCTTTGACAGTGACATGATTTACCTCCTCTAGGTTTATCCATTACTTTTCAATTGCTTTTAATTAATCTTTAGTTTAACTTAAAGTGGAATTCGTAGTCCCCATCTGCAAGCTGGGGTGAGTTTTGATCTACTACTATAAGATTGTTATCTGCTCCCCTTACTACTTTAGTTTGATTGTTTTCTACCGTTAATGTTGAGGCTGTACCAACAGCAGCTTGCCAGCCTCCAATATTTCCGTCATCAAAATTTTGTACATATGGATTTTCCCAATCATACTAATTAAGCTGCTCAACGTTAGCAGCATATGCTGTAGAAACAACATTTTTACCTAGACAAGGAATATTAAAAGCAAATACTTGTGTAAAAATAAATGATGATAAAAATAAACTAATTGTTTTTTTTATAAACTTTTAAATTACCCCTTTTCTTCATACATTTTCCCTCTCTTATTAATAATTTCATGCAACCCCATGCACCTCCCTTAATACTCAAAATATGTGTTATGTTGCAAATTTCCAGCTATTTTAATATTATTTCAAACTAAGTTAATACTTAATGATATATTTTACCTGAATTTTGACTTTTCTTTGTTTTTTGATAGTCGGATAATTTTAGCTCACATGGAGTTCACTGATTGCTTCAGCAGACCATGTTATAGGTATTAACAGAGCAACAGGAAGTATCCTATATGGTTTTTTCAATATCAAGCTTTAAAACCTCAACTGCATTTTAGGAATATGACAAGCATATTGAACACCTCTATCTGAATGAAATAAGAAAGTTTGATAAAGCCTTTAAGGAACAAGCAGTGCTAAAGATACTATCTGGCGAAACAACTGTAAGTAAAATGTCAGAGAAATTAGATATACACTACTCGACAGTAAGAGATTGGGTTAAAAACTATAAGCAAGATGGGTACTAATGCTTTTCCTGGAAGCGGTAACCTCAAACCAGAGGATGAAGAAATTAGAAGGCTTCTCAGAGAGTTAGCGGATCTCAAGGAGGAGAATGAAATATAAAAAAAAGCCGCGCCTACTTCGCGAAGAATCTGAAATAGCAAAATTTAAGTTTATATTTGAATACCACTTCAAGTTTCGGATTGCGAAGATGTGTAAGACCCTGGGAGTATCGCGAAGCGAGTATTACGCTCACCACTCACGTGGCGAAAGCAAAAGGAGCTTAAAAAATAAGGAACTTCTCAAAACTATAAAGAAAATACATGAAGAAAGTCACAAGATAAAAGAATATGTAAAAGGGTATTAAATAAAAATAAGGAGTAATACCACATATTGTGTGCACTTACTCCTTAAAAGAATTAGTGGACGCCGTTTCTCACTATTACGGTGTATTACCTGATTGGGTGGGCGATCCAGAAAGAGATCAGTTTGTTGAGGATTTTCAGAGCTTGCTGCACGTTATGATAAAAAGAGATTAAAAGGTATTTAGTTGTGTGTTCAAACAGTGAACTAATG
>Ga0213822_1001091_pt1 | contig 16581 bp, 15 predicted proteins | sample MC6MC0908MG_FD_179872 | JGI IMG/M metagenome (GOLD analysis project Ga0213822, IMG submission 179872) | Enriched soil aggregate microbial communities from Iowa State University, Ames, United States - MC6-MC0908-MG | ecosystem: Environmental > Terrestrial > Soil > Unclassified | place: USA: Iowa...
CATGTTCAGCTTCGGCGAATGGCAGCTGTCCGAGCTCAACCGCGCCCAGCTCACCGGCCTGCAAGTGGCCACCCTGGTCATCGCCTACCTCACCCTGGCGTTCTTCGGCCTGCGCGATTTCTACCGAAACGCCAAGCCGACGCCCACTGCGACCCCGGTGCAGGTCAACGCTGACGGCTCGATCGGCCTGGACTGGACCCGGGTAATGACCCGCGCGCTGATCCTGCTGCTGTTCGCCGCCTCGATTCTCAAGCTTTCGGCGCAGAGCTACTCGCCGTTCCTTTACTTCCAGTTCTGAGGTTGATGACCATGACCCGGACATTACGTATCACCTATTCCCTGTCGTTCCTCGGCCTGCTGGTGGGCATGGGCGCCTGGTCCACCGGTGGCCTGCAAAGCTTCCAGCGCACCGAGCAGATGACCCTGCTCAATGGCAAGCTGGCCAAGGCCGCCGAGACCCACTACGACGCTGAATTCCCGATCAAGCGCCTGGGCACCAACCTCTGGGCCGCGCTGGACTTCAAGCTGTTTAACGAAGGCCGTCCCGGCGTGGTGCTGGGCCGTGACCAGTGGCTGTTCAGCGACGAGGAGTTCAAGCCCACCGCCGGCGCCGACCAGCTGATGCAGGAAAACCTGGCGCTGATCCGTGGCGTACGCGACACCCTGCAAAAGCACGGCAGCCAGCTGGTGCTGGCAATCGTGCCGGCCAAGGCGCGGGTCTACTCGGAGTACGTCGGCAAGGAGCTGCCCGCCAGCCTGCATGACGACCTGTACAACCAGTTCCATGCCCAGGCCCGTCAGGCCAACGTGTTCGCCCCGGACCTGATGGCACCCATGGAGCAGGCCAAGGCCCGCGGCCAGGTGTTCCTGCGCACCGACACCCACTGGACGCCAATGGGCGCGGAGGTTGCTGCACAAGCGCTGGCCGAGGCGGTCAGCCGCCAGAGCCTGCTCAACGGCGACCCACAGGCCTTCATTACCGAGGCCGGCAACACCGCACCGTACAAGGGTGACCTGACAAACTTCCTGCCGCTCGACCCGCTGTTCAGCAACCTGTTGCCGACCCCGGACAACCTGCAGCAACGCACCACGCGCCCGGTCGAAGCCGAAGGCGACGCCGGCGACGCGCTGTTCGCCGACAGCCAGATCCCGGTCGCGCTGGTGGGCACCAGCTACAGCGCCAACCCGCACTGGAACTTCCTCGGTGCCCTGCAGCAAGCCCTGCGCAGCGACGTTGCCAACTACGCCGAAGACGGCCACGGCCCACTGTTGCCGATGCTCAAGTACCTGCAAAGCGATGCCTTCAAGAACGCCGCGCCACAAGTGGTGGTGTGGGAGTTCCCTGAACGTTATCTGCCCATGAAAAACGACCTCAGCAGCTTCGATCCGCAGTGGATCGCGCAGCTGAAAAACTCCCGTAAATCCGAAGAAAACCTGGCCCTGTCGTCCACCCGGACGAACCACTGATTGATAGAGAGGAACACGCACATGACTACCAAGACTTCCATTGCCAAAGCCCTCACCCTCGCGGCCGGCCTTTCCCTTGCTTCGATGCAGGCCTTCGCCGGCGCCGATGCTGCGCTGTACGGCCCGACCGCACCGAAAGGCTCGACCTTCGTGCGCCTGTACAACGCGGCAGGGGCACCCGCTGCAGCCAGCGTCGGCAACACCCAGATCAAGCAGGTCGGTGCCCAGGCCAGCAGCGACTTCAGCTTCCTGCCAGGCGGTGACTACACCGCCCAGGTCGGCGGCAAGAGCGTGCCGGTGAAGCTGGCCTCGGACAAGTACTACACCCTGGTCAACAACGGCAGTGGCACCCCGCAGCTGATTGAAGAGCCGCCGTTCAAGAACAAGCAGAAAGCCCTGGTGCGCGTACAGAACCTCAGCGACCAGTCGCTCACCCTGAAGACCGCCGACGGCAAGACCGAAGTCGTCACCCCGGTGGCTGCCAAAGGCCGCGGCGAGCGTGAAATCAACCCGGTCAAGGTCAACCTGGCCCTGTTTGCAGGCGACAAGAAAGTCAGCGACGTCAAACCCGTCGCGCTGGAGCGCGGCGAAGCGGCCGTGCTGTACGTCACCGGCTCCGGCAGCAGCCTGTCGCCGGTCTGGGTCACCCGCCCAGTCTCCACGAACTGATCCACTGCCTCTTTAACGACCTTATTGGAGAAACAACATGATCCCGGTAATTCTTTCTGGTGGTAGCGGTTCCCGTCTGTGGCCTCTGTCGCGCAAGCAGTTCCCCAAGCAGTTCCTGGCGCTGACCGGTGAGCACACGCTGTTCCAGCAAACCCTCGAACGCCTGGTGTTCGAGGGCATGGACGCGCCCATCGTGGTCTGCAACAAGGACCACAAGTTCATCGTCCAGGAACAACTCGCCGCCCTGAAGCTCGAGACCCAGGGCATCCTGATGGAGCCGTTCGGCCGCAACACCGCACCTGCGGTAGCGCTGACTGCCATGAAGTTGGTCAACGAAGGCCGCGATGACCTGATGCTGGTGCTGCCGGCCGACCACGTGATCGATGACCAGAAAGCCCTGCAACGTGCCCTGGCCCTGGCCACCGTGGCCGCCGAGCGTGGCGAGATGGTGCTGTTCGGCGTGCCGGCGACCAAGCCTGAAACCGGCTATGGCTATATCCGCTCCAGCCAGGACGCCCTGCTGCCCGAAGGCGTGGCGCGGGTCGCGCAGTTCGTCGAGAAGCCCGATGAAAAACGCGCCGCCGAATTCGTCCAGGCCGGTGGCTATTTCTGGAACAGCGGCATGTTCCTGTTCCGCGCGAGCCGCTTCCTCGAAGAACTGAAGAAGCACGATGCCGACATCTACGACACCTGCGTGCTGGCCCTGGAACGCAGCGACGAAGACGGCGATGTGCTGAGTATCGACGAAGCCACCTTCGCCTGCTGCCCGGACAACTCCATCGACTACGCGGTAATGGAAAAGACCCAACGCGCCTGCGTGGTGCCGATGTCGGCGGGCTGGAGCGATGTAGGTTGCTGGTCGTCGCTGTGGGACGTGCACGAGAAAGACGCGGACGGCAACGTCACCAAGGGTGATGTGGTGGTGCAGGACAGCCGCAACTGCATGATCCATGGCAACGGCAAGCTGGTGTCGGTGATTGGCCTGGAAAACATCGTCGTGGTCGAGACCAAGGACGCGATGATGATTGCCCACAAGGACAAGGTCCAGGGCGTCAAGCAGATGGTCAAGACCCTCGACGAGCAAGGCCGCAGCGAAACCCAGAACCACCTCGAAGTGTATCGCCCATGGGGCTCGTACGACTCGGTGGACATGGGCGGCCGCTTCCAGGTCAAGCACATCACCGTCAAGCCGGGCGCCAGCCTGTCGCTGCAGATGCACCACCACCGCGCCGAGCACTGGATCGTGGTGTCCGGCACCGCCGAGGTGACCTGCGACGAGAACGTGTTCCTGCTCACCGAGAACCAGTCCACCTACATCCCGATCGCCTCGGTCCACCGCCTGCGCAACCCCGGCAAGATCCCGCTGGAAATCATCGAAGTGCAGTCCGGTAGCTACCTGGGCGAGGATGACATCGAGCGTTTCGAGGATGTCTATGGGCGCACGTCCACCCCGGTTGAGCGGGGCGTGTCGGTGAAGACCATCGCGCAGTAAGCAACACCCAGGGGCCGCGATGCGGCCCCTTCTCTTTTGAGGCCTCCACGATTTGGCGCTACGATGGTCAGACCTGCGCAACCAAGGTCTGAACACGCCATGATCATCGGCGCCTTCCTCATCCTCACCTGGCTGGTACTGCTGCTGCGCTACCCGGCCAAGGCCCTGCCGATCTCGCTGGCCGCCGTTTGCGGCCTGGCGCTGGTAGCGCTGTTCGTGGTCTGGCAAGACAGCCGCGAAGCCTCGCAGCTGGCGCGTCTGGACTTGCGCCTGAGCTACGCTCCCGAACAATGCCCCACCGACCGCGCCCTGCTCGTGCGCATGAAGAACGGCAACAAGGCGCCGCTCACCGAACTGCGTTGGCGGGTGGGTGCGTACGCACCGGGCGATACAGTCAACCTTGCCGAAAACACTTACAGTGCACCCCGCTATCGCGGCCCGGGCGAGCTGCAACCGGGGGCCGAGTGGAAGGATTGCCTGCCGCTGCCGCCGCTGCGCTCCGGCTATCGGCCGCAAACACTGGAGTTTCGTGCCGAGCATCTGCAAGGTACATTCGCCAATTGATTCAGCGCCTGTGCCGGCGCCTTCGCGGGGCGAACCCGCGAAGAGGCCGGCACAGGCAACACAACGCTCTCAGACTCAAGGCCTCCCCTCATGCCCACCGTCCTGATCACCGGTTGTTCCAGCGGCATCGGCCGCGCCCTGGCCGAAGCCTTCCGCGACGCCGGCCACGAAGTCTGGGCCACCGCCCGCAAAGGCGAAGATGTCGAGCACCTGGCCGCCGCCGGCTTCATCGCCCGGCAACTGGACGTCAATGACGGCGAAGCCCTGACGCGCCTGGCCGAAGAGCTGGAAGCACGCCACGGCCGCCTCGACATCCTGGTCAACAACGCCGGCTACGGAGCCATGGGGCCCCTGCTCGATGGCGGTGTGGAGGCCATGCGCCAACAGTTCGAAACCAATGTATTTGCCGTGATCGGCGTGACCCGAGCCCTGTTCCCGCTGCTGCGCCGTGCCCGCGGGCTGGTGGTGAACATCGGCAGTGTGTCAGGTGTGCTGGTCACGCCCTTCGCAGGCGCCTACTGCGCTTCCAAGGCCGCCGTGCATGCGCTCAGCGATGCCCTGCGCCTGGAGCTGGCACCGTTCGCTATCAGGGTGATGGAAGTGCAACCCGGCGCGATTGCCTCGCAGTTCGCCAACAACGCCCAGCGCCAGGCCGACCAGGTGGTGGCGGCAGAATCTGCGTGGTGGCCATTGCGCGAGCATATCCAGGCCCGGGCCCGCGCCTCGCAAGACCGGCCCACCTGCGCTGCGGAGTTTGCTCAGGGGCTGCTGGCCGCCACGCGTAAATCGCCTGTGCCAGCCCTGGTGCGGCTGGGCAATGGCAGCACGGCGTTGCCGTTGCTGGCGCGTTGCTTGCCGCGGCGGTTACTCGACTGGGTGCTGCGCAAACGCTTCGGGCTGCTGCGGCCACTCTGATCCACGGCCCAGGTCGATCACCTGGCCCCACTTGCGCTCGGCCATCCCCCGGGCGTAGTGGCGTTCAAGACGCCGCGCAACGTCGGGCTGAACGTTATTGACCAGGATATCGGTGTGCGGCACCTGCTCCAGCAAGGTCTGCACACCCCGCTCGCAGCTCAGGTCTGCGACGACACCAATGATCCGCGCCCTGGGCAATTGCTCACGGACGGCCTTCAGCGCCGCATCGACCTGTGCCTGGGTGCAGTCGTTCAGCACCACCTCAGCGCCTGCAGTGGCAAGCTCGATGGCCGTGCAAACGCCCTGCCCCGCCATTGAACCGCTGATCAGTGCACGCTTGCCGTTGAGGGAGAGGTGCATGGCTGCCTCCGTTTGCTCACGCCTGCTTCGCCGGCTGCGCGTCGAACGCCTGCCAACCGCCGCCCAAGGCCTTGTACAGCCCGACCAGCGCCTGCGACACCGCCGCCGAACTGTCGATCCACTGCTCTTCGCTGGCCAGCAGCGCACTCTGCACGGTCAGCACATTGAGAAAGTCCACAGCCCCTTCCACGTACTGGCGCTGGGCCGTTTCCAGGGCGATGCGGTTCTGTCGCACGGCCTCGGCCAAATGGTCGCGGCGCAATTGGCTGGCGTTGTACAGGCGCAGCACATCGTCAATCTCGTGCCAGGCACCGAGCACCACCTTTCGGTAGTTCAGCGCCGCCTCCTGCTGCTGCGCCTCACGCAGCTCAAGCGTGCCCTTGAGCCGCCCCCCCTCGAAGATCGGCAACGACAGCTGCGGGCCGAAGGCGAAGCGGCGCGAATCCCAGGCGCCGAAATCCGACAGTTGCATGGCCTGGAAGCCGACGCTGCCGGACAGGCGGATGCTCGGGTAGAAGTCCGCCTTGGCCACGCCAATACTGGCCGTGGCCGCATGCAGGCGCGCCTCGGCCTGGCGAATGTCCGGGCGGCGTTCGGCCAGTTCGGACGGCAGACCAATCGCGAATTGTTGCTGCGGCGCAGGCAGTTCGCCGCCCTCCAGCAACTGTGCCTGCAGGCTGCGCGGCGGTTCGGCCGCCAACAGGCTGAGGGCGTTGATCAGGTCATCGCGGCGGGCCTCCAGGCTCGGCAGACGCGCTTCGATCGAGGCGACCTGGGCGCTGGCCTGGGCGACGTCGAGCCGGGTGGCAACACCTTCGGCCTGGCGATCCTGGGACAACTTCAGGCTGTGCTGCGCCACCTTCAGGTTGTCGCGGGTGACATCGAGGGTGTGCTGCACGGCGCGCAGCTGAATGTAGTTGCCGGCCGTTTCCGAGAGCAGCGCCAGCAACACACCACGCCGATCGTTCTCAGCCACTTCCACCGTCGCATCGGCGGCCTCCACCTGGCGCCGCACCCGGCCCCAGAGGTCCAGCTCCCAACCGGCGACCAGGTCGCCCTGCCACAGGTTGAACGCCGACTTGCCGGCATTGCCGGACGGGTCGCTCAAGCCCTCGGCGCTGTTGCGGGCACGGCTGTAGCCGGCATTCACATCAACCGACGGTGCTTCATCAGCCGCCACCGTGCTGCGCAGGGCGCGGCTTTGCAACAACCGCGCGCTGGCGATCTGCAGGTCGAGGTTGCGCTCGGCAACCTGCTGGATCAGCGCGCTCAGGCGGGCATCGTGGAACGTCTCCCACCAGCGCAGTTGCAGCGGTTCGGCCTGTGGCTGGCTTGCGGCCGACTCACCTTGCAACGGCGCCCACTGCTGTGGCGCCTGGCTGTCCGGGCGCTGGAAGTCCGGCCCGAGGGTGCAGCCGGCCATCAGCACGGCCAGCAACAAGGGGCTCAAGCGTAATGCAGGTTTCATCGTGCACTCACCTCTTTGCCGGCAAGTTTGTCGCCGTGGGTGTCGATGGTCGCTTCCACCGACATGCCCACACGCAGACGCTCGAGCAACGGCTGGCCGTCATCGAAGACGATCTTCACCGGGATGCGCTGCACCACCTTGGTGAAGTTGCCGGTGGCGTTGTCGGGCTTGACCGCAGCGAAGGTCACGCCGGTGGCCGGCGCGATGCTTTCGACATGGCCTTTGAGGGTTTCGCCGGCGAAGGTATCGACGCTGATGCTGACTGGCTGACCCGGTTGCACGTGGGTCAGCTGGGTCTCCTGGAAGTTGCCGACCACATAGGCATGCTGCAACGGCACCACCGACAGCAGGCGCGCGCCCGGGTTGACGAAAGCGCCCACGCGCAGCGCACGCTCGCCAACCATGCCATCCACGGGCGCTGTGATGCGGGTGTAGGACAGGTCCAGCTGAGCTTTTTCAAGGCCCGCTTCGGCGCGTTTCAACTGGCCGTCGGCGCTGGCCACCTGGGCGCTGAGGATGTCCACCTGCTTGCGTGTGGCCACCAGCGCTGCCTGGGTGTTGGCCAGGCGCGCACGGGCCTGGTCGACCCGGCTCCGCGCCTGCTGAGCGTTCTGCACTGTGCCGGCGCCCTGCTCGGCGAGGCGGCTGTAGCGATTGACTTCGTGGTCGGCGAACGACGCTTCGGCCTGGGCCGCCTTCACCGCCGCCTCGGCCTGGGCGATCAGCGCCGCCTGGCGCTCCAGGGTGGCGCGGGCATCGGCGCTCTGCGCCTTGGCCACCAGCAATTGAGCCTGGGCGGCGTCCAGCGCGGCCTGGTAATCGCGGGCGTCGATGGTCGCCAGCAATTGGCCGGCCTGGACTTGCTGGTTGTCTTCAACCAGCACTTCCTTGATGAAGCCAGCCACTTTGGGCGCGACCACGGTGTAGTCGGCGATCACATAGGCGTCGTTGGTACGCTGGCGGTGATCACTGCCGAACATCCAGGGGCCGACGATGCCGGCCAGCACGGCCACGGCAAGCACCGAGCCGATCAAGAGGGTTTTGCGGTTGTTGGTCATGTTCAGTGTCTCGAATTCATCCAGGGTTCAGGCCACCGCACGCGGCGGATAGACTCGGGTAGGCACGAAAGGAATCAGGCAGATCAGCGCCACAGCGATGCAGGCCATGACCAGATAGAGGTCGGCCGAGGTCAGCACCAGCGCCTGGTCATGGATGCGTTTGGCGAGGCCGGCAGCGTTGTCGTCGATCAGCGGGGCATTGCCCAGGCTGTCCACCAGGTGGTTGGAATGAAAGTGCCGACGCAGCGTACCCAGGGCGTCCAGCAGGCCACCGGCGATGACCGCAGCCAGGCCCTTCACGGTGTTGAACCAACTGGAGGCGAACGGGCCTTCCTGTGGGGTCATGCCATTGGTGGACAACATCAGCAGTGGCAACACCGCCATCGGCTGGCCGAACACCTGCAGCAGGTAGAACGGGTAGAAGTCGCCACGGATCCACTCGGAGGTCAGCAGGCTGCTGCCGACGCACGACACCGCCAGCATCGCCAGCCCCGTGGCCAGCACCCAGCGGCAGTCCACCGCGCGGATGTTGCACAGTGCGGCCGTGAGCGGCAGGGCGATCAACTGCGGCATGGCTACCAGCATCATCAGAGGGCTGGTTTGCGCCGGGCGATAACCCTGTATCTGCGCAAGGTAGGCCGATGGAATGCTGCTCACGCCGGACAACACGATCAGCACGCCGGCCAAGGTCACCAGGGCAAAGCTCAGGTTACGCCGCGACAGCATCCGCAGTTGGAAGAACGGCAGCGGCTCGGACCATTCGTTGTACAGAAACAGCACCAGCAGCAGGCCGCCGCCGAGCAGCCAGCAGATCAGTGGCGAGTCGAACCAACCCCAGCGGTCCCCCAGCGAGAGGCCCAGGACGATGCAACTGATTGCTGGCAGGCCGAGCAGTACACCTCGCCAGTCGAACTGCTTGAAGCGCTCCAGGCGCAACGGGTCCTGCGGCAAGCCCCAGCCAACACAGAACATGGCCAGCGCCGAGGGCAGGATGATCTGCCAGAACGCCCACTGCCAACCGACGTATTCGGTCCACAACCCGGCCAATGGCGTGCCGAGGTTTGGGCCAAAGGTGGCGGTCAGGGCATAGCAGGCCAAGCCGTAGACCTTGATGCCCGGCGGCAGAAAACGCAGCGCCACGCTCATCAGCATGGGTGGCAAGGCACCCGAGGCAAACCCCTGGAGAATGCGCAGCAGCATCAGGCTGTGCAGGTTGGGGGCGAACGGTTGCAGCAGGCCGAGCACGGCGAATAGGCCGACCGCGCCAAGGGTGAAGCGACGCAGGGAAAAGGTGGTGGCCAGCCACGGCGCGAAGGCCATCGCCGAGACCGATGCGGCGCTGTACACCGCCAGCAGCCAGGCGCCCTCGTCGGCACCGATGCCCATGGCGCCGCGGATATCGGCCAGGGAAATCTTGGTCACCGACTCGTTGAGGCCGGCACAAAGAACCGCCAACAACACGCCGAACAGCCCCACCACCACCCGCAGGCCGAACGCCGTCTGCGCGGGGGCGGCCGGCGCAGGGGCGGCGGCGATCACGGCAGCAGGCGCGGACAGGGAACTCATGGGTAGACATCTCCAGCAACAAATTTTCAGCTGGAGCAAGTCTAAGAAGGTCGAATGCTTACGAAAACTGACTTCTCGGCAGGTTTATGTTGCGCCTGACGCAATCCGTATCATGGGTCCACGCTGCAACACGCTTTCAAGGTCTGGCGCAACCAGCGGTGCGCCGGGTCATTGTGGAAACGCGGGTGCCATGCCTGCAGCACATTCACCCGCTCCAGCGGCACCGGGATTTCAAAGGAACGCAGCGGCAAGCCCAGCTTGTGCACGCTATTGAGGATGTTGGCCGGCATCGGCAGGATCAGGTCTGAATCCGGCAGCGAGAACAGCGCCGAGTGGAAGCTCGGGGTGATCAGCGCCACGCGCCGCTGCACCTTGAAACTGGCCAGCTCCACATCGATCGGCCCATTGGCGCGGCCACGCCGGGACACGCTGATCTGTGGATAACTGGCAAAGCTCTGTGGCGTGATCGGCTGGTCGAAGATCGGGTGGTCACGCCGCGCCAAGCCCACATAGTAGGTCTGGAACAGGCTCTGCACCTTGATCTCCGGGCCCAGGTCGACGGTCGAGCTGATGATCAGGTCGGTGCGCCCGTCGCGCAGCACGCTGTCGTCATCGCCGCCTGGGCTTTCCGGTACGAAACGCAGCACGGTGCGCGGTGCCTGCTCGTGCATCCGGCGCAACAGCATGGCCCCGTAGAGGGCGATGAACAGGTCGTTGGTGCGGATGTTGAACGCCCGGTCGAGCTTGGGCAGGTCGACTTCATCGGCACTGCGGAACACCTGCCCGGCCTGCTCCACCAGCACTGCCACCTGCTCGCGCAACGCCAGCGCCCGTGGCGTCGGCACTAGGCCCCGGCCGGCACGCACCAGGATCGGGTCACCGAGGGCTTCGCGGATACGCCCCAGGGTCCGGCTCATTGCCGCCGGGCTCAGGTTCATGCGCTGCGCCGCACCGACCACGCTGCCTTCATCGAGCAGGGCGTCGAGGGCGACGAGCAGGTTCATGTCCGGGAGATGCATGGCCGATTTCCGTGGCGGTTGTGGGAATGGCGATATTAACAGGTCGGATGATTGCACCAGACGCAATGCGGTCGTGCGTGGTGGGGCATTTATCTCAATACCTCAATAGGCCATAAGTGATGCAGTGACGCTACTGGCCCCTTCGCGGGACAAGCCCGCTCCCACAGGCACATGACTGATCTCAAGGATTATGCAGCTAATTGTGGGAGCGGGCTTGCCCCGCGAAAGGGCCAGTACAGACAACCCATCAGCCTGCTTCAGCAAGGATCCCGCATGCCCAGCCCCGTCCTGATCGCCATCGACGCCTCCCCCGCCTCCACCGCCCTGCTCACCCTCGCCCGCCGCTACTGCCGCTCTGATGAACACGAACTGCATGTGTTGCTGGCCATCGACTCGACCTTCGCCGTGCACGACAAGCCCGCGCCCTACACTGCCGAGGAGCTGGAGGAATACCCCGCTGCCTGCGAAGAACAGCGCCTGGGCGACCGCGCCGTGGCCGAGGCCGTTGCATTGCTGCAACAAGGCGGCTTCGCCAGTCAGGGCTGCATGGTCGCGGGGCAGCCGGTCGAGGCCATTGTCGGCAAGGCGCAGGAACTGCAGTGCGAACTGATCATCATGGGCCACCGGCACCTGTCGCGGCTGGGGCGGTTGCTGGATCCGTCGATCAGCGCGAAGGTGATTGATCGGGTTGAGGTGCCGGTGTTGGTAGCCCCAGCCGTCTAGGGGATACACGGATTGCAATCGACCCAATTGGACCATGCTTCAGGAAATCCATCGTAACGGGTAAGCCAAGGTTTCAAATCGGGGTTTACCCATCCGATGAACTCAAGACAGAGCAGGTGCCGTTGGCGAATGTCAGGCCCCAGCCAAAGCAGGGCATATTTAGTAGAGATACCCAGAACCCGAAGCTCAAATCAGAAATGACTTTGTCCGGCGTGGCCACATGACGTTTGGCCTTGATGGAGTTTTTAGCTTTCTCGATCTCTGAGCGGTCCGCTGCAGTGAACGAATGAGCCATTTCTTTTCCGGAACACTGACAGCGAACGCTCGAGCGCTTGGCGGGCAATGCGGAGACAACATTGTGCAGCGCAACGCGTATGCATCTCATGCCATCTCTGTCCTACCCTTTCGTAGTCCACTTCCCAAAGACATAGTTAGCCCCAATCGAACATTGCTGTTGACCGGGTCATCGCGTGCAATCGAAGCATTCGGCATGACTGAGGGACTGCAGTAGACAATTGATCACCCCTCACTCGGCTTCACCACCACCGTACACGTCGTCCCCGCCGCCAGCAAAAAACCTTCCGGCACTTCATCGATGTGAATCCGCACCGGCACCCGCTGCGCCAGGCGCACCCAGTTGAAGGTCGGGTTGACATCGGCAATCAGCTCGCGGCTCTGCGGGTTGTCGCGGTCGTAGATGCCGCGGGCGATGCTCTCCACATGGCCCTTGATACGCTCGCCGCTCATCATCTGCAGCTCGGCCTGGTCGCCGACCTTCACGTGCGGCAGCTTGGTCTCTTCAAAGAACCCATACACCCAGAACGACTGCTCATCGACCACCGCCATCACCGCTTCACCGGTGCGCGCGTAGTCGCCCTTGTGGATGTTGAGGTTGGTCACATAGCCATCCACCGTGGCGACGATATGCGTGCGTTTGAGGTTCAGCTCGGCTGCCGCCAACTCGGCCTGGGCCTGTTGGTAATCAGCCAGGGCGGCGTTGGCGATGTTGCTGGCGTCGTCGCGGTTTTCCTTGGAGATCACCAGGTTGTCCATGTCGGCGCGGCGCCGGGCGTTGACCTTGCGCATCTCCCACGTGGCCTTGCGCGAGGCGACCAGCGCCTTGGCCTGGTCGACGGCCAGCTGATAGTGCTCGGGGTCGACCTGGATCAACACGTCGCCCTTCTTGACCCGCTGGTTGTCCTTGACCGGTACGTCCACCACATAACCGGGTACGTCGGCGGCCACGTTGATGATGTCGGCCCTCACGCGGCCGTCACGGGTCCAGGGCGTGGTCATGTAGTGCAGCCACAACTGGCGACCGATCACCACGGCAGCGGTCAGCACCAGCAAGGTGGCGATCAGGCTGAAGAACTTTTTCATCGAGGGATTCTCACCAGTAGATCGACAGCGCCAGGGCGCCGAACAGGCAGACGAACAGGGAAAGGCGCAACAGCGCCGGGTGCCAGAAGAAGCGGTAGCCGTCATGGCTGGCGATGAAGCGGTCCAGCCCCCAGGCCAGGCCCAGGGCGAACAGGAACATCAAGGTCATGGTGGGCATGTACACGCCATGGAAGGCGATCTCACGAGGCATGGTGCAATCCTTTCGCCGGTGCCAGCGGCGACTGTGGGTCGAGCAGGGAGGAACGGATGAAGTGCAGGTAGCTTTGCGCGCGGCGCAGCACCGAGGTATCGAAGTGCCGGGCGAAGGGTTCGTCGGTGGCCTGCACGCGGCTGATGGCATGGTCGACCGCTACCAGGGCGCGTTCGTGGTTGCTGGCGCTGGGCTGCAGGAACAACCGCGCCAGGGCGCGGCCCATGACGCGGATGGCCTGGCGCCACGGCTGCGACTCGGCATACGCCGGGTGGATCGGCGCGCGGGCCTGCTCCTTGCGCAGCTCGATGATCGCGTGGCCGATTTCCAGCACAGCGAACATCCAGCCCATCAGCTCGCTTTGTACCTGCGGCTTGCCGGCGGCCAGGCCATAGGCCTGGTGCAGCAGGTCGCGGGTGCGGCTTTCGAAGGCCGAGCCCAGGCCACGCAGGCGACCGCTGATGGCGAACAACACCTGCTCGCGCAGTTCCTGCTCCAGGCGGCTCCACAACCAGCGGCTGTTGGGCGGCAGGATGATCGCACCGGCCGCAGCGCAGACGAACATGCCGATGACCATGCCGATGTAGTCGTTGATGAAGGTGTAGGGGTCGTACACGGTCAGGTTGTTGGGCACCGAACCGATGGCGAAGAACACCAGCAGGCCCAGGCCATAGCCCGCGTATGCCGGGCGTGAGGCGAGGAACGCGCCGAGCACGAACACCGGCGCCAGGACCATGCACAGCAGCGCGAAGCCGTCGATCCAGGGGAACACGAAGAAGGTTTCGAAGAAGCCGACGAAGGCGCCGATCGCCGTGCCGCAGGCCATCTGGAACGACATGCGCTTGGGGTTCGGCGATGCTGCCGACAAACCCACGGTCACCGTGGCGATCAGGGTCATCATGGCGCCACTGGGCCAGTCGCTGAGCAGCCAGTAGCTGCCCAACAGCAACAGTACCGCCGAGGCGCGCACGCCGGCGGCCAGCGATACCAGCCAGCTGGTCTGGGCTACGTAAGGCTCGTCCCACTGTTCGCGCTCGTGCGTGTGCGCGGCCAGGGAAGCGTGGGTTTCGGCGTAGCTGTACATCTCGTCGATGAAGCGATAAAGCAGCTCGAAGGCGGTATGGAAGTCGAGCAGGTCGGACTCGCGGGGCTCGGTTTGCAGGTACTCGGCACGCAGGCTGCGGACCTGAGATTGCAGGCCCTCCTTATAGGCCGCCAGCTCCAGGGTGAGGCGCAGCGCGTCGGCGTCGGTCAGCGCCCGGCCAACATACGGCTGTAGCAGTTCGACCAAGGTGTTCAAGCCAGGCTCGATGGCCCCGACGATCTGCAGCGGCCCCCGGGCGCGCAAGCGCTCCAGCAAGCGGTGCAAGGCGTTGAAGCGCGTGGTGATGGCCATGAACTCGCTGTTCATGCGTACCAGCCGGCCAGAGCGCCTGCGCATGTGCGGGTCCTCGAAGGCGGTGACGTTGCGCAGGCTTTCCAACCCGACCGCTTCGGCGACGAAACGCACGTTGCTGGTTTCGAAGCGATCGCGCTGGCTGTCACCGCGCAGGGCTTCGACCACCACCCCGGCGAACACGCCGAAGCGCTGGTACAAGGCGTTGCGCATGGCGGCGCTGGCCGACTGCGGCAGGATCGCAGCGCTGACGAAGGTCGAGACCAGAATGCCCAGGGCGATCTCCAGCACCCGCCACACCGCTGCCATGAACGCCTGGTCGGGGTGCTCCAGAACCGGCAGGCCGATCATCGCCGCCGTGTAGCCGGCCAGTACGAAACCATAGGCGCGGAACGTGCGGTAGCGCATGGCACCCGCCGAACAAAGGCCCACCCACAGCGCCAGGCTGGGCAGGAACAGCTCGGTGTTCTGCGGGAAGACGGCGATCAGCGCGACCATCATCGCCGAGCCGGCCAGGGTGCCAAGCACCCGGTAGAAGCTCTTGGCGAACACATGGCCGCTTTGCGGCTGCATGACGATGAACACGGTGATCATGGCGGTGCGCGGTTGCGGCAGTTCCAGGCGCATGGCCAGCCACAGGGTGATGAACGCGGCGGCCAGTACCTTGAAGATGTAGACCCAGGTCACCCCATCGGTACGCGCCCAGGCAAAGAAGCCCCGGCGCCATTCCAGGCTGTGCAGCCAGCGCAGCGGCAGGCTCGATGTGCTCATTCGGCGTGGTCCGCCTTGCGGTCGAATAGGGCCAGGGTGGCCGGGGTTTTCGGCGCGGCCTGGCGCTCGTCATCAGGCACGTCCTTGCCGGCCTGCAGGCCACCGCCCAACGCGGTCACCAGCTCGGCATGGGCGACCAGGCGCGCGGCCTGCACCTGCTGTTGCACCTGCTGCTGGCGGAACAGCAAGGTCTGCGCGTTGAGCACGTTGAGGTAGTCGGTGAGGCCGCGCTGGAAGGCGACCATGGCGATGTCGTAGGTTTTCTGTGCGGCGGCCACCGACTCGGCAGCGAAGTGCGACTGCTCCTTCATCGACTCACGGCGGATCAACTGGTCGGAGATGTTCTTCAGCGCGCCGATCACCGTCTGGTTATAGCGCGCCACAGCCACGTCATAGCCCGCCGAAGCCACGCCCAGCTGCGAGCGCAGGCGGCCGCCGTCGAAGATCGGCAGGCTGATGGCCGGCCCGACGTTGTAGTTGAATTTGCGCCCGGTGAGGAATTCCAGCGGCCCGCCGCCGGTGGCCATGAAACCGAGGCTGCCGACCAGGTCGACATTGGGGAAGAAGCCGGCGTGGGCGACGTTGATGCCGCGGGCCTGGGCGGCCACCTGCCAGCGGCTGGCGACCACGTCGGGGCGCTGGCCTACCAGCTCGGCTGGCAGGGCCGACGGCAGTTTCAGCGGTGCTGCGAGGGCCAGCCTGGGGCGTTGGATCTGCGCGCCGTCGCCTGGGCCTTTGCCCGCCAGCGCTGCCAGCTGGTTGCGGGTCAGGGCGATTTCTTCGTCCAGGCTGTCGAGCTGGCGGTGGGTTTCGGGCAGCGGCGCTTCGGCCTGGCTGACCTCGAAATGGGTACCGATGCCGCCGTCGAGGCGGCGTTTGGCCAGGGCCAGGATCTGTTCCTGCTGCTCGAGTTCGGCCTTGACGATGTCGCGCTGGGCAAAGTGCAAGCTCAGCTGGATATAGGCGCGCACCACGTTGTTCTGCAGTTCCAACTGCGCTTGGCGCGCTTCGGCGACACTCATGTGTGCCTGGTCCACGGCCTGCTCACTGGCGTTGCGCTCGCGGCCCCAGAGGTCGAGGGCATAGCTGAAGCCAATGGCGGCGTTGTTGTCCCAGGTATTGGCGCCCGACAGCGCGCCGGGGCCGTAGAACTGGTCTTCGGGCCAGTTATGGCGCTTGAGCGTTGCCTGGCCGTTGGCCTGGAGTTTTTCCGCCGACTCGACCACACCCGCCATGGCCTTGGCTTCACGCACCCGCGCCGCAGCCATGGCCAGGCTGGGGCTGCCGGCCACTGTCAGGGCAAGCCAGCGGTCCAGCTGCGGGTCGCCATAGGCGTGCCACCACTGCTGATCGGGCCAGTGGGCATCGGTGGCGGCTTCGCGAATGGCCGCATCAGTGGTCAAGGTATTGGCTGGCAGCGTCTTGCTTTGCGGGGCAATACCCCAGGTTCCGATACAGCCGCTCAAGGTGAGGCTAAGGGCACAGGCACTGAACGCTTGAAGCGTTCTGATGATGCGACGCG
>Ga0213822_1001100_pt1 | contig 16493 bp, 6 predicted proteins | sample MC6MC0908MG_FD_179872 | JGI IMG/M metagenome (GOLD analysis project Ga0213822, IMG submission 179872) | Enriched soil aggregate microbial communities from Iowa State University, Ames, United States - MC6-MC0908-MG | ecosystem: Environmental > Terrestrial > Soil > Unclassified | place: USA: Iowa...
TTGCTCAGTGACGGTGCGCTCACCGCCCGCATTTCAGCGCAATTGCTGAATCAGGCGGGATTGCTGTCCTCGGCCGGACTGCTGACCCTCAACGCGGCGAGCCTGGACAACCGTCAGAGCGGCGTTGTCACCACAACCCAGGCCGCCAGCCTCAATGTAGGCAAGTTGGATAACCGCGGCGGTGAGCTGTCGAGCCAGGGTGTCCTGGCGCTGGCCGGCACCGAGCTGGACAACAGCAACAGCGGCAAAGTAATTGCCTACGGTGATCTGCGCCTGACCTTGGAACGCCTGACCAACCAGAGCCAAGGGTTGATCTCCACCCGAGGCGCCCTGGCTGTCAATGCCGGGCAACTGGACAACCGCCAGGGCTCGCTTTATGCCCGGCAAGGGATGAACCTGGACCTGCGCGGGCAACTGCTCAACGCCCAAGGCAGCCTCAAAAGCGACGCCACCGCCAGTGTCAAAGCCGCCGGGATCACTAACGATGCGGGCCAGTTGACCAGCATCGGTGCGTTGAGCATCGACAGCGCCGCGACCCTGAGCAACCTGGGTGGCAGCCTGATCAGCGGTGACACGCTGTTGCTGAAGGCCGGTCAGGTGAACAACACCTCCGGTCGCATCGCCAGTGCCAAGGCCCTGAATGCCAGCGTCACCGGGCTGGAGCAACAGAATGGCCAATTGGTCAGCAACACCAGCCTTTCCCTCGACCTCAACCATGGGCAATTGAACAACCAGGGCGGGCTGATCAGCACCCCCGGCGCGCTGCTGTTGAACAACCTCGCCGCCGTGGACAACCGCGAGGGTGAGATCTCCAGCGACAAAGCCTTCAGCCTGAATGCAAACAGCCTGGACAACAGCGCCGGCAAGGTCGTCAGCAAGCAGGGCCTCAACCTGACCATTGCCCAGGCGTTGAACAACGCCCAAGGATTGGTCTCGGCCAATGGCGTTGCCGTGCGCGCCGCCAGCCTGGACAACAGCAGCGGCACCTTGAGCAGCGACGCCGACCTGAGCGTGAACGTCGACGCAACGTTGACCAACCTGGAGGGCGAAATTTCCAGCGCCGGCCTGACTCGGCTCAACGCGATGACCCTGAACAACCGCAACGGTCAGGTACTGGGCGATAACGCCTTGAACATCAGCCTTGGCGGCGCGCTGGACAACCGCGAGGGCGTGCTCGGTTCGGGCAAGGTCGTGGACATCCAGGCCGCGAGCCTGAACAACGGCAACGCCGGTCAGGTGATCAGCGACGGCAGCCTGAGCGCACGCATCAGCGGCCTGCTGGACAACCAGAGCCAGGGCGAAGTGATCGCCAAGGGCGCACTTGACCTGCAAACCGGTAGCCTCGACAACCGTGGCGGTCGTCTCACCGGGGTCGACCTGCTGACCGTGCGCAGCGATTCCCTCGACAACCGTGGCGGCAACATCCGCGCCGACAAAGCGTTGCAACTGACGGTCGCGCAACTGGACAACCGTAACAACGGGATCATCACCGGCAAGGCCGGCGTCGGTGTCGAAGTCACGCGGCTGGACAACCGCGGAGGCCTGCTGAGCAGCGTCGGCCCGCTGAACTTGAAGGCCAATGAGGTGCAAAATGCCCTTGGCCGCATCTCCAGCCAAACTGACCTCACCGCGCTGATCGATACCCTGCAACAGCAGGGCGGCGCATTGGTATCTCAGGGCAACCTGAGCCTGACCGGCAGCGTTCTGGATAACCGCAACGGTGGCTTGGTCGGCACCACAAAAGCGCTGGATTTGCAGGTTGGGCAGGTCGATAACCAGGCGGGCGAACTGTCCGCAGGGCTGGACGCCAAGGTTGGCGCTCAACGCCTGGACAACAGCGACGGCGGCAAACTGATTGCCGGCAGCGCGCTTGAATTGAAAGTTGCGCAACTGATCAACCAGACCAAGGGACTGATCCACGCCCAAGGCCGCCTCATGCTCACGGGCAATACGCTGGACAACAGCGGTGGCGCGCTCAGTAGCCTGAATGCTTTGGTGATCACACTCGACAACGCATTGTTGAATAACAAAGGCCTGATCAGCAGCGAAGGTGAACTGACCGTCAACGCCGGCAGCCTCGATAACACCGCCGGCAGCCTCGGCAGCGCCGGCGCATTGTCGATTGTCAGCCAGGGTGGGCTGATCAACCAGGGCGGCTCCATCAGCACCGACGCTGGCCTGAGCCTCAAAAGCGCCAGCCTGGACAATAGCCAGAAAGGCCTGGTCTCGAGCAGCGCCGCCACCCAAGTCAGCACCGGCGCTCTCAACAACAGCCAGGGCGGGCGCCTGACCTCGGGCAACACCCTCGAACTCACTGCCACCCAAGTGAATAACGCCGCCGGCCGTATCGCCAGCAGCCAGGCTCTGACTGCATCTGTCACCGGGCTGGATCAACAGCAAGGAGAGTTGTTCAGCAACACCAGCGTCAGCCTGGACATGAACCAGGGCCAGTTGAACAACCAGGGCGGCCTGATCAACGCCCCGGGCCTGTTGCTGCTGAGCAATCTCAAGGACGTCAACAACCAGGGCGGTGAAATTTCCAGCCGGCTAGCGTTCACCCTGGCGGCGCGGAATCTCGATAACAGCGGCGGCAAACTGCTCAGCAACCAAGGCCTGGTCCTGAGGACAGCCCAGGCCCTGAACAACGCCAAAGGGATCATCTCGGCCGCGTCCGTGGACAGCCACAGCGCCAGCCTGGATAACAGCGATGGCTTGATCAGCAGTCTCGATCAGCTCGATTTGAACGTAGATACCCTGCTCGACAACCAGCGCGGTTCGCTGATCGCCGATGGCGCGCTGGTATTGAACGCTGATCGCCTGGACAACCGCGCTGCCAGCATCGCCGGCAAGGCCGGGCTCGACGTCACCGTCACCGCGCTGGACAACCGTCAAGGCACGCTGGTCAGCACCACGGACCTGACGTTGCAAGCGTCGAGCCTGGACAACCGCCAGGCCGGTTTGATCGGTGCTACAAAAGCGCTGGATATCAACGTTGACGACCTCGACAACCGCGGCGGCGAGCTGAGCGGTAGCACCGACGTCACACTGGTGAGCAAAAACCTCGATAACAGCGACAGTGGCCAGGTATTCGCTGGGCAGGCGCTGAAGCTCACCGTGGACAAGCTGCTCAACCGAACCAAAGGCTTGCTCAGTGCCAAGACGCAATTGAGCCTTGAGGGCGTTTCCCTGGACAACAGCGGCGGCTATCTGGTCAGCCAGCAGAACCAACGCATCGACCTCAGTGGCGACCTGATCAACACCCAGGGTCAAATCAGCAGCGAAGGCACCCTGGACGTCAGCGCCGCCAACCTGACCAACAGCGGCGGCAGCTTGTCCAGCGCGACGAACCTCACCGTTAAAAGCCTGGGCCGCCTCGACAACCAGGGCGGCGAACTGGTGACCGACGGCGCGTTGTCGCTCAGCAGCACGGCCCTAGACAACCGTCAGCAAGGCAGTATCAGCGGCAAAGGCGCGGTCAACGTCACCACCGGCGCGTTCGACAACAGCCAGAACGGACGCCTCAACAGTGGCAGCACGCTGAACCTCAATGCGGCCCAGGTCACCAACCAGGACGGCGGCCGCATCGGCAGCCAGGGCGCACTGACTGCCTCGGTTTCCGGCCTGGATCAACAGGGCGGCCAGCTGTTCAGCAACACCTCGCTGAGCCTGGACATGAACAACGGCCAGCTCAACAACCAGAACGGCCTGATCAACGCCCCCGGTACGTTGCTGCTGAAAAACCTCAACGGCGTGAACAACCAGGGCGGTGAAATTTCCAGCGCTCAAGCCTTCACTCTGACGGCGCAAAACCTCAACAACGACGGTGGCCGGTTGCTCAGCAACCAAGGCCTGACCTTACGCGTCGTCCAGGCGCTCAACAACGTCAAAGGCCTGATCGGCGCGGCCAGCGTCGATACCGTTGCGCAAAGCCTGAACAACAACGGCGGCACCCTGACCAGTCGTGGCAAGCTCGACCTGACGGTTGGCCAACAATTAGACAACCAGGCCCAAGGCCTGATCAGCGCTGCGCAGTTGCTGACACTCAACAGCGGCAATTTGAACAACCAGGGTGGCAGCGTGCTGGCGGGCGGTGCATTGGTCCTCAACGCCATGGCCCTGAACAACAGCGCCAACGGCCTGATCAATGCCCAATCCAGACTCACCCTCGGCGCCGATTCGTTGGACTCCAGCGACGGCGGCGAAGTGTCGGCCAAAGGCGATCTGAACCTGACCCTGGCCGCGCTCAGCCAAAACGGTGGACGTCTATTGGGTGAACAAGCCGTGACGCTGAACCTCGGCGGTCATGACCTGAACAATCGCAACGGCCTGATCACCGCCAAAGGTTTGCTGACCGTCAACGGCCTGCGCAACCTTGATAACCAGGGTGGCGAAATCTCCAGCAGCCAGAGCTTCAACCTCAGCGGCCAGACGATCGATAACAGCGGCGGCAAGCTGATCAGCAGTCAGAACCTGAGCCTTGATGGCGATAGCCTGGTCAACCAGAACGGCTTGATCTCTGGATGGCAAGGGCTGCAGGTCAACGGCTCCAATCTCGACAACCGCAACAACGGCACGCTTTCCAGCCGCAATGGAGACGTCGGCGTCACCCTCAGCGGGGCACTGCTCAACAGCGCTGCCGGTGCCCTGGTCGGCCAGAAAAAACTCACTGTCAGCGCCGCCAGCCTGGATAACCGGGGCGGGATTCTTTCCAGCAGTGGCGACCAGACCCTGACCGTCACTGGCGGTTTGCTGAACAACGCCCAAGGCGGCTTGATCGACAGCGGCGCCATTCTGGTCATGGACGCCATGACCCTGGGCAACGTCAGCGGCACCCTCAATGCACAACAAGCCCTGAGCTTCACCGGCACCAGCCTGGACAACAGCGGCGGCAACCTGATCGGCAACGCCGCCGTGACCCTGGACTTGCTCGGCGCCCTGACCAACATCAGTGGCAAGATCGCCAGCGTCGGCCCGCTGCGGGTCGAGCGCGCCACGCAGATCAACAACCAGGGCGGCCAGATCGCCAGCCAAGGCCTGTTGACCTTGCTCACCAGTGGCTTGGACAACCGCAATCGCGGCACCGTCGCGGCCAATGATTTGTTGGTCCTGAATACCTCCGGCACCGTCCAGAATGATGCCGATGGCTTGATCTACAGCCAGAACGGCGGCGTGGAAATCGACGCAGCCAGTCTTTCCAACGGCAAGGGTGTGGTGCAAAGCCAAGGAGGGTTGAAACTCACTGTCGATACGGACATCGATAACCAGAGCGGTCGAATCCAAGCCAAGGCCGGCGATGTGAGCGTAACGGGCCGCCATTTCGATAACCGTGGCGGCGTGCTCGCCAGCCTGCAAGGGATGCTTACCACCCAACTGACCGGCGTGCTGAAAAACGGCTACGACCTGAACAACAACCGCCAGGGCGGCATCACCCAGGCCCAGCGCCTGAACCTGACCGCACGCGGCGGCCTCGACAACTACGGCGGGCGCATCTCCGCACAGACCGGCGACGCCACCGTCACCACCGGCAATTTCGACAACCGCAACGGCGGCCTCTATGCCAAAGGCAAGGTCAACGTCAGCGCCAACGATTTCGACAACAGTGGCGACAACGACGGCCAGATCGCCGGCAGCCAGATCGACCTGGACCTCACCGGCGCGTTGAACAACCGCCAGGGGATTATCGAGAGTGACAGCACCCTGGCGATCAAGGCCGCGAGCCTGGATAACCAGACCGGGCAGTTGCGTGCCTTGGGTGGGAGCGGTACGACCAACTTTCAGATTGGCGGCCTGTTCGATAACCGCAATGGCACGCTGGAGACCGCCAACAATGGCCTGATCCTCAACGCCACCAACTTCCAGAACCTGGGCGGCAGTCTGTTGCATGTGGGCAGCGGCGACTTTGATATCTCCACCGCCAACCTCACCAACGCCGGCGGCAGCCTCGTCACCCGTGGCGGGTTGACGCTGACTGCCAAAAACTGGACCAACAGCAGCGTCATCCAGGCCGGGCGACTGACCGTCAATGTGGACAACCTGACACAGACCGGGACTGGGCAGTTGCTGGCTTCTACCAGCCTGGAGGGGAATGGGGAAAATTGGAGTAATGATGGGCTGATTGCCAGTGATGGTTCGATCAGTCTGGTGTTGGGAGGGAGTTATGGTGGCAACGGGCGCTACAGCAGCCAGGGCAACCTGGCCCTGAGCGTAGCCTCCATGAATCTGGGCAGCACGGGCAGCGTTGCCAGCGGGGCAGACGCCACGCTCAAGATCAATGGGCAACTCAACAACTACGGCCGCATGACTGCCGCCTCCGCCCTGACCGTCAATGCCGGCTCAATCAACAACTACGGGACGCTGGGCAGCGGCGGCAACCTGCGCCTGGTCGCGTCCAGCCTGCTCAACCAGAACGGCTTGATCTTCAGCGGCGCGGACATGGCGTTGCGCGTCAACGACTTCACCAACCGTTTTGCCGACGTCTATGGCACGGGCAATATCAGCATCAGTCGCGATGACAGCGACGCCCGGAGCGCTTCGATTGCCAATATCTCGGCATCGATTGAAAGCGGCGGCGACTTGAACCTGGCGGCGGATCGTATCGAGAACCGCAAGGATGTGTTCGAGGCTACGGGTGGGTTCGTATCAGGTGCTATCGGGGTTCAGTGTTATTCGTGTTCTTCGTTTGATGGCTTTCAACCGCACTTTCCCGGGTACTTGGTTTGGGTTGAGAACTACCACTCACAAATTGTCCAGGACTCGGCATCCGCCAGTATGGCCGCAGGTCGAAATTTTACGGGCAACGGTCGAGAGCTGCTCAACAACGCCTCGACCATCAGCGCAGGTAACGACCTGACGTTGAATCTGCAGAGCTTCTCCAACCAGGGCGCGGCGGTGGGCGATTACACCGTGCGACGCTCTCTCTCGGCCCCTGAGGATTTGTCTCGGTGGCGACAAATCATGGATTACAACGCCGCCAATGACCCTTCCTATGACTCGGGAGCTGCCGGGTATCGGGATGGTGATTTTATCAGCCCGAATTTGCATGTATGGAACAGCCAGGGCGTCGAGTCCATCTCCCGTGTAGGGGGGCGCCTCGCTGGGGGCGAAGCGATGCGTTTCTTCAATTTCGGCGGAATATGGGCAGAGTTTGACGGTGGGCATTACAGTTTTACCCCTGCTCATTACAGCAACGGCGTGAGCACCGACGCCCCCGCTTTCGTCAAGAACGGCGCCTTCTTCGAAAACACCATCACCTACGATGGCCCCTCGAACTTCGCCAGTGCCGTCGTACAGGCCGGCGGAACGGTGCACATCGATGCAGCCCAGAACCTCACCAACAGTGTCGTTCGTGAAGGCGTCACTCTAAATGGCGGTGCCTCCAAAGTAGGCTCGACCCAACTCAGCGGCCAGGTGACACCGGCGGTCATACAGATCAATGGACAACTCCCACCCAACCTCGCGCAACAGCAGCTCAACCCGCTGACCCTGCCGGGCTTTAGCTTGCCTTCCGGGCAGAATGGTCTGTTTCGCTTGAGCGGCCAAAGTGGCTCCGCCCAAGAGGCGACCCAGGCCAACAGCGCGCCGCAAAGCTGGAGCATGGGCAGCAATTCCATCAGCACCGCTCAGCGACAACAGGACCTGCCGGATACCCAGGCTCGCAGCGTGCAGATAGGTGAGGCTGCGCAACTGGTCACGGCCGACCGGCAGCTGACTCAAGTCACTCGCCAAGCCACCGACAGCGACGTGAATACCCGCACGCTTGATGCAAGCGCGCCTATCGAAAACGGCGGCCATTCCCTGCCAATGCCGAGCCGCAACAGCGGCACGGGCGTTGCGACCCAAGTGGAAAGGATCAATATCACGGGCGCCAGCCTGATCCCAACCGCCCAGGTCGTCCCGACGGTGGGCAATGCGGTTGCTACCCCAGCGTCCAGCCAGACAGTGGCGCGGGTCCAAGGTGTGCCGGATACCTCGTTCAAATCCAATCCACAGAAATACCTGATCGAAACCAACCCCGTGCTCACTGAACTCAAGTCGTTCATGAGCTCGGACTACTTGCTGGGCGAACTCAACTACGACCCCGACCAGAGCGCCAAGCGCCTGGGTGACGGCCTCTACGAACAACGCTTGATCCAGCAAGCGGTAGTCGCCCGCACCGGCCAACGCTTCATCGACGGCCAGACCAGCGATGAAGGGATGTTCAAGTACCTGATGGACAACGCCATCGCCAGCAAACAGGAGCTTGGTTTGTCGGTGGGCGTGACGCTGACTTCGGAACAAGTCGCGGCGCTGACCCATGACATTGTCTGGTTGGAAGAGCATGAGGTGAATGGCGAGAAAGTGCTGGTGCCGGTGTTGTACATGGCCCAGGTGAATAATCGTTTGGCGCCGAACGGGGCGTTGATTCAGGGGGCGGATGTCAAGCTGATTGCTGGTCAGGATCTCAAGAACTCCGGCACTTTGCGGGCAACCCATAACCTTGATGCCTCCGCCAGTAATGACATCGTTAACAGCGGGCTGATCGAAGCTGGGGAGCGCTTGGATCTGTTGGCAGGGAATAACATTGTCAACAAGGCTGGGGGGGTTATTGCGGGGCGGGATGTGAGCCTGACCACAACCCGTGGTGATGTGATTAACGAGCGCTCGATTAGCGCGACGGGTGACAACACGCATTTGCACCTGGAGTACGTCGACAGTGCCGCACGTATCGAGGCCGCAAATGATCTGAGTATCAAAGCTGGCCGTGACTTCGTGAGTACCGGCGGTGTGCTGGAAAGTGAGCGAGATACGACCATCAGCGCGGGTCGCGATGTCAGTATTGCCACGGTGGAACAGCGTAATAGCTCAAATCTCGGGAAGCAAAGTTCCAGTATTACCCAGCATGGTTCCACGCTCGATGTAGGGCGGGACCTGACGGTTAGTGCGGGGCGAGACCTTAGCGCAGTTGCTAGCCAAATCGACGCCAAACGTGACGTCAGCATGAGTGCAGCGGGCGATCTGACATTGGCTTCAGCGGCGGATGAACAGCACGTCTATAGCCGCAGCAAAAGAGTTACTAGTCAGGAGGATCATGTCACTCAGGTTAGTACCGCGCTGACGGCGGGTGGGAATGTGACCCTGAACGCCGGAAAAGACTTGGAGCTGATTGCGAGTCGGGTAAGTGCCGGGGATGAGGCTTATCTGTATGCAGGCGATAACGTAAATCTGGAGACAGCAGACAACACTGACTATTCCTACTACTCGAAAACCAAGAAGGGATCGCTTGGCAAGAAAAAGTCGACGATGACTGAAACCGAAAGCGTCGTGTCAGTAAGTTCGAGTGTCGAGGCAGGGAAAAAGCTGGCGATTTCTGCCGGCCAGGATTTCAACGCTACTGGCGCCAAGCTGAACAGCGATGGGACATTGCTCGCTACCGCTGGCCGCGACATTAATCTTGATGCCGCCGAAAACTATGCGAGCCAGGCGAGCGCTTCCTCCAAGAAGGGATGGACCTCTAGCAAGTCGAGTGCCTCGGAAGTTACCCAAACTCGCTTGAACGGTACTGAGCTGGTCGCGAAAAACATCGAGCTGAAGGCTGACAATGACATCTCGCTGACGGCTGCTGCGTTGCGCGCCGAAGAAACGGTAAAACTCACCGCTGGCAACGACGTATTGATTGGTGCTGGTGAGGAAACCCAGACATCCACTCAATCGAAAAGCTCAGGCAAGACGAGTGCAACGTTCTCAGGCTTACTGACTTCCACGCAAAAGTCCCAACAGAGACAAACGACATCAACCCAAAGCGTCGGCAGTGATATCAGTGGCGGCAGCATTCAAATTGAGAGTGAGCGCGACACGCTCATTGGGGGCAGTACGCTTGTAGCCGACAATAGCATCAGCGTCGATGCTGGTCGCGATCTCAAAATCACCAGCGCTGAAAGCACCGAGTCATCAAGTTCAAAATCCGGCAGTAAAAAAATCGGCGAAATCGGCTCTTGGTGGCAGGGAGCGACGGGGATCGTTAAACAGAAAGAGGCCGAGCAATACACCGCGACACGCCAGTCGGGCAGTCAAATTGCGTCGTTGGGCGGCAATATTAGCCTCACGGCAGGCGACCACTACACTCAAACAGCCAGCCAGTTGGTCACGCCTCAGGGTGATGTCAACATCACTGCGAAAGCTGTCCAAATTGAGGCTGGTTTCGACTCTCTAAACTCCAATAAAACTGCCAGTACCAGCCGCACGGCAGTCGGTGGCTCCGTAAGTATTCCGCTGCTTGATGCGTTGAAGGGTATCCAGCAGATGGGCGAAGCAGCACAAAAAACCAGTGATGATCGGATGGTCGCATTGGCTGCTGTGAATGCGGCAATGAGTGCCAACCAAGCTTTGGAAGCCGGTCAGGCATTGATGAAGGACCCGACAACTGGCATCAAGATCAGCGCTAGCCTCAGTGACAGTCGGAGTCGCAATGAAAGTAATCAAAGCGGCCGAAACGTCGTAGGGAGTGATGTAGTAGCGGGTGGCGATATCAAAATCGTTGCTGCTGGCAATGGCGCTAATAGTGATATCAACGTTATAGGGAGCCGGATCGATGGAGGCGGCGATGTAAGCCTCAAGGCCGATGGTGAAGTCAACCTGCTGTCGGCGCAGAACACAGCGCATCAGCAAAGCACCAACAGCAACTCTGGTTGGAGTGTCGGGGTTGGATTCAGCTTCGGTGGCTCACAAAACGGCTTTTCTTTGGATTTGGCGGCCAATGCTGGGCGAGGCAACGCTGATGGTGACGACGTTACTCAAACCAATACGTATATCAAGGGAGGCGATAGCGTCAGTCTGGAAAGTGGTGGGGATACCAATATCAAAGGTGGTGTCGTCTCTGCTGAGCAAGTCAAGGTCAACGTGGGTGGTGATCTAAATATTGAGAGCTTGCAGGACACCAGCACCTACACCTCAAAACAACAAAGTGCAAACATCGGCGTAAGCATCTGCGTGCCACCGTTCTGTTACGGCGCCAGTAGTGTCAGTGGCGGCTTCGCATCGCAAAACATGCACAGCGAATACGCCAGTGTCAGCGAGCAATCAGGCATCAAGGCGGGGGATGGTGGCTTCCAAGTAGATGTCGCTGGCAACACCGATCTTAAGGGCGCTGTTATCGCCAGTACCGATAAAGCGGTAGCTGACGGCAAAAACACCCTGAGCACCGCGACACTGACCAGTTCTGACATCAAGAACAAAGCAGAGTATGACGCCAGCAGTATTAACCTGAGCGGTGGTTACGGCGGCAACATGGGCCGTGATGGAGATGGCAATACCAGCGCCACGGCTAACCCAAATGGTCCAAACGTACCTAATAAAGGTGGGGTAAGCGTTTCCACTCCGGTTGTGCTCTTTGCCGGTGACAGCTCAAGTAGCACCACTCACAGCGGGATCAGCGGCGCAGCCGTCACCATCACCGATACCGTGAAACAACAAGCGTTGACTGGTCAGACAGCCGAACAGACAGTCGCCGCGATCAATACCGATGTCTCAAGCGATCGTGATGGTAGCAACAAGCTCAAACCGATTTTCGATGCGCAAGAAATTGGTACGGACTTTGAAATCGTCGGAAAGTTTGTGCAGAACGTTTCTCAGTACATCGAGAGTCGTGCGCGGGAAATTGATGAGAAGAAGGTTCAGGCCAATAAAGAAAAGATCGCGGCTAATGATGAGAGCTTATCTACCGCTGAGCGAATAGCCCACCACGAGAATTACCTGCTGCTCAATCAGCAGATCAAGGAGATTGACGACAACTGGGGGGCCGGTGGTACTTACCGGCAAATCGCAACGGCCCTGGTCGCGGGGATCAGTGGCAACGTGTCTGGCAGCAGCGCGCAGTTTGCGCAAAACATGGTGGTCAATTACGTCCAGCAGCAAGGTTCGGCCTACATTGGCGATCTGGTGAAAAAAGGACTGAAGGAAGGCAGTCCCGAGCATGCAGCCCTCCACGCGATCCTTGGTTGTGCCGGCGCTGCGGCCAGCAACCAGAGCTGCTCGGCTGGTGCCTTGGGCGGTTCCGCCGCCAGCGTGCTGGCCGGACTGTTCGACGACGCCGATCCGAACGAAACCGCATCGCAACGAGAAGCTAAACGCAACATTATCACCAGCCTCGTGACCGGCATTGCGGTCATGAGTAACCCGAACGGGGCGGCTACTGCGAATAACGCTGCTACGGCGAACGTCGATAACAACTGGTTGGCGACGCAGCAGTATGTGCAGGCGAAGAAAGAGATTGATGCCGAGCCTAATCTGATCAAAAAACTGGCGATTGCAGGAAAGTGGCAGGTCACTTCTCTACGGCAGGATTTGCTGACCAGCTCGGGAGTTCTCAAAGGTTTCACGGACGGGATGGCCGGAGCGGGTCTCGGAACGCTGGACAGCGCGGTCATGTTCTTGAGGGACCCGATGGAGAGCTGGGAAGCCGTTTCGGAGTTTGCATCCTCCGAAGAGGCTAGGGCGCTCTTGGGTGATGCCGTCGCCGCTGCGTTCAAGTCCCAAATTGATCAGATCGGAACGGCGGTCGTCGAGGGAGGGGATGCAAACGCAGAAAATCTGGGTAACCAGATGGGGCAGGCTGTGGCGCTTGTCGTGCAATTGATGATAGGTGGAGGGAGTGGTTCCGCCGAAAGCGCGTTGGCCCTCTCCAGGTTTGGGATTGACGTTTCGGTCAATACCGTGAAGAGGGTTGGGGCGTCGGTTGATATCGACGTCATCAAGACTAAGATCAGCAAGCTGGAGGATTTGACGCCGGATTCGGATGTGCCGGATCTTGAACCGCCGAAGCCGGTAACTCCGCCAAAGATTACAGATCCATCAGATTTCATAGATCTACTTTCGGATGAGTCTAAGAAGCACATTCTGTACGGTGACGGGCCGGGAAGCGGCGGTCATCTGTGGCCAGGACAACCAGGGAAAACAGTCTTCCCAGAAAGCTGGTCTGCGGAGAAAATTATTCATGAGGTGAGTGATATTCTGACTTCGCCAGATACAAAATGGTATGCGCAGACCGGAACGGGGGGCTTGTATATGAAAAATGGAGATCCTGCGAAATGGGTTTCTTACGAAGTGCGGGATGGCGTTCGCATGCGTGTTGTATATCAGCCCGCGGTTAGTAATGTCGTAACTGCATTTCCTGATGATGCACCTATACCACCTTATAAGCCAATTAAGTAGGTTGATATGTACTCTCAACAGATATTAAATCTAGGTGCCAAATTTGAAGGTCGTTTGGATGCTGTATTTCTTGAAGGTGCGCTGGATTATATAAGATATAACGAAGAGAAATTAGCTTTAGAGATTCTCTGTGATTATATTTGTGAATATGATGTTGCTTTGTCTGTTAATGAAGTTAGAGAAATCCACTTTTTAGCATCGACTATGGGGTTTGATGTTGAGAGTGCTCCTTTTAAATATTTGCAGGCGTTGGCGAAGCCTGAAGCCTGATAGTAGAGTGCAAGAAAAATAGGATGCCCATTAGCCTGACTTGAGACCGGCTAATGGGTGTCCCCTTTTTCCAAACAAAGGGTTTTTTGAGACGGATCTAGAAAAGAAAACAGCTTACTATAATTCAGCAGGTCAAGGGGGGTATGTCACAAGAAAAGGGGACAGATTGAAAAGGGGACAGATTTGAATGGCACTTACTTAACCTTCTTCGGGTGTCCATTCTTCCTGACCTCGGCCCTTGCTGATCGACGTGTTTTCATCAGCATGGGGTAAGGCTTGGGTCTTCGTTTTATGGCGCGCGGTTCAATCCTGCCTGGACGCTTACCGACACGCTTCTGGGCAATCAGCTCAAGCAGATTCAGCATTTTGTCCTCTTGCTCTTGAGCCTCGTACTGCCTCCACGCAAGGCACAGCTGAAGACTATGTTTGAAGCTCAGCTCGCGAGGCAGGCAGTCGGCTAAAGAAGAAAAGGGGACAGATTTATTTTTTGATTTTTTGCTACGCTGAAAGCTTCCATGGAGGAGGCATCAAATATGCCCAGGATGGGACGTATTGTTTTACCGAATTACCCGCATCACGTAGTCCGAAGAAAAGAAAATGGGGGCAAGTATAGAAAATGGGGGCAGATTTATTTAGGTCAGGAAAATAAATCTGTCCCGAATGGCACTTACTTAACGGGAAAAGGGGACACCCATTAGCCGGCCAGTTCGGTCATCCCTTCGGCGCGTGCGACTATCTCCATCGCTTTGGCGAAATAGCTCGCATCGCCGGTCTTCAGGGCATCGCTTATGAACTCCGCAACGGCCTTGGAAGTACAGAGGTATTCTGCGGGGTCAAATTCTGTAAAAGTCTCAGTCAATTTGTACTCTCCATACATTTGAAACGGGCGACTCAAAGGTCGCCCGTTTTCATTACTCAGCAGCCTGCGCCCGCAACCGCCTCCCAATCACACCCATCGCGCAACGCTATCGTCAGCATTTTGCAGAAGTCGGAAAGCACCACCGTATCGGAGCTGATATCCGAGCGGAACGCGATGTTCTCCAGCAGTTGGGTCACGGTGCGAATGCGGTAGTCGGCAGTTTCGAAGAGAACGTCGAGCGGTGCTTCGGCGTCGATGAGGAGGACGGCGGGGATGCAGTCGATGCCAGTGATGGGCATGTATCTAGTCATAGTCAGAGCCTCGAAAATTAATGAGCCTCTCTGTAAGTCGGGTCGCCAAACCCGGTCGCCTTTTAGGGCGACGAGGGACTATAGGCCGCCCCGTTCCCGAGCCACAAGACATCACTTTCCGAGCTTTGTGTAGGACCTTTGGCCTTGCCTCAGTCGGCTTTGGCACCGCGGCGGGTCAGGCGACGCAGGCGACTGCTGCGCAGTCGAGCGGGAGCAAGCTCCCTCGCCACGGAGCGATGCTCGGCCTAAGGATTGGGTTTTACCCGTATCAGCAGCCATGTGGCTTGGTCTCTTCATACTTCATTACGATGGCGGAGCAAGTCCCCCGTTTCCTTCACTACGACCTGCTGTAATTCTGTCCGTCTGTTTCGCAGGAGGTTTCCACGTCTGTGCAGGATCTTTCGTACTTTTTTACGGGATGCGTCTGATTTCAGAGGGACGGTTTCGACAGTAGTCTTCGGTAAAGAGGCGCCCTGCGTCGAACCATTGGCTTGATCAAAGCGATGATTGGCAGGGTCGTGTACACCGAGCTGCGGATCAATGTGTCCGCATCATCCCCTTCCGAAAAGCCACTAAACAGGAGGCCATACGTTATGTCGAAAGCGTCGAAAACTGACTGGGGACGCTTGGCCAAGTTGAATGATGCGGACATTGACGCCAGCGATATCCCCGAACTGGGTGAGAGTTTCTACCGTCGCGCCGAGCTGCGTGTGCCGGTAAAGCAGGCGGTTACTATTTGCCTCGGTGCCGATGTGCTGGAGTGCTTTAAGGGGCAGGGCGAGGGTTATCAGGCATGCATCAATCAGCTTCTTCGCCATTACATACAGGCCCGTCCTGGACTACGAGGATTACCCCTGATGTACATGTGCAATCCTCCCCACCCCGGGGAATTCATTACCAAGATTTATCTAGAGCCGAACGGCATCAGCGGTCGTGAGTTGGCAGAAAAACTCGATGTAGCGCCCTCGACACTGAGTCGTGTCTTGAAGGGCACCAGCCGCGTTTCGCCGGAAATGGCATTGCGGTTGTCTGTAGCGCTTGGCCGCTCGCCGGAGAGTTGGCTGGCGATGCAGGATGCTTATGATCTGTGGGTGGCTCGTTAGCATGTTGATTTGTTGCGGGTAAGAAAGCTCGCTTTCGCCTGAGTCGTCCCCAAACATCGCCGGAGTTGGGGATTTGAGACAGACCAATCGAGATCGGCTTGTCTTTTAAACCTAGTTTGGTCCGGTTCTCGTCTGGAAAACAGGCGCCCCTCAGTTGCCCATCCTTTCATTACTCCGTTATTTACGCTGGCAGGCGTAGAAGGCGACTGCTGCGCAGTCGAGCGGGAGCAAGCTCCCTCGCCACAGGGATCGCGCTCGACTTGTGCGGGTTGGCGCGTCAGCCGTGGCAACAACTATGTGGCTTGGCCTCGTCGTATTTATCGTGATGGCGCACCCAGTCCATGATTTCGTCTTCGTTGCGGCCCTTGGGCGTCAGGTCGAGGTAGTTGTAGGTGCCGACCAGGATGTCGAGGCCGCGGGCGTAGGTGGAGTAGGTGTGGAAGATGTCGCCGGCTTCGTTGCGATAGAAGACGCTCAGGCCGGGGAGTTCGCCTTCGGTGGTGTCGGTTTTTTCGTAGTTGTAGGTGGCTTTTCCACCGGTGGTGTCTTCGGTTTTGAAGCTGACGCTGAAGTCGTAGTTGAAGTCGCAGCCGTTGGATGAGACCCAGTCGAACGCCCAGCCCATGCGGCGTTTGAACGCCTGGAACTCGGCGAACGGGGCGCGGGAGACGGCGACCACGGCCACGTCATGGTGGGCCAGGTGTTGGTTGGCGCCGTCGATGTGGTCGGACAGGAACGAGCAGCCATCACAGCCTTCTGTCCAGC